>Ga0187893_10001418_pt1 | contig 57673 bp, 56 predicted proteins | sample MA1701074metaG_FD_139574 | JGI IMG/M metagenome (GOLD analysis project Ga0187893, IMG submission 139574) | White microbial mat communities from a basaltic lava cave in the Kipuka Kanohina Cave System on the Island of Hawaii, USA - MA170107-4 metaG ...
TAGTATTAATCCTTCAATCACCTTCACCCTTTCTCAAAGGATCCGGCAATTCATTCATTCTCTCTCTGGCTTCATCTATCTCCAGAATCCCAATCTTCAAACCAGGCGTCAGCACCGGCCCTCTATATTAGAATCCCTGAAAATTAACTCGTCTCCAAACCTCCATCGGTCCGAAAACGGGTCCGCTATCAATCTCATCATATTCAAAGAACGTTTATCCCTCCGGCCGCTTCCGCAGCGAGGAATACCGAAGTCAATACCTGAACCTGACTTAAAACCCCGTTGGAGAGACCCTACCCGCCCGGTAAGGCCGCATATTTCCAAAAACGGACTGCAAAGATAATGGACTGGCACACTTTGACAAATAGCCAGGACCAAAATTCCATGTTTTTCGCATCCCGGAAGGCCTTCCCGCAGGCCTTTGTAAACTCAGAAAATACTGTCCATCTTTGCAGCCCTTAATTTTTAAGCTCGATGAAACGCACCTATCAACCTTCCCGTCGAAAGAGAAAGAACAAGCACGGTTTCCGTGAACGGATGGCTACGGCGAATGGCCGCAGGGTGTTGGCAGCACGCCGCAGGAAAGGCCGAAAGAAACTCACCATCTCCGACGAAAAGTCCTTCAAGCGAAAATAGTTTAGGGGCCCGAGCTCCAAGGCGAAAGACTAACTTAGCGCCTATGAGAGTCAACAAATTCCAAAAAAAAGAGCGTCTAACCAGTAAAACAGTCATTGGGGATCTCTTTGACGGCGGCAATTCATTCTCATCCTTCCCTTTCAAGGTGGTTTTTCGATCTGTGCCTGACACATCCCGACCCACGCAAGTACTGATCTCAGTCCCAGCCCGTTCCTTCCCAAAAGCAACGGAAAGAAATACCTTAAAACGACGGATTCGTGAGGGGTACCGGCTCAACAAGGCCCAATTCACTGTATCCACCCGGTTCTCTCTGGCGTATATTTACACTGCCCGGGAAATACTGCCATCCTCCGTCATCCACCATGGTATCCGGTCGTCAATCGAGCGGTTGAATCGTTATGAAGAAAAAGCTTAGCCTGGCAATTGTCCTTTCGATAGCCCTGCTGGCCTTTACGCCCGCCGCCGATCCTTACTTCGAGATCGCAAAGAACCTGGACATCTTCGCTTCGATGTTTCGGGAGGTCAATGCCTTTTACGTTGACGAGGTAAACCCGGAAACGCTGGCAATCTCCGGAATCGATGGAATGCTGGAGTCACTAGATCCATATACGGTCTTCATTCCGGAAGAAGAAAAGGAGGCCTTCACCATCCTTACAACAGGCCAATATGCCGGCATCGGCGCGCTCATCAGCTCGCTGAATAACAGGAATGTCGTAACACATCCCTATAAAGATTTTCCTGCCCACCGTGCGGGTGTCAAAGTTGGCGACGAGATCATATCTGTAGACGGAAAGAACGTGAGAGGAAAAAGCACGCGCGAAACCAGCGCACTGCTCAAGGGTAACCCGGACTCAGAAGTTACCATTACGGTCGATCGGCAGGGGAAGGAGTTTACTTTTCGGCTTTCACGTGAGCAGATCAAAATAAGCAATGTCACCTACTGGGGCATGCTCGGCAATGGTATAGGCTACCTGCTCATGGAAGAGTTTACCCCGGGTGCAGGCAAGGAGGTTGAAACAGCGTTGTTGGAACTTAAGAAGCAGGGAGCAACAAGTCTGATCCTTGACCTTCGCGGTAATCCAGGCGGGCAGTTGCACGAAGCTGTGAACACTGTGAACCTTTTCATACCAAAAGGAAAAGAAGTCGTTGCCACCAAGGGCAAGGTGGGGGAATGGAATAAGGTGTATGCTACGTTAAACGCGCCGCTGGATCTTGAGATACCGTTAATTGTACTGGTCGACGACGGAAGCGCCTCGGCATCTGAGATTGTAGCCGGCGCATTGCAGGATTATGACAGAGCCGTACTCGTCGGACAAAAGACGTACGGAAAAGGACTGGTCCAGACCACCAGGCACTTGTCTTACGGTGCACAGGTAAAAGTAACTACCGCCCGATACTACATTCCCAGCGGTCGATGCATCCAGGCTCGCGACTACAGTCATCGGGAACAGGACGGCAGCGTGAAACGGATCGCAGATTCCTTAAAACATCCATTCAAGACGGGCAATGGACGTACCGTGTATGACATAGGCGGTCTTGATCCTGATGTTCCCGTGAAACGCCAACCTTTCGGTCCGGCGGTTATCCAGTTGGCGCAATCGGGACTTTTCTTTGAGTATGCCAACAAGTTTTGCTTTGAGAATCCGGAGCCAGCCTCCTATGTGAATTTTGCACTTACAGACACTCAATACAAAGCCTTTGAAGCATGGCTCAAGTCCAGGAAGTTTGTCTATCAGACGAGTATGGAAAAGCAGGTGAATGCCATGCTGGAGACTGCCAAGGAAAGCCGCAACCAAAATGAACTGCAGCCCTCTTTGCTGGCGATGAAGGGCAAAATATCCGAGAATCATGCAGGATACCTGACACGCTTTCGTGACGAGATCCAACCACTGCTGGAAGAACAAATTGGTTTTCACTACGCCCTTCATCGGGGACAAGTGGAGACCTCCTTCGACCACGATCAAACCCTTGCGGAAGCCAGACGGATCCTTGCTGACCCGGACGGTTACCGCAAATTGCTCCAGCCACGCTGATGGCAGTTATTCTCAGCATCGAAACGTCCACATCTGCTTGTTCGGTCGCCCTTCATGAACGCAACAAACTAATCGCCGACCACGAAGAGCACGTGCCGCAATCGGCTGCCGCAAGGCTGACTCCGATGATTGATGATCTTTTCCGGACAACCGGCCTGGATAAGTCGGATCTCAAGGCAGTTGCCGTTTCGGCTGGGCCTGGCTCCTATACTGGTCTTCGCATCGGAATTGCAACGGCCAAGGGAATATGCTATGCGCTCGATATTCCACTAATCACGCTTGATTCTCTTCACGTACTGGCGGGCGCTGTTGAGCCAAGACCAGAAGGATCCCTGCTTTGTCCCATGATCGATGCCCGCCGCATGGAGGTATATACAACGTTGTTGACTTCATCCATGACAGTAATCGAAGGCTCCCATGCCCATATCGTAGAGAAGAACAGTTTCTCGGCTCACCTGGAACGGGGACCCGTCATGTTCTTCGGCACTGGTGCCGGCAAGTGTCGTACCGTTATTCGTCACCCGAATGCCGTCTTTGCTGCAGGCTATTACCCGCGGGCAAAGGCAATGATTGCGCAAGCCTTTCGTAAATTTGAAACGGGGGATTTTGCCGACGTTCGCCATTTTGAACCGGCCTACCTGAAAGAATTTGTCGCGAAAACTAAAAAAGCCTGAACCGGGTTGTATGGGTATTCAATCATGGAAGAGAACACCATTGTAAACCGGGTTGCCGGAAGCGGCTTGATCACGCTGAACCTGGAGGACCTGCATCCGCGGGCTGAAATAGCAGAAATCGATTTGAAACAGCTGCTGGTTGGCGGCTTCATGCTTCGTGAAAAAGACCTGCGCGAGTTTATCCGATCTCATGACTGGCAACAGTATCAAGGCAAGATTGTAGCCGTGCACTGTTCAGTTGATGCTGTGGTTCCCACCTGGGCCTACATGCTGCTGTCTATAGCACTGCAGCCTTTTTCGCTTCTCACGGTTTTCGGCAACAGGCAATCAGCTCTGACAACAGCCTATCACGATGCGTTGCGCAAGATTGACTGGACTGAATATCGTGGCGCCAAAGTGGTGGTGAAAGGATGCAGTGATGTACACGTCCCGGAATCAGTGTTCGTGGAAGCTGCTGGTCACCTCCGCGAAGTTGCAGCCAGCATTATGTACGGAGAACCCTGCAGCACAGTGCCTCTCTACAAGAAGGCAAATTCCGGTGGATAAACCTCTGGTCCTCTACGACGGCGTTTGTCACCTGTGCAATGGCTCCGTTCGATTTATCATAAGGCGTGATCCTGCAAAACAATTTCAATTTGGTCAGCTTCAATCTGCTTCTGGCCGCAGCCGGCTGGAAGGTTTTCCCACGACCGGTGAATCGATGAACACCCTCGTGCTTCTGGAAGCAGGAAAGATCTATACCAAATCCACCGCGGTTTTAAGAATCGCGAGAAGATTGTCAGGCGGGTGGCCCCTGTTCTACGCTTTCATCGTGATGCCCCCCTTCATGCGCGATACCCTTTACAATGTTGTCAGTCGCTATCGCTACAGGTGGTTCGGGAGAAGTGAAAAATGCATGCTTCCTTCTCAGGCAGATATGGACCGGTTCATCGATTGATTAAAATCCGCACCCAATTCATTATCACGATAAGGCAGGTTAATTTTGCTTCCACCCATGAAGTTCGACCGAAAAGATTACTCCGACGATCACTTGCTTCAATTGTACGAAGCACTTCTTCGCCCTCGTTTGATCGAGGAAAAAATGCTCATCCTGCTTCGGCAGAACAAGATCAGCAAATGGTTTTCAGGTATCGGACAGGAGGCCATTTCCGTGGGGATAACTCAGGCATTACAACCGGATGAATACATTCTGCCAATGCACCGGAATCTTGGCGTGTTCACGGGCAGGAAACTTCCGCTGGATCGGCTCTTTGCGCAATGGCAGGGAACCGGGATGGGTTATACAAAGGGCCGCGATCGCTCATTCCATTTTGGAACCAATGAGCATCATATCGTGGGGATGATCTCACACCTTGGACCACAAAACGGTGTTGCAGACGGTATTGCTCTTGCCAGCAAGCTGCGCAACGAAAAAAAAGTAACGGTGGTATTCAATGGCGATGGCGGAACCAGCGAGGGGGATTTTCATGAAGGGTTGAACGTTGCTGCAGTTTGGGATCTGCCGGTGATCTTCGTCATTGAAAACAACGGCTATGGCCTGTCAACACCCAGTCCGGAACAGTTTCGTTGTAAGCAATTCACTGATAAGGCAATCGGTTACGGAATAACCGGAATTCAAGTGGATGGCAATAACATTCTAGAGGTATTTGACACGGTTCGAGACTGGAGCGCAAAACTTCGCAAGAACCCAAAACCAATATTGCTCGAATGCATCACGTTCCGCATGCGCGGGCACGAGGAAGCTTCCGGAACCAAGTATGTTCCGAAGAAACTAATGGAAGAATGGAGCAGGAAAGATCCGGTTCAGAACTACGAGGACTATCTGGTGAAAGAAAAGGTTCTTGATAAAAAGAATGTCGAGGCACTCCGAAAAGCGATCAAGCAGGAAATTGATGCGGGCCTGGAGAAGGCATTCGCCGAGACTCCCCCGGTGCCGGATACGGGGATGGAATTGAGTGACTGTTATGCACCGTACCTGCAATCGGCGACTTCGCCTCCAGGCGGCTCCAAATCAGAGAAGCGATTCATCGATGCGATCAGCGATGGCCTCCGCCAGGGCATGGAGCGGCATGAGAACCTGGTGCTGATGGGGCAGGACATCGCTGAATACGGCGGTGTGTTCAAGATTACGGAGGGTTTTGTCTCGCGCTTTGGAAAGGACCGCGTAAGAAACACGCCATTATGCGAAGCAGCGATTGTAGGTGCTGGCCTGGGATTATCCATTAAGGGTATGAAGTCGATGGTGGAGATGCAGTTCGCAGATTTCGTAACGGAAGGATTCAACCAGATAGTCAACAACCTTGCCAAGACCCATTGGCGGTGGAGCCAGGCAGCCGATGTGGTAGTACGCATGCCCACCGGGGCTGGCACTGCTGCCGGCCCATTTCATTCGCAAAGCAACGAAGCATGGTTTTTCCACACACCAGGCCTGAAGATTGTGTATCCTTCAAACCCTTATGACGCAAAAGGGCTTCTCTGTGCTGCGCTCGATGATCCAAATCCTTATCTCTATTTTGAGCACAAGCTGATGTATCGCTCACTGAAAGAAGTGATCCCGGATGACTACTACCAGGTTGAGATTGGCAAGGCAAAACTTGTGCGCGAGGGCAATTCACTGTCTGTCATCACCTATGGCATGGGCGTTCATTGGGCACAGGAGGTGCTAGACGAGATCCCCGAAATATCGGCCGATGTTCTTGACTTGAGGACGCTGCTGCCCTGGGACCATGAAGCAGTTGCCGAAACGGTACGTAAGACCGGGCGCGTAATCATCCTTCACGAAGACACACTGACTGGTGGAATAGGCGGCGAACTAAGCGCCTGGATTGGTGAAAACCTCTTTGAGTCATTGGATGCCCCGGTCATGCGTGTAGCCAGTCTCGACACTCCGATCCCCTTTGCCCCTTCGTTGGAGAACAACTTTCTGCCGCGGAACCGAATACGGACCGCCATCACAAAACTGGCAGGTTACTAAAGGGCCAAAACCCCTTATACATGGCTGAAATACACGGTTTTGTGTATCTTAGCCTGCTTATTTCAGTTGTTGAATTCCGTAGTTTACCATAGGACGGCAAATCTGCCCCTGGCTAAGGCTACCAGCCTGATCCTGGTGCTTATTTGCTTCTTGTTTGCGCTGCCAGTCGAAGGCCAGAACACAAAAGGAGACCGGCCTGTTGGCAATCAACGACAGGTTAAGGAAACGAAGAGCAAGTCCTATAAGCGAAAAGAGCGCGGATCAACAAAGGATATTGCAGGGAGACGGCTTCGGGCGCGAGGACGATCCTCAGCCAGCCGCGCTAACGCTCAGCATCGTCAGCCACCGACAACAAAACGCAGACCTGAGCGGTACGAAGAACGCCCGGCGCCGCCCCGAGGCCGGGTTTTTTCGCGTGCACCTCGCGAAAGTCGTGTGCGCGCCTGGAAGGGCGACGTATCCGGCTACCCGATGAAGCGAGTCAAGCCATCCGGCCACGACGCAGCACGATCAAATGTTTATCCGCAGAAGGGTCTCTATGTTCGATACGCACAACGGAAGCCGAAAGAAAGACCACCTGTTTACAAGCGTACGATCAAAGGCAAACGTTTTGTTGAGCACAAGCCACGCGAACAAGAGCGAGCATGGACAGGCGGCCTCGAGCATGGGCCTTTGCGCAACCAAAGCGCAACCGGCACCATCAAGAATACATACTCGCAGAGCGGGCCTTATGTTTCGTACTATCACCGCCGATCCAGCAAGAAAACAAGATCGTATTCAAACCGGTCACAGGTTTCAAGGGTGCAGCGTTATTCGAGAGCGCCGCGCACCGGTGGCTCGCAACCGGTATACTATCCGGCTTCTGCTACAAGACCTTATGTGCAGCGAGGAAGAAAAAATGTTTACTGGGGCAAGTACCAGAAAAAGGAAAGACCAGTTACAACCGACCTCACAGGCGGTCCTGTTAGAACGCGGAACTACAAGTCTCCGCCGATCGGGTTGGTTGGCCGGGATACACTCGTATACTTTAACCGAAAACCTTCTGAGGACAGGGGAAGGAAGCCGCCAACTTCCGGCTATCGGACAACCGGACGCGCTAGCCGCGGTTGGAAGGGCGACGTAGCTGGTTGGCCGGTTCGCAGTCCGCGAGCACAGCGTGACCGCTACCAGCAGCCGCTTGCGCCAACACAACCGGGAATTGGCGCATTGTGGATCAAAAAAGTATTCAACAGGAGTTTTAGGGGGGTGAGGCCAAAGGACCGCATTCCCAGTACAGCCGAGGCAAGGTATAGCGGCGACATACTCCTTGCTGACAAAACAAAAGGTTTCAGCGATGGCGGTTCAGGTTACTCGGGAAATATGCCGCGCGGAAAAGGGTTCACCAAAACAGCACAAGGCCACATGATCAAATCCGGTCCTGTCGGATTCTCTCGTGATGGCGCCGGATATTCAGGCAACATCAGACGAAAAGGTAAGCCCGTATACTCCAGGTCTTTTCTGCGCTATTCAGGTCACATGCCCAGAAGTGCGCTCAGTGAATTCAATCCGAGTATGTATGGCTATTCTGGATACATCAAGAGAAATGAAGTAAGGCCATTCTCACCCCAAGGAGCCAACTATTCTGGCAACCTCCGAAGGGTGCGGGGATTCGGAACTGAATATGCCGGCTACTCGGGAAACCTCCCGAAAAGTGCTGCTGCTAAACAGTTTGAAGAAGTCGGGTTCGAGTACCAGGGATTCATCAAACAAAAGAGCGCCAACCGTGCCCGCATCGATGGAATCGGGAAGAAAAAGTACCGATACCCGGAGGGCTTTACCTTTGATGGAGCTGGCTTTGCGGGCAGGGAGCGCGCGAAACGACCGGCCAAAGGAGGAGGTAGCATCAGTGGGATGTGGAACAATGATGAATCACCGTTGGCAAAGACTCCGCCCATCAGCGCCGGTGGTGCGGATTTCTCCGGTCGAACGAAAGCCAAGCGCCCGTCTAGAGGTGGAGGCAGCGTTAGCGGAATCCTTTGGAACAACGAGCAATCTCCCCTCGGGAAAAATCTTCCTGTCAGCATGGCGGGAGCAAATTTCTCCGGACGAACCAAGGCAAAGCGTCCCCTGAAGGGTGGCGGAAGCGTAAGCTTTAAGCTTTGGAATAATCAGGAAACGGCCCTTGCAAAGAATCCGCCGGTCAACCTGGGAGGCGTCGAATACTCCGGAAGAACCAAAGCAAAACGCCCCGAGAAGGGCGGTGGTAGTGTGAGTGGCATTATCTGGAACAACGCCGGGAAGGCCCTGGCCAAATCTCCTCCCCCTACTGCAGGGGCCCCTGCGGGGCTGTATGTCCGTGTTAAGGAGAAGAACTACACACGAAAGAAGCACGCCAGCCGGAACGCCATGCCGGGGATCGCACCTACTGGTGCCACAGTTAAGGCAAGCGAGTATTCACGAAACATGAAGTTGTACTGGAACTACAAACACAATCCAAACAGTTCTCGCGACGCGCTAAGGACCATTGGCCCCAACAAAGCTGAAGCAAGGCTGCGCGACTACCAGGGCAACACTAGAATGCACAAGTACTCGGTGAGCGGCAAGCACCCTGATGCAAAATTTGCGCACGGCGAGGACGACAATGTTAAAGGTGAACGCGGCCTGTTGACCAGCGTGAAACTCTTTTGGGAAAAGATGTTCAACAAGAACGCCACTCAACCGGCAAACGTGAAGGATAAGAACAAAAAGATCCAATACGACAAACGTGAGAAAGGACTCTGGGCTTATTGATCAGAACCTGAATTCCACTTGTTGCTTAATCTCCTGTGAGAGACTCAACGCAACAGGACAGGTACGGGCAGCATGTTCGAGTTTCTTCCGTTGTTCCGGCGTTGCCTGCAGGTTGGGGCGTGTAAATACGATGTGTACTTCGCTGATTCGACGGGGATTTGATGCCATCACTTTGGTGATTTCAGAAGTCATCCCGGTTAAGTCAATTTTTTCACGTTCCGCAAGCATTCCCATGAGCGTCATCATACAACTGCTTAAAGAGGCGCAAACCAGGTCGGTAGGACTGAAGGCTTCTCCCCTCCCGTTATTGTCGGTAGGCGCGTCAGTTGTTACCGTATTGCCAGATGCGCGGTGCGTGTCTTCGGTTCTCAACTCACCCAGGTATTTGCCACTCATGGAAGGCATATCAGAAAAGATTAGTTTTGCGTTCCTGCATTATCCCCTAAATTTAACACGAAAGTAGGCCATGTCGTTGCACCGTTTCATAGGGCACGTCGTTCTCCTGGTAGGTGCCATCGGGGTTGGCGGCGCGATTGGTCAAACGCAGGACTCTTACGATTACTCCTCCGAGTTCATCTGGGGCGTTAATAAGAACTCATCCGGTGGCTTGATCGGTGGATTTGTTTTCAAGAAATCGCTTAAGCTCACAGACAGGCTGATGGAGACGTTCGGATTGGAGATCATGAACGTGAAGCACTCCCAGGAAGTACGCCAACCCTCCACGACTTCAGGCAACTATTTCATTTTTGGAAAAAGTAATTACCTCTATTCCTTCCGGCTACAGTATGGCCGGGATTACGTATTGTTTGACAAGGCACCGCAGCAAGGTGTGGAAATCAAAGCCGTAGTCGCTATTGGGCCAAGCATCGGCATTGTGGCGCCCTATTACATTGAACGAATGGTGGACCGGAGTTTTTTCGTTACCGTACATGAACAGTATAACCCCAAAAACCCGGAACATCGATTCGACAACATTCTGGGAACCGGGAACCTTTTTGAGGGGCTTGGCGAATCATCCATCCAACTGGGAATTAACCTGAAACTTGGTCTGGCATTCGAATTGGGTACGGTAAAGAGTTCGGTCACTGGTTTTGAAGTTGGCTTCCTGCTCGACAGCTACTTCAGTGAGGTAATTCTTATGCCCACCGCTGAAAACAAGGCCGTTTTCCCAACCGTTTATTTCACCTTATTCTACGGAAGCCGCAAATAAAGACCCCATTTTTGGGTGATTTTTGCCTTTCATGTGACGAAGTGGCCGCGAGCGGATTCTGTTGCTATATTTGAAATTCCAAACCTAGAAACCAAGAAATATGGAAGCGAAGAAGACGGAAAGCGCCGATATGAGCAAGAAGACAGGATTGTTTCTGAGCATAGGCCTCCTTTCTACCATGATACTCGTCGTGATGGCCTTCGAGCACAAATCATACGACGAACAGATCGCGGATCTGCAAGGGAAAAACATCAACACGTTTGATGAAACGATGGAGGTTCCTCCCACCGAGCAACCGCCGCCACCTCCTCCGCAGGTACAGCAGCCGCAGGTAGTCGAAGTACCTGACGAAGAAGAGATCAAGGAAGAAATCAAGGTAAACCTCGATGTGGAGGTCACAGACCAAACAAAGATTGAAGAAATCGTTGTCGCTGCGGCTGAACCAGAAGAGGAATCTGAGCAGATCTTCACCATTGTAGAAGAATCGGCAACACCAAAAGGCGGGATGTCAGCTTTTTACAAGTACCTCAATGACAAGATCAAATATCCGCCCCAGGCGCGCCGCATGGGTATCGAGGGAAAAGTGTTTGTTGAGTTTGTAATCGCCAAAGACGGCACCCTGACTGAAGTAAAGGTTATCAAAGGAATCGGCGCAGGCTGCGATGAGGAGGCCATTCGCATAGTGCAGGCTGCTCCCCCCTGGAACCCCGGCAAGCAGCGCGGCAAACCTGTACGCCAGCGCTATACACTACCTATATTCTTCAAGCTCAGCTGATTTTAAGCGCATAAAGCAATTTGCAGAACCCTGCCAATCAAGGCGGGGTTCTTCTTTTGCTGCGTACTGTGACTATACCAGACCATAGGCATTATAAATTAGGCAACCTGAATCCTGTGGAACCGAAAAAAGCGCCAAACAAGGATTTACATCAATACCGTCAGCTGTTGTCCAGCATCGGATCAATCATCGCGCTGTCACTCACTCTGGTTGCATTTGAATGGAAAACATACTCTGATCCAATTGCCGACCTGCGCAAGGTAACCCCTGATTCTTCCAATGAGCTTGTCAACATACCCATCACACAATTGATTCCTCCCAAACCGGCCCCTCGCCCAATGAACCTTATTGAGACAAAGGAAACTGAGCCAGTTGATATCAACATTCCACTTATTGATATCGAACCTAAAGAACCAATTCAGGAATCACAACAAAATTCAGAACCTGAACCTGAAGAAAACCCGGACCTGCCTATCGTGATAGCTGAAGAGCCCGCAAGTCCTCATGGAGGAATAGATGCATTCTATTCTTTCATTTCTCGGCAACTGACTGGAAAATATCCCGCAATAGCCAGGCGAATGGAAATTCAAGGCAGAGTATTTGTCGAGTTCATTGTTGAGAGGGATGGCAAGCTCTCGGAAGTCCGGGTCATAAAGGGCATCGGTGGCGGTTGCGACGAGTTGGCGGTGAGAGCAGTGCAGGCCGCTCCTGCCTGGAAACCCGGCAGGCAGCGCGGCAGACCGGTAAGGCAAAAATGCACTTTGCCCATTGTGTTCATGTTGGAGTGATCAAAAATCAAATGACAAGCCCAAGCAGCAGACCGATTGCGATGATGGCGCCGGCAGGTATCCTGGTAAATGTCAGCAGTACGAACGTGCCAATCGTGAACGCATAGTTCATTGGGCTGTTATCGAGCGGCTGAAACAGAAAGACAGCCGCAGCAGCTACGAGTCCTGAACTTGCTGCAGTGACACCTTCCAGCGCAGCCCTTACCGCACGATATTTCTTCAGGCTGTCCCAAAACCGGATGAGAAAGAAGATTAGAAACGTGCCTGGAAGGAAAATGCCGGCCGCCGCCATCCAGGCTCCAAGCAACTGCTCGCCTACACCTGCCCCCGTCTTTTGCATGGAAAGCGCGCCAATATAGGAACTGAATGAAAACACGGGGCCAGGCAGTGATTGCGCGATCGCATACCCTGACAGGAACTGCTTGGCGTCCAGGTAATCTTTAAGCTCTACAAACTCGGTGTAAAGGAGCGGTGTCAGTACCTGGCCACCTCCAAATACCAGGCTTCCGTTACGATAAAAGTTCTCGAATAGCCGAACCGGCCGGTAGTCGGTAAAGTGCCCGAGCACGGCGGCTGCGATCAGTACGCCACCCCACAAGAAGAAATTCGCCCAACTCACGTGTATTGGCGTCTTCTCCGCACGCGGCTGTTCCTTGTATTTGAATGCAGTAATAAGGCCGGCGGCAATCAACGCAGCTGGATAAAAGACCGGATTTCGTATAAAGTAAGAAGTAACGGCTGCCACGACCATCAGTACCAGACCGACGCGTGTTGTCACCGACTTGGTTGCCATCGAGTATGCGGCATAGCTCACAAAGCCGACCGCCATCGCCGGCACGAAGTGCGTAAAGTTGAACGAAACGTTGCCCTGGAGTGCGGTGATGAGGAATGCGGCCAGGGTCATTAATGCAATAGCAGGGAGGATCCAGATGAGCAGTGTGAGATACGCCAGGTTTGGACCGCCCAGCCGATAGCCGATTGCCGACAACGTTTGCGTCGAGGTCGGCCCTGGAAGAGCCTGGCAAAGCGCATTTAATTCAACCAGGTCTTCTTCAGATAGATATTTCCTGCGCTCAACCAGGACGCGCATGAAATGGGCAAAGTGGGCTTGCGGGCCGCCAAAAGTTGTGACCGATAACACGGCCACATCACGGAGAAAGACCAGATATCTTACACGGCGAAACAAGGCCGTCTACTTTTTGAGTCCGATTTCCTTGAGCCGTTGGTTCAAGAACTCCCCGGCCGTCGTATCCTGCCAAAGCTTGGGGTTCTTGGCATCCACGCAGCCCGGAAGCGCCGCCAGGCTCATTTCGCTCCGTGGATGCATGAAGAAAGGAATGGAGTAGCGAGGTGTATTCATCAAGTGACGCGGCGGATTGACGACCCTGTGGATCGTCGACTTGAGTTTCTTGTTTGTCAATCGCTCCAGCATGTCGCCCACATTCACAACCAGTTGATCGGGCAACGCTGTGATCGGTATCCATTTGCCGTCACGACGAAGGACCTGCAGGCCGTCGGCGCTGGCACCCATCAGCAGGGTGATCAGGTTGATGTCACCGTGCTCTGCAGCACGCACCGCGTCCGCCGGTACGTCATCCGGATTCTCGATTGGGAAATAGTGAATTGGGCGCAGAATGCTGTTGCCGTGCTTCACCTTGTCATTAAAGTAGTTTTCAGGCAGCCCAAGATAAAGCGCGATCGCCCGAAGCATTTCAATGCCAGTTCTTTCCAACTGACGATAGACTTCCAGGCTGATTTCACGGAACTCCGGCATTTCTTTCGGCCAAATATTGTCGGGATACTCTGCCTTGATTGGATCGTCTCCTTCAACTTCCTGGCCTACATGATAAAATTCCTTCAGGTCACCCGTGTTGCGCCCCTTCGCGTGCTCCTTTCCTTTTCCGATATAACCCCGTTGCCCGGACAACTCCGGGATTTCATACTTCTTCTTTGTTTCCTCGGGCATCGCAAAGAAGCGCCTGATTGCGTCGTACAGTCTCTGCGACAGCGCATCCTTCAGAAAATGATTTCGGATGGCAACAAACCCGATCGTATTATATGCGGCTCCAAGGTCTTCTACAAATTTTTTCTTCTTCACCGGGTCACCAACTGTGAAATCGGCCAGGTCCAGGGAGGGTATCTGATCATGAAGTATTTCGGCCATAAACGGATTTTACGTTTACTAAAGCTATAAATTTTTTGGGTAACTTACCTCCGCAGACAAACTGTTATCCGGCCTGATAATTGCAAGAAAAGAGGATGCGTAAACAAACAAGGAATGAAGCGCAGAGAGTTCATTGATCAATCGGCTCGCACAGTTGCAGCGATTGGTACCGCGGGTCTTGTACCTGTAATTTCCGACGCCTCGCCTGCGCTGCTTGTCTTCACGCAGTCACCGCTTCCTTACTCCTCTTCATCACTTGAGCCTCATATCGACAAGGAGACGATGGAAATACACTACGGGCGGCATCACACTGCGTACATCAAGAACGTGAACGAAGAGATCGCTGCAAAGTCATACCCTTACAGCACAGAAGCTGAGTTCTTTGCCAACGCATCTAAACTTTCCGACAAAGCGCGCAACAACGGTGGCGGTGCGTGGAATCACAACTTCTTTTGGCAGGTGATGAAGCCAGGGGCGCAGACCATTTCTGGCAAGGTGGCAGATGCCTTGTCGCAAACATTTGGCTCGTTGGAAAAATTCAAAGAGGCATTTGCCTCCTCCGCGATGACCCGGTTTGGTTCGGGGTGGGCATGGCTGGTTAGTGACCAGGGCACACTGAAGATCGGCTCTACGCCTAATCAGGACAACCCGCTGATGGACCGGAGCGAGCTAAAGGGAACACCCTTGCTGGCTCTTGATGTGTGGGAGCATGCCTACTACCTTAAGTATCAGAACAAGCGCGCCGACTATATCACAGCCTGGTGGAACGTGGTGAACTGGGAGGAAGTTGCCAAACGGCTGGGTTAGGTGAGAGAATTTTCGGGTTGTCTTGTAGTCACCATCCTGCTTAGTTTCCCGACTCTGGCGCAGGAGAAGCTTGTCATGTACCCTTCCTTTGGCGGCGCACATTTTGAATACGAAAAGGACACGGCAGTTTACCAGGTTACACCAAGGCAGGTGAGTCAGATTCTGTTCGAATACGCGGATGCTTATAAGGAGTTCAAGAAAGCGCGCAAGCACAGCACGTGGTCCGGCATTATTGGTTTTGTGGGTGCGGGTCTTGTCGTTCTCCCAATAGCATCGGCAGCAGTGGGCGGCGATCCTGAGTGGGGTTTTGCTGCAGGCGGTGCAGCCCTCATCGCCGGATCCTTTGTGTTGGGCAAGTCTTACCGCAAAACGTCGCAACATGCCATTGACATGTTCAACCAGCGAAAAGGAAGCGCATCACTTCAATCCAAGACACAATTGTACTTTGCCGGAACGGGTGTTAAACTCGTCATCCGGTTTTGACCAGTTGCGGGTTGATCATCACGGTCAGAAGGTCGCCGGTAGAATCATCCTCAGAAACAACCTTACCACTAATACCTGGCGCGGCAACCCCATCGCCAAGGGTTTTCCCTGATTGAAAAACCCGCGCCTCATGCCAATAGCCTGCATTTATGAACCTGGCCAATGTTTCAGCGCCTCCCTCAACAATTATTGAACCGATCTTCCGGTTGTACAAATCCTTGAGGATGGAATGAATCAAGTCTTCGCCACCCACATTAACCTTCTCAATGTTTGGCTGGGACTCACTTATTGTCTTGTTGTACCGCAAGGTCAGTTGCGACCCATCAAACAGGCGGAGTGAATCGTGCAAACGCATGGATGGATCAATCACTATGCGCACCGGATTCTTACCGGTCCAGTCACGAACATTGAGTCGGGGGTTGTCTGTTTCGGCCGTACGGGAACCTACCAGCACGGCATCTTCCTGTGTGCGCCATTGGTGAACCCGCTGACGGGAGTGGGCGTTGCTGATCCATAACTGCTTCGATGGAATAGCCATTTTCCTATCCGCACTCTCTGCCCATTTCAGTATCACATAGGGAATGTTTTGCTCCATCCACACGAAGAATCTGCGATTGAGCCAATGTCCTTCTCTTCCCAGCACACCTTCGACAATTTCGATACCCGCCGTACGCATCCGCTCAATTCCTTTTCCGGCAACCAACGGATTGGGGTCCCGGCCCGAAATGACCACGCGTCTCACCTTCTTTTCAATCAACAAATCAGCGCAGGGTGGCGTCTTTCCGAAATGCGCGCAGGGTTCAAGGTTGACATACACCGTTGAGGCAGGCAGGTGTGTTGCGTCAACGACGCTGCTCACAGCATTTACTTCCGCATGTGGTTCTCCAAATTTCTTGTGCCAACCTTCGCCGATGATTCGTTCGTTGTGCACGATCACGCATCCGACCAGCGGGTTGGGGCTTACCGAACCCAGGCCGAGCCCGGCCAGCTCCATTGCCCGCCGCATGTATTGATCATCCCTTTCCACAGTTCGAAAGTTGGCCAAACGGGAAACTCCAAACAAATGTGCTACACTTGCGGAATGCACAGCCGGGAGTTATATGAGGAGTTGATCGCGGCACTGACGCTCCCATTGAGTGACGGAGAAAAGCAGGCCACCGTTCAATGGCTGGTAGAAGAACGATGCGGGTTGTCAGCTACTGATTTCATCAAGGGAAAGGATGTCTCCCAATCACCACGTCATTTCGAAAAAGACATGAAACGACTCAATGCAGGTGAGCCACTGCAGTACATCCTGGGATATGCGGAGTTTTACGGCCAAAGATTCCGGGTGAATAAATCGGTGCTTATCCCCCGGCCCGAAACTGAGCTCCTGGTGCAACACTTGGCAGATACACTTGGGAAAGAATTCAATGGAACCGTGGTTGATATCGGCACCGGTAGCGGCTGTATTGCTATTACGCTGGCGCTGCACCTGCCCCGCTGCACAGTCAAGGCGACGGACGTGGATTCATCTGTCCTGGCTGTAGCAAAGGAAAATGCAAGGGACCTCAAGGTGTCTGTTGAATTTCATAAGCATGACATTCTTGGAGAGGAACTCCCCTTTATTGCATTGGGTGCAGTGATCAGCAATCCGCCCTACGTCCGGGAGAATGAAAGAAAGTCGATGCCAAGAAGTGTAATTGGCTTCGAGCCTCACAAGGCGCTTTTCGTTCCGGATGAAAACGCATTGATCTTTCATCGGGCAATCGCCCAAAAAGCCAGGTCGGCACTGGTTCCCGGCGGTTTGCTGGCCATGGAAATCAATGAAGCCATGGGCCTGGTATCAAAGGAAATGCTTGAACGGGACGGATTCGCAGGTGTCCGCATTCACAAAGACCTCGACGGCAAGGACCGGTTTATAACTGCATGGATGCCGAAGTAGTTAGAGTCTTACGGTCATCATTGCCATGAAATTCATGCCTGCTTGCGGATAGTAGTAAGGCACTCCCGCGTCGCTGTAGCCGTTGGAGGCATACTTTACGTTCATCAGGTTGTTGATCAACAGACTCCAACTGATAACCTGAAATCCCTTCGGCTTGATCTCGTAACTAAACCTCAGATCATTGATCCAGTAATCAGATAGGCTGACGCCTTCACTCTCAGTATTGTCCAGGTATTGTTTACCAACATACTTTGACAACCAAGCCGCCTCAAATCCCTTTATGGGTTTCCATGCAAGCTGGCTGCCCGCAATCCAATCTGGAGTGAGGATAATGCGGGTATCGCGGTTTACCGGTTGATTGTTTTCGAACACAACGTAGTCTTTGTTCTTATTCGCGCTCCATGTAAGGTTGACGTTCCAACTCCATTTTTCCAACAGGTTGATAACTGCTGAAGCCTCGAGTCCTGTCCGGTAGCTTTTCCCAATGTTCGCGCGGATCGGGTACCCGGCGGCATCCAGGGCTCCTGTTTGCACGAGTTGATCAGCGTATTGCATGAGGAAACAATTAAGATCCAGGCCCCACGTTTTGGTTTTTTTCCGCCAGCCCGCTTCGAGGTTGTGAAGTCTTTCAGTGCGGGGTTTAGTGGTCCCTCCCAGGTAGTCGGATCGATTTGGTTCACGATTGGCGATCGCATATGAAATGTAAAGAGAATTGGCATACTGAGAATCCGGTCGATCCAGACCATAGGTGAGCCCAACCTTGGGGTTGAAGAAATTGAATTGATCATCGATGGCATACGTGGTTTGATCATCCTGGGTTCCCATCGTTGTATAGTTCACCCTGCGGTACTGGAAATCAACAAATGAAGTTAAATGGTCGGTCCATCTGTAATTCCATTTTATGAATACGTTCCGATCGCCTTTGTCCGACAATCCGCTATAGTATCGGTATCCGGGAGGCACCGCAAATTGCTCCTCTGTCCAGATGATCTCACCAAAGTGCCTTGCTGGCTCGTACCAGCTTGCTGCTCCTCCCAAAACAAAACCTGATTTCATTCCTGAGTATCTCAGGCTATAGGTTAGTCCATAGAAGTAGTTTTCGAGCCACTTTCGGACGACCATGTCTGTGGACCCAATCCCCATCGTATCCGGCAGACCCACACTGGAAAGCATGCGACCTTGTTGGTACTCTTCGTAGTATCCTCTTCCATATGTTCCATGAAATGAAACACTTGCATCCCAGCCGCGGGAAAGGCCGTATGAAAGATGTACCTGTCCATGATCCTGCTTGTAGTCATCGACCTGGTTGGTGTAATAGCCTTTGATACTGCCCAGCGAATCATAAATCGCCCCGGCATAGTTCATGCGACGGTTTATTTGCATTGTGGCTTCATCCACGCCATACCAAGCCTGGTACGTTTTTTCTGCCCCGCCGAATGCAACGGCCTGTACCCCAACCTTGCCATTGTAAACAGCTCTGAAGTAGTACGAGTCCAGATCAGCGCTCGCTCGTTCAACGTAACCGTCTGATTTGATTCTTGAGAGTTTCCCCTCGACAAAGAAATTGTTTATCTGATAGCCACCTCGCAAGGTATATCGCTGCGCGCCAAAAGATCCAACTCCAATCATGGCCTCCGCAAAGGTCGTATCGTATCTATTCGATCGCGTATCGAGGTTGACGCTTGCGCCAAAAGCACCGGGACCATTGCTTGAAGTACCTACGCCTCTCTGGATCTGGATACTTTTCGTTGATGATGCAATGTCCGGGATATCAACCCAAAAAGTAGATTGCGACTCGCTATCGTTATATGGAATCCCGTTGATCGTAACGTTTACCCGTGTGGCATCAGTTCCTCGAATGCGGATGCCGGTGTACCCGATTCCGGCCCCAGCGTCTGAAGTAGTTACTACCGACGGCGTCCAATTCAAAAGGAAAGGCATATCCTGTCCGAAATTCTGTTCTTTCAGTTTGTCCCTGCTAAGATTTACATACGTTGTTGGTGTTGCCTCCGACGCCCTGGTGGGATGAAGAACAACCAGCGGTTCCAGTTGTTTTGTGTCAAAAAAAAGAATGAAATCGGTTGTCACGTCTGAGGTTATGGCCAATTCCCTGCGTTCGGTTACATAGCCCATGAATGAAACCTCCAAGGTGCAAGCACCCGTGGCAACAGCCCTCAGCTCAAATCGTCCGTCGGCATCTGCCACCGTCCCCTTGTCGGTGCCCACCATAATTACATTCGCCCCGGCGATCGGAGCCTTGTCCGAATCCCATACCGTACCCCGAATAGTAAATTGTGAGAACGCCGGGAACACCACCGATACGGTTACGAAAAAAATAAGGCATCGAAGCATAAGATTTCACATTGCTTCAGCAACGCCTTAGGAGCCGTGTTGCAGAATGTCAATTGTTCACTTGCCTCCCTACGGCCGCATTACCGGCATCAGGTTTTGTGGGTATGATCTCAGCCCGTTATGTTAAGGCACCCCTAAGACCACAAAAGTAACAAATGGATTTCAGATTCTCCTTCGCCCTGCAAGCCTGGCGGGATTTGGCGGAACCTGTCCAAACATACGGGTAAGCGTGTCGAATATCTCCGGGACCTCACTTTTGAATTTCCCCGGCCGCTCGAAAAGATTCTCAACAGCCACAGCGAAGAACTCCTCCATACCGGTGAACGCGTACCGGCGGAAGAAATGTTCCTCGTTGTCCTTCATGCGAATCATTTCCTCGGCAGCCTGCTTCTCGAATCGTTCCACCAGCAGCGGATCAAACACCTTGTACTCGTGCTGCATCAGCTTGTTCTCAAGCCACAACGCATGCCCAAACTCATGCAAAAGCAGGTTAAGTCCATCGTCGCCGGGTTCAAGCCCCTCATCAATACCACGCCAGCTGAACACGATCAGGCGAAAGCCCGGATTCACTTCACCCTTGTGGACCTTGTGCGTATGGAAGGATGTGTAGTAATCCGGGTAGACCAGTATAGAGGTGTAAAAGGTGAAACATTCCTTTGGAAGATGCAGAGCCAGCTGGGAGGCCGCTGCGGAAATGATTGCCTTTCGTCCGCGCGTCAGTTGCATGCCATTCCGCGGCTGCCACTTGAAGTATTCGTAATGATCGCGCACCAACCGAAGAAACTTCAGCTTGGAACTTGCTGGCAGTTGCTTGTAGTACCGGTAGGTGTGGTTAAGAAACCGGTGAAAAACCGGCCCGTAATAAAGACGGAACCAAATCTCCTCGTACAGGTTGAACAACAACCCGTAAATCCACTCAAGGAGATCAAAACCTTTCAAGGTCTAGTAATTTTTTCGGAGAAGGGTCTGGATGCTGCACGCGCCGGTAAGTTTGGCGCTAACTTCATTGATTCCCATCCGTTCCTGCTGCATCGTGTCACGATCGCGAAGCGTCACGGTATGATCTTGCAAAGTTTGATGATCAACGGTAACACAATACGGTGTTCCGATAGCATCCATGCGACGATACCGTTTCCCAATGGTGTCTTTGTCTTCGTAGTAAGATGAAAATTCGAATTTCAGTTCCTTAACGATCTCTTCTGCCATTTCCGGGAGACCGTCTTTCTTCACCAGTGGAAGCACGGCCACTTTATGCGGGGCCAGCGCGGCGGGCAGGCTGAGTACCACGCGCTCACTGCCATCAGGCAGCTTCTCTTCCTTATAACAGTTTGAAAGGGTGGCGAGGAACAGCCGGTCCAGCCCGATGGAAGTCTCTACCACGTATGGAATGAATCCCTGTCCGGACTCCGCGTCGAAATACTGCATCTTCTTACCGGAGTATTTTTCGTGACTTCGCAGGTCAAAGTCTGTCCGGGAGTGAATCCCCTCCAACTCCCTGAAGCCCATGGGAAAGTTGAACTGGATATCGCAGGCGGCATTCGCATAATGCGCCAGGTTAATATGATCGAAGAATCGATAGTTTTCCTTCCCCAGACCCATGGCATGGTGCCATCGCATGCGTTTTTCTTTCCAGAAATTATACCAGGTCATCTCCTCGCCTGGCCTCACGAAGAACTGCATCTCCATCTGCTCAAACTCACGCATCCTGAAAATGAACTGCCGCGCCACAATCTCGTTGCGAAAGGCTTTCCCGATCTGTGCAATGCCAAAGGGAATCTTCATCCTGCCTGTCTTCTGCACGTTGAGGAAATTGACGAAGATTCCCTGCGCTGTTTCAGGACGGAGATAGATCTTGTTGGCCTCTTCCGCCACTGATCCCATCTCCGTGGAGAACATCAAATTGAACTGGCGCACCTCTGTCCAGTTGCGCGTACCGGAAACCGGGTCAGTGACGTCGAGGTCGAGCAGCAGTTGCTTCAGGGCCGCCATGTCGCTGCCTGCAAGCGCCTGCTTCATCCGTTCGTTGGTGTCATCGATCTTTTTACGGTACTCAACCACGCGCGGATTGGTGGTCATAAACATCTCGCGGTTAAAACTCTCTCCAAACCGCTTTGCTGCCTTCTCTGTTTCTTTTTCCACCTTCTCCTCCATTTTCTGAACTGCATCTTCAATCAGCACGTCGGCACGGTATCGCTTCTTGGAGTCCTTGTTGTCCACCATCGGGTCATTGAATGCGTCCACGTGGCCAGACGCTTTCCAGATCGTCGGGTGCATGAAAATGGCGGAGTCGATGCCCACGATGTTTTCGTGAAGCTGCGTCATAGACCGCCACCAGTATTCCTTCAGGTTATTCTTGAGTTCTACCCCGTTCTGACCGTAATCGTAAACCGCGCCTAGGCCGTCATAGATCTCACTGGATTGAAAAATGAAGCCATATTCCTTCGCATGGGACACTACATTCTTGAGGAGGTTGTCGTCTTGGACCATGAGGATTTATGACATTTATAAGATTGCAAGATGAGGATTTTAGACTTAAGGGGATAAAATGGAAACAGATAATCAAACCTGTGATCCTATAGTCCATGTCTAGATCTGGTTTTTGAGATTTCAAGGACTATTGGAACAGGCTATCTTAGCCTGCCAATACATAATCCTGAAAGCCTTGTCCATGACCATCAGGACAGCCAAACCGTCAGACAGCCCGGCTATTCAGCAGTTGCTGGAGCAGTTGGGCTATCCAAAAATCACCCTGGATGACACCCGAAAGAACCTGCGCAATCAACAGGATGACAGTTATCGTGTACTGGTCGGGGAAATCGATGGGCATGTGGTGGCTTTCATCGCTTTGCATGCATTCCACGTAATGCACTGGAATGAAAGAATCGGACGGATCTCCTCTTTTTGTGTTGAAGAAGGCTTTAGATCCAAGGGCGTTGGCCGGCAACTGCTCCGCGCAGGTGAGGAATGGTTGTTTTCACGGGGCTGTGCCAAGCTGGAAGTAACCAGCAACGCGCGCCGCCTGCGCGCCCATACGTTCTACCTTAGTCTAGGCTATACAGAAGACTCACGCCGGTTTGTAAAATACCGGCGATAAAAACCCTGAATATTTAGCTACCTTATATCTCAAACCAAACAAACCAAAAGCCATGGAAGAAGATTTACCTATCAGCATGACGGCGATCCTGGTAACGGTCGTCGCAACATTTTTATTCGGATTTGTCTGGTACACCCTCCTGTTCGGCAAGGCGTGGGCCAAAGAAATGAAGGTCGATGCGAGTGTCAAGCCCGCAGCCGGGGAAATGGCTAAGGGAATGATATTCATGATCATCGGAAACTTCTTTATGGCCTATGTGTTTGCACACAACAATGCCGCCTGGAGTTATGTACCCGGAATAGACAAAATGAGCATGGGGCAAAACATTATGACAGCGGCCGGTTTTACCTGGCTGGGGTTCTTTCTTCCGGGTGACCTGTCCAGGGTGGCCTGGGAGAAACATTCCTGGAAGCTGTTCGGCATCAATACCGTTTATCACCTGATTAACCTCATCATCGCCGCCACCATCCTGATGAGCCTCTAGCCGCGCTTGCCGACGCAGCTCCGGCATTCGCCGACGTTACGCCCTTTCCTGCCTAAGAACCCTGTCCGGGAGGCAGGAAAAGGCGTTTCTTTGTTTAGAAAAAACAGCAAATGGAACACACAAATATAGGACGGCCCGGATCTGAAAAACCGAATCGTCACAATACAGGAAGGGTGATCGGCGGCATCGTGTTGCTGATGGTTGGCATGGCAATCATGCTCCGACAACTCGACGTCGACATGCCTTACTGGCTGTTCAGCTGGCCGATGATCCTCGTCGTTATCGGACTCTATATTGGCGGCCGTGATGCGTTTAAGCCAGGAGGCTGGATGGTTGTTGCACTTGTCGGAGTGGTCTTCCTGGTCGAGGACGTGCTTGACGACTATGACATGGATTTTGCAAGGTACTTCTGGCCACTCATTATCATCTCCATCGGCCTGTACATGATCTTCAAGCCGCGGCAGCGAAAAAGTTATGACAACACGATCGCCTCTGACGACTATTTCAACAGCACCGCAATTTTCGGAGGAACTAAGAACAATGTCATCTCCAAGAACTTCAAAGGCGGCGAAATCAGCACCTTTTTTGGAGGAACCGATCTGAACCTTTCGCAAGCGGATTTTCAGGGATCCGTCGTGATTCACAGCACCACGGCCTTTGGAGGAGTGAATATCATCGCCCCTGCAAACTGGAACATAAAATCGGAGGTGGTCTTCATCTTCGGCGGGATGGAGGACAAGCGTCCTCAGCCGAACGGCGGCACGGATCTGAACAAGACACTTGTTCTGAAAGGAACGTGCATCTTCGGTGGTGTTGACGTCAAGAGTTTCTGAAACCAAAAAGCTCATCAGCAATGACCTGGTACGTAGCCAAAATCGTCTTTCAGATCACCAGCAAGTCTGCTCGCACTGTGGCACAGTTCGACGAACACCTGAGGCTGGTTTGCGCAGAGTCGTTTGAACAAGCATTTGTGAAAGCGCGGTTGATCGGCATCAGCGAGGAGGATCCGGCACCTGCAGGCCCCACAAATACAGCGTGGGAATTTGTAAACATCCTCGAGCTATACCCCCTGAAAGAACTGTCCGACGGGGTAGAACTCCATTCGCGGATCTACGAAACCTGCGAAGCCATCAACTACATCAACCTGGTACACCAAAGGGCCTCTGAGCTGGCCGCCTGAACGAACGGGTTCGTGGCTACTCTCAAATTGGTTAATTTTCAATATATGGCTTCACGCACGACGGGACTTTCACCCGCCAGGGTATTCTTAGGCTACCTGGCATGGTGGGTCATGTGGGGTGTCGACCAGGTTTTCCTGTTACTGTATCTGGGGTACGATCTGAAAACCGCAGTAACTGACGCGGTCGTCACACAGGTCATTCTGGCCATGGCAGGCTACACGATCAATACTTCAATGCGCTCCTACAGGCCAAGCGCAAAGAACGCCTTCTATGTTTTCGCCTGGGGCCTCGGACTGACGGCCATCAGTGTCTATCTTCAGCGTGAAACACTCGTGCGTCTCATCGATAGTGAAGAATACCAGAACTTCTTCAACCAGTCGGTGATGGTTCGCGCTGCATTCGGATGGCTGATGATCCTGCTGGTAGCAGTGCTTACGTGGACATGGGTGTATGTCAACGAGAAGCGGGATAGCGAGCAGCGACGCAATGAGGCCATAAAGCTTGCCCGCGAGACCGAGTTGGCCAGCCTGCGCCAACAACTCCAACCGCACTTTCTTTTCAACAGCCTGAACTCCATCAATGCGCTGGTGATGACACAACCCGAACAGGCCCGGCGTATGGTTCAGCAATTGTCTGACTTTCTTCGCGGCACCATTCGTAAGGATGACCAGACGTTTGTTACTCTTGACGATGAACTCCGTCACCTGCAGTTGTATCTCGATATTGAGAAGGTTCGGTTTGGCCACCGCCTGCACACCGAGATCCATTGCGATGAACAGCTTAGGGATCTGAAGCTTCCCGCGCTGATTTTGCAGCCGGTTGTGGAGAACGCGATCAAATTCGGACTGTACGATACGACCGGGGAAATCACCATTGTTCTCGCCGCCACTACCGTAGGCAACATGCTCGAACTTAGAGTGACAAACCCATTCGATGAGGCAACCGCAAGCCGGACAGGCACCGGTTTTGGGCTTGCGGCTGTTCAACGGAGGCTCGATTTGCTGTTCAACCGGAAAGACTTGCTCCTGACGGAGAGAAAGAACGGTACTTTTACTACGACCCTCCGCGTTCCGCAATCTGCATGACTCGGACCCTGCTTATCGACGACGAACCCCTCGCCCGCAGTATTCTGCGTGAGTATTTGAAGGCTCACCCGGAATTCGATGTGGTGGGCGAGTGCGGGGACGGCTTCGACGGGGTCAAGGCGATCAGCCAGCAGAGGCCCGATCTTATCTTTCTGGATATACAGATGCCCAAGATCAACGGGTTCGAAATGCTGGAACTCCTGGAGGCTCCTCCTGGTGTTATTTTTACAACAGCTTTTGACGAGTACGCCATGCAGGCCTTCGAGCGCCATGCGATAGACTACCTGTTAAAACCCTTCAGTCAGGATCGTTTCGACAAGGCGATCGATAAATGGAAGTCCAGGAAAGGACGCGACCGTGAGCAGGTGACAGATCTGCTCGCCGCGGTTTCACCGCCTGAAGAGCGTCAGCGAATTGTCGTCAAGAAAGGAAGCAACCTGGTGATCCTGCCTGTTCACATGGTGCATTACATCGAAGCCTTCGACGACTACGTGAAGGTGTACACCAAAGAAGGGTTCTACCTGAAAAAAAAGACCTTGTCGCATTATGAGAAGACGCTGGATCCCGGCCAGTTTGTGCGTGTGCACCGTTCATATTTGCTCAATATCCAGGAGCTTACCCGCATTGAGCCTCTGTCAAAGGACTCTCACATTGCTCTCCTGAAGAGCGGGACACGCGTACCCCTAAGCGAAACCGGCTTTGGAAAGTTGAAGACTGTGTTGGGTATCTAGCGGTTCCTTGCAGTCTGGTTGGATAAATCGCACATCAGTAATTGCCCGCTTGCTCTTTCCCACTGGCTTCAGCACGTTGAATTTCGTGGTTGTTACTTCGCGTTTTATTTCCAGGTGGCGTCGTATACTCCAGCATATTACAACCGCTGATCATTTGCACTTTCCTGCAGAAATGACCGTTCACCGCATTTTGCCCGGCAGGCTTGCCGATGGGTCGAAGGGATGAATTACGACATTGCTTCCTCCAGGAAATCATTGAAGGGCTTCATCGCCTTGCACGCCTCCAACACTTTTTTCAGAAACTGCTTGTCAGATACCTCTTTGTCGGTAAAGCTGTGCGACACAATGTACGACCGATGCTTCAGCCAGTCCACGCGGGTATGGTCTTTCAGATAACCTTTTGGAGCGGTCTTCATCTTGTCAAAGTCGTCCAGGCCCTTATACCACCTCTTGAAAGACCGGTTTGACAGCACCTGTTCCAGTTTGTCGCCGTTATAGTCAATTTCCTGCCTGATCTTTGAGAGGTTCGCAGGATCCGGCATATACATTCCTCCTGCAATAAAACTTTTGCGCGGTTCAATGTGAATGTAGTAGCCTGGCTCCTGCATCATCTTGCCGCCTGGAGAAATGCCGGCGCCCATGTTTGTCTTATACGGTCTTTTGTCCTTGCTGAACCGGACATCACGGTAAATGCGAAAGGGGAGTTTCTTTGGATCCAAGCCGGCGAGTCCCGGGTTGAACTTCACAAGTTCGGCAAGGAACCCGGTGATGAACAATTCAAAATACTCCTTGGCCTCCAGGTACTGGCCTTTGTTCTTCTCAAACCATGTGCGGTCGTTGTGTTTCGATAACGCAGAAAGAAACTTAAGAATCTTGGGAAAGTTCATAGTCCAATAGCTTTTTGATTACAAGTAATCCACAATCTTTTCCATAGCCATCCCTCTCGATCCCTTCACCAGGATGACCGCGTTTGAAAGCGGTCGCGTCTTGAGCTCAGCAATCAGATCGTCTTGATTGGCGAAGTGCCTCCATTGCGGGAACTTCTTTGCCGACATCATCAATGGTCCGCAAAGGTATACCTCCTTTATTTTCTTCTGTGATAAAATGACCCCAACCCTGGCATGCTCCTGCTCTGCTTCTTTGTCCAGTTCAAACATGTCACCCAGTATGGCCACCTTGTTCGATTCGGGCATGCGTGACAGGCTGTCGATGGCCGCTTCCATCGAACTGGGATTGGCGTTGTAGGCGTCGAGTATGATGCGGTTTGTTCCCTTTTTGATGACTTGTGAGCGCATGTTGCCCGGCTTGTAAGCAGCCACTGCGGCATGCGCTTTTTTGGGGTTAACTCCGAAGAATTTGCCAATGGTAAGTGCAGCGGCAACATTCTCAAAATTGTAGCTGCCAGTGATCTGTGTCTCTATGCGGTCGCCATTCTCGGCAATCAATGTCAGAAAATGGCCTTCATCCTTTCGTTCACAGTGATAATAGTCTCTCTTTGCCGGGTACAATATGGGGTTTCTGAAGCGACTGGACATGTTGAACAGGACCTTGTCCTGTGAATTGGCAAACACAGTACCATCGTGGTTCAGCAAGTGCTGATACAATTCTGACTTCCCCCTGATGATGTTTTCCAATCCGCCAAACGTGCCTATATGTGCTTTGCCAATGTTGGTGATTAAACCATGAGAGGGTTGTGCGATTGAGCACAAAAATCCGATCTCACCGAGATGATTGGCACCCATTTCGATGACAGCCATTTCATATGACCGGTTGATCGAAAGGATCGTGACAGGAACACCGATGTGATTGTTCAGGTTGCCTTGCGTGCCATAGGTTCGATATTTGGTTGCCAGTACGGCATGAACCAGCTCCTTGGTTGTTGTCTTCCCGTTCGAACCCGTCAACCCGATAACAGGAATCTTCAATTGACTACGATGATGCCGCGCAAGATCCTGCAACGAACTTAGCACATCATCAACCACAAGGTACCTCGAACCAGAGGCTTCTTTTGGTTCATCAACCACTGCATAACTGGCGCCACGGGCAAGCGCTTCGTCTGCAAACTTGTTCCCGTTGAAGGTCGGACCCTTTAGTGCAAAAAATACCGAACCCGGCGTGATCTGGCGCGTATCCGTGGATACTTTGCCGGTTTCTAGATACTTTTGATACAGTTCCGGGGTTTGCATGATATATCCGGGCAGGAAAGATAACAGTCCGTAAACTTCCGGCGTTGATGTGTTATAAATTAAGTGCCTTGCGCCTTCTCATCTTCGTTCTCCTGCCCGTTCCTCTGCTTGGCCAATTCACCTACCGGATCAGCCAGGACATTGCCGTTGAAAAGGACTCAAACGCGCTGATCAATCCATGGGCCGGAGGGTTCAACAGCCCCCAGGTGAACAAGATGGATCTCAACGGAGACTCGGCTGAAGACATTGTCATCTTCGACAAGACTACAGCAACCTTGCGCACCTTCCTGTGGCTCGACGGTGAGTATCGCCACGCGCCCGAATACGAAACACTCTTCCCTTCGGGACTCAGCACATTTGTTTCGCTGCGTGACTTTGACTGCGATGGGAAAAAGGACCTGTTCACTTTCGGTCAGATCGGCATCTTCGTCTACAAGCAGATTGCCGTGTCGGGCAAGCCATTTGGTTGGAGCAAAATGCTCTTTCCCAATCTGTTTACAGGTGGAACCAGTGAGGTGTTGCTCACCAAAGGTTTTACAACCCAGATAAACTTGTTGCCGGGTACAAATGATCTGCCTGACTTCACTGATATGGACGGAGACGGCGACCTCGATGTGCTCAACATGCGGTTCGTAACTCCCAGCTCGGCAGAATATCACAAGAATTTCAGCATGGAGAACTATGGTGTGTGCAATCTTGACAGCCTGGCAAGGATGACTTCTACGTGGGGAGGGTTCGAGGAGTGCCAGTGTGGGCTGATTGCCTTCGGTCCCCAAACTTGCGCTGATCTTGGCGGCCGCTCCCTGCACACAGGAGGCAAGTCCACGCTCAGCCTCGACACCGATGGTGACGGTGACCGCGACCTGCTGTTTACAGAAGAATCTTGCTTGGTGCTTTATCACATGGAGAATTCTGGCACAACGGAATTGCCGGTAATGGGCAACCTTTCACAGTTGGCAGGACTTATCATGCCCCACTATCCGTCAGCCTACCGCGAAGACGTTGACAATGATGGAACAAAAGACCTCCTCGTGGGGCCCAATACAAGTACGCGAACCCATACTTTTACAGATTTCGCAAACTCACTCTGGTATTATCGCAATACCGGCACTGATGCGTTGCCTGCCTTTGTGGCGCTGCAACCCAACTTCCTGCAGGATGAAATGATCGACCTTGGTGATCAGACAACACCGTGGCTGGAGGACCTCGACCACGACGGCGACCTCGACCTGTTGGTTGGCGTTTACCTAAATCCTGGAGAATCGCGTGCATCCATTACCCTGTACGAAAACACAGGTAATCACTCGCAACCCAGTTTCAGGTGGTTGACCAACGATTTCGGTCTTGTACTCTACACCTATTTTTACAACATCCGTCCCCAGATGGCCGATGTGAACGCCGATGGAACACTTGATCTTGCATTCACTGCTTCGGCCGGCGGCCTCACGCGCTTCTTCATTATCCTGGCCCCTCCAGGGGGTCAACCCGAATTCAATGGCGAGAATCTTACCCCTCTGGAGATTCCCTTGTCACTCAATGATAACGCGAGGCTTCACGACATTGACCATGATGGCCGGTTGGACATCCTCGTCGGGAAGAGTGATGGTTCGCTCTTCTACTATCATGCAACGGGAGATTACCCCACCCCAAACTTTGAACTCCTCTCCAACGCATATCTCGGGTTGGGAGCGAGCACATCAAGGCAATATCTCTCAACAGACATTGGCGACCTTGACGGAGACGGAAAAGAGGATCTTGTGGCCGGTGACCAGGCCGGCACAATCATGATAATCCCTGATTTCCGTTCGCCTAATCCTGAAGCCATTGATTCCGTTGTGTTCGACACTTACTCGGGCATCTATTTGCATCGCAATCTGGGCGGAAGTGCAAGGCCTGCGATTGCGAATCTGTTGGGCGTAAACCGTCCTTCGATTGTGGTTGGCAACCGGCAAGGCGGCCTTCGGTTGTTGCATAACGACAACAGCGTGCCGATGAGCAATCCGCCCAAAGTATCACTCTCACCCAACCCGGTTGCCTCTGGCAGCAACCTGACCGTTCTTTCAGACCGTAGTGTAACCATTGAAATCTACAACACGATGGGATCCCGGGTGGGCCAGGCCCAGGTGATTCCTGGCGGCCAGAGCACTCAGTTCCCATTGGATGGTATTGCGGCAGGCTTGTATGTCGCTCGATTCACCGCATCAACGGGGACCACGGCCCTGCGCTTCGTCGTTTACTGACCCTCGCCCTATATTTCGGCGGCACTTTGGATAATTGGAGCTCTTTTGTCGATATTTGCAGTCCTTTTTAGGAAAAGCTTTAAAGATCAACGAGTTATGGCACGGGTTTGTGAAATCACAGGGAAGCGTCCGCATGTCGGAAACAACGTTTCCCATGCAAATAACAAGACCAAGCGCCGGTTCTACCCGAACCTGCAGAAGAAGCGCTTTTTCGTTCCTGAAGAGGGCAAGTGGATCATCATGAAGGTGTCTACCAAGGCAATCAAGACCATCAATGCCAGGGGAATTTCGGCCGTGCTCAAGGAAGCCCGCGCCAAAGGGAAGCTGGCTAAATAAGGAACAACATGGCAAAGAAAGGCAATCGCATCCAGGTGATTCTAGAGTGCACCGAGCACAAGGCTTCGGGCCTGCCAGGCATGAGCCGCTACATCACCACGAAGAACAGGAAGAACACCACAGAGCGCATTGAATTGAAAAAATACAACCCTGTGCTTAAGAAATACACGGTCCATAAAGAAATCAAGTAATCATGGCAAAGAAAGTTGTTGCATCGCTCAAGAAGTCAGACGGAAAGAACTTTGCGAAGGTGATCCGTGCGGTTAAGTCAGAGAAGACCGGCGCCTATGTATTCAGGGAAGAGATTGTCCCAATGGAAATGGTGAAGGAAACGCTCGCCAAGAAAGGCTGAGCGGAGCCCGAAAAAAAACAAGTCCCGCAAAGGGACTTTTTTATTAGCCTCAAGCCTATGCCACTTTTTGGCGGACTTTTTTCAAAGGAAACGAAGGAGTCACTTGACAAAGGCCTGGCAAAAACGCATGCCGGCATTTTCGGGAAGCTCACCAAAGCCCTTGCAGGAAAATCAACTGTCGACGCCTATGTGCTCGACCAGGTTGAGGAAGCGCTGATCAGCGCGGATGTCGGTGTTGAAACCACAATCAAGATCATAGGCCGGATCGAACAGCGTGTAGCCCGTGATAAGTACCTCGGCGCACAGGAGCTCAACAGCATTCTGAAGGAGGAGGTTGCCTCCCTGTTGGCTGAAAGCCCATCCGACTCAGGCGATATTGCCGTGACTCAAGGTGCCGGGCCGTATGTCATCCTGGTTGTCGGTGTTAACGGGGCAGGGAAAACAACCACGATCGGCAAGCTGGCTTCACAGCTCAAGTCTCGCGGAAAGAAGGTGATACTGGGTGCTGCAGATACTTTCCGCGCTGCGGCCGTGGACCAGCTGAAGCGCTGGGGCCAGCGTGTCGACGCTCCTGTAGTGGCCAGGGGGATGAACACAGACCCGTCTGCTGTGGCATTTGAAGCGGTTGAGGAGGGCGTGCGAGGCAATGCTGACGTGGTAATTGTAGATACGGCCGGCAGGCTGCATACCAAGGTCAACCTTATGGCAGAATTGTCAAAGATCCGGCGGGTCATGAAGAAGGTGATTGCCGGGGCACCGCACGAGGTGTTGCTTGTGCTCGATGGAAGCACGGGGCAGAACGCCGTCGTGCAGGCACGTGAGTTTACCAAAGCAACTGAGGTGACGGCCCTGGCGATTACAAAACTTGACGGTACCGCAAAAGGCGGCGTGGTCATCGGCATCTCCGATGAGCTTAGGATACCCGTCAAATACATCGGCGTGGGAGAAGGAGTTGATGACCTCCAGGTATTCAACAGGGAGGCTTTCGTCGAATCCCTGTTTCGAAAGGACTAGTTCGTATCAGGGAGAAACTTCGGCCGGTTTCGTCCTTCGCTCGAAAGGGATTCTCCAGAACAGCTGGTAGTTGAATCCCCAGGTGAATCCGTCGGACACCGTGCCATAGCCGGGCACATTGTAGCTCGCAAGTTCATTGTTCCCCCTTACGGCCAGGCCCATCTTGAGTCGCGAGGTAAACCCCATCCAGAACTCCTTCCAAATCTTGACCCGGAGACCGGCAATCATTTCTCCCCACACCGCTGAGACCGAAGGATTGGCCAAAGAATATTGCTGCGTCCCAAAATAAGGGTCTGCCATGGTTAGGCTGGCCCTGTCAGAAAAAGAAGAACGCGCATACCGCAGGCCGAAAAAAAGCATGTTCCTGTCGGGGTCCTTTTTCAGGATATTCACATCCACTCCGGCGCGCCAAAAACTGCCATCGTTGCTGTATTCCCCGCCGCTGCCGATCACCTCGTATCGCGAAGACCAACCGTAGTCTCCCGCGACGTAGAAGCGCCCAAAGTCTGCGTCGGCATGCGCTTCCCAGCCATCGAACCGATCGGAACCGCTGAGCACCAGTGCCAGCAGATCAGTGCCAAAACGGATCGACCGGAAGTAAATTTTCTCCTTCAGGGAATCTGGCTTCTTGTATTGCCTGTTTTCGACAGTATCCTCCTTTGCCTGGATTTCCGGGTTCACCACCTGACCCATCACAACTGCAGACTGCAGGGTAACAATCAGGTTAAAGCTTAACTGTAATATTCTTCGAATCACTTGTTGAAAGTTGACTGTTGTTGACTGTTGCCTCAGCAAAAGTGCTCAAGACAATGGCAAGGTCCTGGAAATAATTGAAAGCCCCACAATCTGGGGAGATGACGCGTGTGACCCTGGTATATATAACTTTGACAGAGTCCTCTTTTGAAAAAGTGACTGTATCTTCCACAATCTCGTAATAAAAACGGAAGGTGGTTTGCAAACTCCCGGGGTCAACAGGCAGCACAACCGATGAAACGCTGTCGCCAACGTGGAAGACCGAATCCGTTCCTGATACTTCAATCCGGTCAAACTTTGCAAACCGCACACTGTCATCGTAGCCGGCGTGGCTCAATGCAATCTTCACCTCATTCGATGCCGTGATTATGCAGTCTGGTTCGCTCAAGCACGATAAAAGGATGGTTGAGAGCAGGCACAGCAGGCAAAGACGAAGCATGGGAATTTGTTTTCAAATATAAACGTTCGGAACCCAAACTGCCCTTCGGCAAGCCCTTTGACAGGGCTTCGACTGGGTTTCGGCAGGCTCAACCTGGCGTTCCCGACTTCGCTAAAGCTTCCGCGTTCCTCCCGCCAGGCAGGTCGCCCGGGCAAACCTCGACGCTACAGGCTCAAGCGATGGCTGAGGAAAGGGAAGGGAGTTGTGCATTTATTCTATTTTTGCATCCCAACCACAGTTTGGTGCGAACACGAGGCAACAGGAAAACCAAGGTTAACATCGTTACGCTGGGCTGCTCGAAAAACCAGGTCGACTCCGAAGTGATTTTGACGCAGCTCCGAGGAAACGGCATCGACGCCGTGCATGAATCGGCCTCAGACGACAGCCGTGTCGTCATCATCAACACCTGCGGATTCATCGACAACGCCAAACAGGAATCAATCGACACGATCCTCCGGTATGTCGACGCCAAGGCGGAAGGATTGGTAGAAAAAGTGTATGTCACCGGTTGTCTTTCGCAGCGGTACAAAGACGACCTGCAAAAAGAGATTCCCCAGGTTGATGCCTGGTATGGCACCCGCGACTTGTCAAGATTGTTGAAACAGTTCAACGCGAATTACAAAAAGGAACTTGTTGGCGAGCGGATACTCACAAACCCGGGGCACTATGCCTACCTGAAGATTTCTGAGGGATGTGATCGTCCATGTTCTTTCTGTGCAATCCCGATCATGCGGGGCGGTCACGTGTCGCGCCCCATGGAAGAACTAGTGAAGGAGGCTGCGAATCTGGCACGAACCGGAACCCGCGAGTTGCTGCTGATCGCACAAGACTCAACGTATTATGGATTGGACTTGTATAAGAAGCGGAACCTTGCTGAATTGCTCAGGCGGCTGTCAGATGTGGAGGGCATCGGCTGGATACGGCTGCACTACGCTTTTCCCACCGGCTTCCCCCTTGATGTCCTGGATGTGATGTCGGAGCGGCCGAATATCTGCAAATATCTCGATATACCCCTCCAACACGGCTCATCGAACATGCTCAAGATCATGCGTCGCGGAACCACGCGCGAAAAAACGGAGGCGCTGATCCAGACGATTCGAGAGAAAGTTCCGGGCATCGCCATCCGGACAACGCTTATTGCTGGTCACCCGGGTGAAAAAGCACAGGATTTTAATGATATGATGGAATTTGTTGAACGCTCACGCTTCGAACGCCTAGGTGTTTTTACTTATTCCCACGAAGAAAGTACACATGCTTACTCCATGAAAGACGACGTTCCTCAACGCGTGAAGGAGGAGCGAATGGAGGCAATCATGGAATTGCAGCAACGCATCAGCCTCGAACTTAACCATGCGAAAGTAGGAAAGACATTTAAGGTACTCGTAGACAGGATGGAAGGAGGACAGTTTGTTGGGCGAACAGAATTCGACTCCCCTGAAGTTGACAACGAGGTGATCCTTGGTTCAGAGGATTATGTGCGACAGGGAGATTTCTGCTATGCACGTATTACGGCCGCCACCGAGTTTGACCTTTCGGCTGTTGTCGTGAATGAGGGCCATTTTCATTAACCTTATATCGAAATTAGCGTTATTCGGTCTATGCTTCCTGCAAAAACGTGTTGTTGACCTATGCATGTTCAGAAGATCCCATTCCGAAACACCAACGCATTCTCCGGGTTTTTTCTGAGCTACATTGAAGCGGAAACCAAACTGAAATCTTTTTACAGCCGCTTCCCATCCACAGGCGCCTTCAAAGATCAAATCAAGGAAAAGTCAAACTCGTTTTCGAAAGCGAATCGAACAGAACTTTGCAAGGCCTTGAGGTGCCAATATGAAGGCATCAACGTTGGCAAAGCGGTGGACGTAAATCTTCATTCGCTCTCGAAAGAAAAAACGTTCACAGTAACCACCGGCCACCAATTGTCGATCTTCACTGGTCCACTCTATTTCGTTTTCAAGGTGGTCACAGTGATCAAGGCCTGCCGTGTGCTGAAGAAAAAATACCCTTCCTTCCACTTTGTCCCTGTTTACTGGATGGCTTCGGAGGACCACGACTACGATGAGATCAAGTCCTTCCGTCTCAATGGCAAGAAATACACATGGAAGACGCAACAGCAGGGGGCAGTCGGGAGGTTCACAACAACTGACTTCAAATCCGTTCTCGAAGAAATTCCCGGCGACACCCGTGTTTTCAGGGATGCATATACAAAGTCAGCTACACTTGCCGGCGCGGTGCGTCAATACGTAAACGAACTATTCGGCGACTATGGTCTCGTAGTAGTGGACGGCGATGATCCGGATCTGAAGAGGCAGATCCAGGGCGTAATGAGGTCCGATATCTTCGATCACAAACCGTACAGTCTTGTTACAAAAGCAAATAACAGGCTGAAAACTCTTGGGTTAAATCCACAGGTAAACCCCCGTGAAATCAATTTCTTTTACCTCGACGCCCAATTGCGAAGCCGGATCGAGCAGAACGGAGATACATTCACTGTGCTGGATACGCCGCTCCGGTTCTCACGCGACGAACTGGATAAGAAGATCCAGGAGTCTCCGGGCAATTTCAGCCCCAACGTTATCCTCCGGCCGGTGTACCAGGAACTCATCCTTCCCAACCTTGCTTATGTAGGCGGCCCTGCCGAGTTGGTCTATTGGCTGGAGTTGAAAGCGGTGTTTGATCTGTTCAAGTTGCCCTTCCCGATCCTCCTTCCGCGCAACTTTGGCCTGGTTGTAGATTCGCCAACCGCCAGGAAAATCGGTCGAACGGGCCTTCCGCCCGAATCGTTCTTCGAAAGCAAGAGCGACCTGTTCAAACGCTGGGTGAACCGGAATTCAAAGAATCAACTTTCGCTCACGTCCAAAGCACAGTCGCTTGCCGCAACCATGGCAGCGGTGCAGAAGAGTGCAGAGAAAATTGATCGGACCCTCGGACCAATGACGGCCGCTCAAGCGAAGAAGATGCAAACAATGATCCGTACCATCGAGCAAAAAATGATGCGGGCCGAAAAACGGGCACACGCCGATGGGCTACGGCAAGTGGAGGCTGTGAAAGACGCACTCTTTCCTGAAGGCAGCCTGCAGGAACGGATAGATAACTTTCTCAATTTTTATCAAACAGATCCGGAATTCCTCAGAAAGCTCATTGAATGTTTTGACCCATTCGATTTCCGGTTCCAGGTGTTGACCTATCATGACAAAACAGGAAATTCGAAAAAAGTTTCTTGAGAAACGGAAGGCGCTGAGCGAAGCAGACTATGTGCGCATGAACCTTTCTCTTATTGCGCATTTCTTCTCCGGGGTTGACCTTACATTTGTTCGCGTCCTCCATACCTTTCTCCCAATCGCTGGGAACCAGGAACCCGACACATGGTCAATCATGGATCGAATCCGCCGTGAGTTTCCGCATATTCGCGTTTCCCTTCCGCGCGTTGCAGCTGGTGATCACCTCGAGAACATCTACTACGAAGGGCCGCAACAGTTGCAAACAAGCTCCTGGGGAATACAGGAACCCCGACAGGGCATACCTACACCGCCTGAGAAAATTGACCTTGTCATTGTACCACTATTAGCAATAGATAAGCAAGGATACCGTGTTGGCTACGGACGTGGCTACTATGACCGATTGTTAAAGCAGACAAGGAAGGATAGCGCGAAAGTGGGTCTATCTTTCTTTCCGCCGGTCGATGCCATCGATGATGTTGCGGAATACGATGTGCCGCTGACCTTGTGTGTGACGCCGGAGGAGGTTGTAAGTTTTGACCACACGCAAGGGCCGCCAAGGCGCGCCTAAGGCGAAAAGGTGGCCCTCGTCATCTCCTTCTTACCGGGCGGTCCTGGAAGTGTCTCCACTTTGAGGCCGAGGGCGGCCAAGTCACGTTTCACCTGGCCTCTCGCGCAATACGAAACCCAGATTCCTCCAGGCGACAGTACTTTAGTTACCTTTCCAAGTATTTCACGCGTCCACATCTCAGGCTGCTTAGAGGGTGCGAAGGCATCATAGTAGACAAGCTCAAACGCTCCTCCAGGTTGATCCGCGAGGATGTCACGGTGCACTTTCATGAGTTCGAAACCAGGCGCAGCAGTGACTGGCAGATTCCATTCGGCGAGATGCAAAGCCCGGAAGGCAGCTGCGTCCGCAAGCATCGTCCCGAAGTTAAGCTGCTCCACCACTGCGGGTGGGAGCGGGTTTTTCTCCCAGGATTGATAGGTGACACAGAGGTGAAGGCGAGTTGCTGCTTGCAATGTGAGCAGGGCGTTTAGCCCTGTTCCAAAACCGATTTCCAGAATGCGAACATGCTTGTCACTATGAAGTGCGTCTACCACGCGAAGTCCGTTGTCGATGAACACGTGGGTTGACTCACGAATCGCACCGTGTCTTGAATGGTATGTCTCCTGCAAGTCGGTGTCCAGTAGCGAATGAGAGCCGTCTCCCGTGTCGATTACTTGCACGTTTGGCATCAGGTTCGGGATATTAGCACAACGGCGTAGGCATTGACACCTTCCCTTCTTCCTACGTATCCCAGGTTCTCGCTTGTTGTAGCCTTGATGGAAATATCGTCTTCGGTGACATTCATAATCGGTGCCAAAATCCTCTTCATAGCATCGATATGCGGCTTCACCTTCGGCGCCTCCAGGGTTACCGAGCAGTCAGCATTCTCCACCTTCCAGCCCTTCGCGGCGATCAGCCTGATAGTTTCCTTCAGGAAAAACTTGCTGTCCATGCCCTTCCACTTGGGATCCGTGTTTGGAAAGTGTGTACCAATGTCTCCGAGATTGGCTGCGCCCAGAATGGCATCGCAAAGTGCATGAACCAATACATCGGCGTCTGAATGTCCGGCAGCTCCTTTATCGGCAGGGATTCTGATGCCGCCCAACCAGAATTCGCGCCCCGGCTCGAGGGGATGAACATCAAAACCAAATCCCACACGTGTAGCCATCAGTTTACAGCTTCGTAATACATCACATTCGCATTTTCTTTTCGCAGTATTTCGCCGGCAATCCTGCTTATGTCTTTTTGACTAACGGCCTCAATTCGCGACGCTTCCCGGTTCACGTTTTCCGGGTCTCCCGACAGGGTGGCAAAAGCCAGGTTCATCGCACGGTTTACTACCTCAACTTCACCGAATTCAAGCATTGATTCGGCTTGGTTCTTCACTTTTTCCACTTCTTCATCTGTTGGGCCTTTGTCAACAAACTGCGAAAGTATTTCATCAACGTGCTTCTCGGCGTCACTCAGTGTAACACCGGTCTGCAGTCTGCCGCTTATCACTACCAGTCCTGGATCGATGGTACCGGTTGTGTAAGATGAGACGGTCGAAAAAACTTCCTTGTCTTTCACCAGTTGAAGGTACAACCTGCTTGACTCCCCCCTTCCTAGCACGTCCGCCATCAAATCGGTAGCATGAAAATCATCATTGAATCGTCCTGGCATGTGAAAGGCCTTGTACAGCGCATGCGCCGGAACCCTTGCCTGAACGGTGAGTTGCCTCTTTGCGCGCTGGTTCGGTTCAGCAGGGACTTTGCGGTTCGGTCGCTGACCGGAGGCAATAGGGCCAAACCACTTTTCGCTCAGGTGCTTGACCTGTTCCTGGTTTACTTTACCAGCCACGACAAGGATGGCGTTGGATGGCACGTAATAGCGAAAGAAAAAGGCCTGTACGTCCTCCAGCTTCGCATTTTCTATGTGAGAGATATCTTTGCCGATCGTTGCCCATTGGTAAGGATGCTTCGTGTAACAGAGTGGCCGCAGCTTCAGCCAAACATCGCCATAAGGTTGATTGAGGTATCGTTCGCGGAATTCCTCAACAACCACATTGCGCTGTACCTGCAGTACTTCGGGATCGAATGAAAGGCTAAGCATCCGGTCGCTTTCAAGCCAGAATCCGGTTTCCAGGTTTGCCGCAGGAAGCGTGAGATAATAGTTGGTAATGTCGGTACTGGTGAAAGCATTGTTCTCACCGCCCACCCGCTGAAGCGGTTCGTCGTAGATAGGGATGTTCTTCGAACCACCAAACATAAGGTGCTCGAATAAATGGGCAAAGCCTGTTTTGTTCGGATGTTCGTCTCTCGATCCTACATCGTAAAGGATGTTCATTACGGCAATGTCAACCGACGGGTCTTCATGAACAAGTACCCGGAGTCCATTGTCAAGTGTAAAGGAAGAGAATGAAATCATGAATCGTAAAGTTACCGCCCTTTTGGGTCATTGGAAAAATGGGCGTGAGCAATGCGGTAGCCCTTGTCGCTCTTCTGAAGGATGAATGTTACCGGGCCGCTTTGCTGCGAACCATCCGGTCGCTGAAAGTACCACGTTGCCGTCACCGCTAACGGCAGATAACGCGTGTCTGCCAGCCAGAGCCTGTTGGAAGACGTTTTGCCGCCCGACACAAAGCCGAAGGAGCGATGATGCTTCAGCACGGAATCAATCCCCTGGATCAATCCGGCTCGTTCAGAAGAGAAATATGTGACAGATGAGTCGTTTACAAACAGTCGTCTTACTTCATCGAGATTATAGGTGTTCCAACTTTTTTCCCAGGCAGCCAAAAGAGACCGGGGTGTTGATTCCTGGGAACGAACAGGCAGTGAAACGAAACAAAAGACAATCGCAAGACTCAGATGGTTCATTTGGTCATCGCACCAGGTCGCCCAGCACTTTCTTCACTTCATTGGGCTGCATGCGCGGTCCCCATTGAGCCACCACCCTTGAAGAGGCCAGCGAGGCGAGTTTACCGGCTTCTGCGTGGCTGTGGTGATGCGTGATACCGAACAGGAAAGCACCGGCAAACATGTCACCCGCGCCATTAGTATCCACTGCACGGACTTTGTACGGTTCAATTTCGATGTATGTATCGCCGTCGAAAATCAGGGCTCCGTTTGCGCCCAATGTCATGGCAAAGCGACTCGCCACGCCCCTGAGTTTTTCACGCGCATCTGAAATGAAATCCGTGCCGGTGAAAATCATCGCCTCCTCCTCGTTGCAGAAAAGAAGATCAACTGATGCCCCGACGAATTCCTCCATCTGCTTCCCAAAGTATTTCAACATGCTTGGATCACTCAAAGTCAGGGCGACCTTGACATTGTTCTGCCCGGCGATCCTTTTAGCCTCTTTCATCGCCTCCAGCCCCTTCGGGCTGGATACCAGGTAACCTTCAAGGTACACGTATTGCGAATTGCGGATGGCAGCCTCGTCCAGGTGTTCCGGCGACAAAAATGAACTCACGCCCAGAAATGTATTCATCGTGCGCTGTGCATCCGGTGAGGTCATCACCAAGCACCGACCCGTATGTCCCGGAGGGCAATTGGAGTATTTCAGATTCGTCTCCACACCATTTCGTTCAAGGTCTTTCAGGAAAAACTGTCCCAGCTCATCCTGGGCAACCAGGCAGGAATAGAAACTTTTGCCCCCCAGCTGGTTGACCGCCACCACGGTGTTCCCGGCAGATCCGCCTCCCGACATCCGGCTGCGCTTCATATCGATGGCTTTCATCAACTCCTGCTGTCGTTTTTCATCGACCAGGGTCATCACACCTTTCTCTACCCGGTTGCGCTCAAAAAAGTCAATGTCAACTTCAGTGACAATATCCACGATTGCATTGCCGATGCCGTACACGTCGTATTTCATGACTTGACAAACATAGGCATTAATTGTCCGGGGGCATGAAAGCGATTGAGTAGCTCCGCCAAATGTTATTTGCGCACAATTTTCAGGGTCATCTCGTACTTTGCCGCCCTGTCAGGATAGTCGGTTATGAAGCCGTCCACACCCATGCCCTTCAGCGCCAACATCTCGCGTTCGTCGTTGACGGTCCAGGGAATGAGCCGTATCTTTTTGTCCCTGCACTTTTTTACCAATTCCGGCGTAACGAGTTTGTAGTAAGGGCTGTAGATAGAGGGATTGAAACCCAGGTCTTTGATGATCGTGTCGAAGCTTTTCTTGTTTTCAACCAGTGCTGCCAGGCGGATATCGGGATATTGCGCGCGCCAGTGCTTCAAAACACGAAAATCAAATGACTGAATGATCACACGGCTCATGGGCAGATATTCGTCAACGAGGTCGTGAACGATGCGGGAAAACTCTTCCGGCTTGGGGTGAAAACGTCCGTCATCCCGTTTGTCGCTTTTGATTTCGATATTGTAATCCACCTCATATTTGGTGTGATTCTTGATGTGGTTCTCCACAGCAATGATTACATCGCGAAGCAACGGCTTGTACGCGCTCATTCTTAGTTGCTCGGGGAAGCGGGTGTTGCCTTTTGATCCGCAGTCGTATTGTCGGATTTGATCATAGGTGAGCGTATAGATATTGTGTTTCAGAGTGTCCCTTGCAGGTATTTCCTTTCCTTCCGGGTCAAGACAGATCGAGCCCGACATCCACGGCTCGTGCGATAATACCACCTGGCCGTCGTGGGTAATGACGACGTCCATCTCAAGGGTTGTTACACCCGAATCAAGTGCCAGCAAAAATGCAGGGATGGTGTTCTCCGGGCGAAGTCCACGACAGCCGCGATGACCTTGTAAGTCAAACTTCGGGGTGTACACGTTGTTTTGGGCGATGGCAGATGCAAAGACAAACAGGAAGAGAATGTGCCACATACGCATTCCCAAAAATACTCAATTTGAGAATTTGAGGATTTGAAAACAGGAAGGCCCCATTGTCAAATCCTCAAATCCTCAAGCTCTCAAATCAGTTATTGATCATCATGCGCATACCGCCCTGACGTCGGCCGCGGCCTCCACCCATTGGATTGAGTTGCTTGTTGAGAGCATATGTAAAGCTGATCATGTAGTATCTACCGAGGTTGTTGGTCACCTCTGTCTGGAGATAATTGCTCGTTGCAGTTTGGCTTGCTCCAAGTCCCTTGTCCAGCGCGTTAACGACTGCCAACTTCAGCTCTCCCACATTGTTCTTCAGCAGGAATCGCGAAACGGCCAGGTTAAGAATCGGAATTGTTGTATCAAACCCAGTTGTTTGACTCCGGTAGTGATAAAATGTGTACGAGCAGTCAAAAGCGTAATTCTTCAGAAAAGTGATGTTGAGATCAGAAGAATATGTTTCGTTAAGGTACTGCTGGTTCTGCGCCGTGTTAAAACTGTACTCCGTTCTATTCCGACTCAAGTTTGCGCTCAGTCCGAGGTTGACGATCTCCTTGTAGCTGTAGTCGTATCGCACATTGCCTCCGTAGGTCCTGGTGTCAGAACGATTCTCCTCCAGGTTGATGAGGTTTAGCCCGCGGGTGTACGAGACCGTTGGCCCTATACTTACCCGGCTGCTGATTTTCCTGATAGGGAAACCAAAATTGAAATTGCCCGACGACCTGAGGTTGTAATCAACGTTGACAGGAACGGTGAGACGGACAAGCGTTTGCGGGTCAACGGTCTGGGAGTAGGTTATCGCGTTGGTAGTATAGGTGGTATTGACCATTGCGAAAAATCCAATCCCCGATGCTGGATCAAACTGGGAGTAATGAAGCCGCAGGAGTTGCGTAAACCCGGGGCGCAGGTTAGGATTACCCGACGAGAGGTTCAGCGGATCGCTGTTATCTACAACAGGCTGCAGTTGCTGTATGGTCGGCTCCTGCATCGACGTCTCATAGTCAAGCCTAAAATGCTTGAGACTGCTGAAGTCGTAGTTGAAGCGCGCAACAGGCAGAATATTCTCGAAAGTGCGGTCGATGGTGGTGTCGCGCAAAGTAAGATCGCCCTTCAGCCTGGTATGCTGATAACTGGCGCCCACCGTAAAATTGAATTTCTGCCGGTTAATACGAAGATTGATACCCGGTCGATTGTACAAGTAATTGCTGTTGTAGCGATTGCTCAGTGTATCGTTGTACACCGCTGTACCGCCGTTGACATTGTAAACATCCCGAATAACATCGTTGAGGTTGGTACGAATGGAGTAGTTGGCTTCCAGGTATCTTCTCCCGCCCAACGGTTCGGTGTAAGATACCGTCGCACCGTAAGAGCGGCTGTCGTTTCGCTGCGTGTTGGTCTGCTCGATTATTTTCTCCTCAGGCACCGTTGTAAAAAACTCATTCGTTGAAACCAGGGTTCCATCAGAATTGTTCTGACCAATTCCAAAAGTTAACGTGGTTGAAATGGTTCTTCCAATCTTGGGGAAGCGGTGACGATACAGCAGGCTTGTGTTGAGGTTTGAGCTTCTTCCGTAAGTCTGTGTGTTACGAATGCTCTCATTCTGCAACTGGTTGTTGATGTTCATTGTCTGGGCAACACTCTGAACGTTTTGGTCTGTGTTCGTAAGGGTGGCACTTGCATTGAACTTGAATGAGTTGGCCGAATCGAGCATATGATCGAGTACCAGGTTGCCTCGGTGATTGTCACTCTGGTTCACCTGCCTGCTCTCCTGGTTGAAGTTGTAGCTTCCGTTCGGAAGGTAGTTGATACGGTTGAGCACCTGGCTGATGTCCTGATGAAGGTTGTTGTAGAAATAGCTGGCGTTCGTCCTGGTCCTTGTGCCGAAGTCCTGATTGGTGTTCAATCCGCCCGCGTAGTTGGTCAGGATACCGTTCTGCCGGCCGCCGAAGTTCAGGGGAACCCCGCTGGAATTGTTTCCATCCATCGTAATGGTCATCCGGCCGCCGCCGCCGCTCATCATCTGCTGCGATCCTCCTGAAAAGTTCATATAGTCGTCCATCGAGAACCCTTGCTCGTTCACGTTGTTGCCCATCCCCAGAAAGGAAAGCTGTTCGCCCTTCGAGAACCGGTTGATGCTTGCACGAGCCTGATATCGGTCATCGGTACCGGCGCCAGCCATCATGTTTCCGAAGGCGCCATTTCTCTTCTCTTCCTTGAGTTCCAGGTTGATGGTCTTTTCCCGCTGGCCGTCATCGATGCCCGTGAACGCGGCCTGGTCGGATTTCTTGTCGAATACCTGAACTTTGTCAACGGCGTCTGCGGGCAAATTTCGCGTCGCCAGTTTAGGGTCACGTCCGAAAAACTCCCGGCCATCCACGGTGACCCGTTGCACCTGTTCGCCTTGTGCGCGGATTGAACCGTCGGTTTCCACTTCCATTCCCGGCATTTTCCTGATGAGGTCCTCCACATTGGCGTTGGGCTTCACCTTGAATGATCCAGCATTAAACTCGATGGTATCGCGCTTGACAGTAACGGGCGCCTTTTCACCCTTCACAACAAACGCCTCCAACTCCTGTGATATGGGCTCCATCATCAGCCTGCCCAAATCAATAACTGGAGTCGTGAAATCTGCCGCTGAAATCACGCGAACTGCGGCGGCATAGCCTACAAATGTGATCTTCAGGTGGTAGTCACCACGGATCACATTCTTGAGCTCAAACATGCCTTGTTTGTCCGTTGATCCGAAACTTACAAGCGTGGAGTCCTTGGCCTGCAGCAGCATCACAGTGGCCGAAGGCATCGCCGCCTTGTTCGTGTCCATCGCCTGCCCTCGGATGATGAACTTCTGTGCCGAAGTTCCGGCTGAAACGAGCAAAAGAAGAAATGTCAGTATTTTAATCATGCTGCTGGCTTTGCACCTCCGAATGGGTCAATTTCACTTTATTAGTTGCGGATAACCATTCTGCCGCCACCCATTTGCTTCATGGTCTCATCCACCATCTTGCGGAATTCTGCACGTGTCATTTTTTGCCCGGTCGCCGACACCTTAAGCTCATTTTTCTTGAGTTCACGGAGCTCAATCTTCCGGGCGACGATGACACGCTCGCCATTGTTGATGTCAACAGCCAGAATTGCTCCGGGTAGTGAACCGAACATTTCGGGGCCGAGCATGGGACGAAGCTGGTCTGTGTACCATGCAGTGATCTCCTGCTTGCGATCCGGGATACGCTGGTCGACGTACCAGGCCATTTTGCACATATAGCCCTGGATCTCTTTTGTTTCATTACCAAGTTTCCACGGCGATATTTTCAGCGTGTCCTCAATGAGGTAATCCTTGCCCATGAACTCGCGCTTTGAAATAATCAGAGTACTGGCCGGGTTGATATAAATTTCATCATTGGGCATCCTGATTACCATGCGTGCACCACCACCTCCGCCATGCGGATTTGCGTTCATATCTTCTTCAGAGTCCTCGATGACAGGTTTAAATAGCGATTCATCTGCCGAGAAGAACAATTGCTGTCTGGTGGTGCGAAATTCGGGGATCATCGCCTTACGAGCTTCCTGTCCCGGAGGTAACATGCGGTGCATATTCACCTTCACTTCATAATCAATCACGCCGGTGCCCTGGGCAAAGACGATTTGTGCGGCAGCCAGGCATACCAGAATGCCGACGAGTACAAGGATGTTTCTCATAAGTCTGGAAGTGTTCATGGTTTGATTCATTCCGGTGTAAAAGTACGGTCAAAGGATGCCAGCTGGGGGTTAATAGTTCTTTATCAAAGGTTAATTAAGGTTAATGGCCGAACTGCCCGGTACTTAAAGCCGTTACTTTTGTTCCGGGAACAGGAAATGCGTGAAAAAGCCAAGGAACATTCTGACATTGGGTTTGATGAGCACCAGCATGATCCTGCTGGTGGCGTTGCAGGGCTTTTGGCTGAGCAATTCATACGAAAAGGCAGCGGGAGATCTCCGTGCCGAAACCAGCCGGCTGCTTCGTGAGACGGTAACCGACCTGCGCGACTCGATGCTGCTGAAAGACATTGAGGCCATCCCAACGGATTCAATAAGGAAAACCCACGCAGAGCGAAGCGACTCCATGTTTTCATTCACGCCTGGAAGACCGATGCTTCGCACAGAAGGCCAGGTTCAGATTTACATATCGTCAACGACGGGCGAAGACTCTGCCCGACAAGTGTTGCGCACAGTGGCCTCCCGGTACAATGAAGGAGCCTTGCGTTCCCATTCACGGTACTCCATCAGGATCAGAAACGACTCGCTCAGCCTTGACTCCATCCAGGCCGGCTTTCACCGTCAATTGAAGAAGCATGGGATTTCGCTCGGCGCCAGCGTGGAAAGAAAGGGATCGATGCCTCATTTTCCGTCCGCCAACGGAGGCCAGGTTCGCGTGCGTCGCATGCCTGACCCTGAATCTGTAATAAGAGTCGATCCGTCTGTCTTCGACCACTCGCTGCAAACCAATTGGGTGCGTGTAGATCCATTCTTTACATACACAGCAACGCTTCAACCTGTGCGGCCATTGTTGCTTCGTGAAATAGCCCCGCAGATTCTTTTCAGTGGGTTCCTCAGCATGATCACGCTGGCCTCCTTTGCAGTGATGTACCGCAGCATCCGGTCTCAGCAGCGGCTCATGGAACAGAAAAATGACTTTATAAATAACATTACTCATGAGTTGAAGACCCCGATAGCGACGGTGAGCGTTGCGCTTGAAGCACTGAAGGATTTTAAGGGAATCGACAACCCGAAAACCACCGCCGAATACCTGGATATCGCACAACACGAACTCAACCGCCTGTCAATCCTGGCAGAAAGAGTGCTGGCAACTTCGCTGCTGGATGAGCACGTCGCAACGCTCGACACTGCTCCCGTAGATATGGCTGTGACCGTAAACACCGTTATCAATTCCATGAAACCACTGATGGAAAAGGCGCAAGCCAACTGCTCATATGAAAAGCAGGGTGACGATTTTATTGTTGCAGGCAGTTCCATCCATCTGACACACGTTGTGTATAACCTGCTGGACAATGCACTGAAATATAGCCCGGAAAATCCTGAGGTGACGGTTGAGTTGGTCGATGATGGCAATCGGGTGTTGCTATCCGTCAGGGACAAGGGGATTGGAATTCCACCAGAATATCAGTCCCGCATATTCGAACGATTCTTTCGAATGCCCAGCGGTGACGTGCACAACGTGAAAGGGTACGGGCTTGGACTTAGCTATGTGGACCAGGTTGTGCGCCAACACGGCGGATCCATTGCACTGACAAGTTTGCCTGGGCAGGGTAGCCTCTTTACGGTTACCTTGCCAAAGAAACAGGGTTGAAATGGAGAAAGTCCGAATCCTCTACGTTGAAGACGAGCCCTTCCTGGGCAGGATCGTAAAGGAGAGTCTCGAGAGCCGCGACTACGACGTGCACATGGTTGCTGACGGCAAGGACGCTGTTCCTGTTTTCAATCAGCAGCGGCCCCATATTTGCGTGCTGGATATTATGCTGCCGAACAGGGATGGATATTCCATCGCAGCAGAAATTCGCTCATCCGACCCGAGGGTTCCTATCATTTTTGTGACAGCAAAGACTCAGACCGAGGATGTTGTAAAGGGGTTTGAGACAGGCGGCAACGACTATTTGAGAAAGCCTTTCAGCATGGAGGAACTCATCGTTCGCGTGAACAACCTGCTCAAACTCAACCGCGGTACGGAGGCCGCAACGTCTAGGATTTCCATCGGAAAGTTTGCTTTCCATCCCAATCGCTACGAGCTCAGCATAGGTGAATCCGTTCGAAAGCTGTCGCACAGAGAGGCCATGCTGTTGTCTGTTCTTTCAGAACACAAAAACGTTATCGCACAGCGAAAAGACATCCTGATGCGTGTGTGGGGTGACGACTCCTTCTTCAATTCGAGGAACCTCGACGTGTACATCACCAAGCTGCGCGACTACCTGCGCGAGGATCCTGCTGTGGAGATCGTTACGATAAAAGGAGTGGGGTACCGGTTTATGGCCTAGTGGGTCCGAATAACAAATAAGAATTAAGAAGTTGAAGTTCTAGTTCGCTATCCTTTGTGCGTTATTCTACTGTACTGTTCAAAATCATGGAAGGTTGTCAAAATGATCCTCAATAATCAATCATCAGTTTTACTGTATCGTTTTTTAACAGTAAGATGTCAGCTATTGAGTAATCACCATTTGTACCATTCCCATCAAAAGTTGAATATTGAATGTCCACGGTCGCGGCATGAAAAAGCAATCTTGCCAATATCGTAGTGTCAGGCTCCTCGAGTGTTGATTCATATAATACACGTGGACCTAAAATAAGCCTGACTCTGTCATCCGTCAAGTGATCCACCTTGTCAAAGGTTATCTCCAAAAATGCCGGGAAATCAATTTTCAAGTCTCTTACAATGGTGTTACCCGCGGAGAACCCACCAGCGGCTATCCCAGAGGGCAAGCAACCAGGAGTCAATTCACCTGTAATCAGTAGGATATCTGAGTCAATCGAAAGAATATAAGACGCATTTTCAGGTAGTATCGAGCGGTCAAAGGAAAAAATGAAGTGTCCTTCTTTATCTGCAGTTCTTCTGTATGCAGAGACCATATTGCCCGAATCAGCATCAAATGGATCTCCCACACTATGAATGGTCAGCATAACTGGGATACTATCCGCCGCCAGATTTGTCTCAATATATCGCGCGGTCCCGGTAATAGTTAGTTGACTTCCCTCTTCGCTTTCGCAGGAAATGAATAACCAAATAAGAAGAAAAATATTTCCTCGCTTCAAATTCTTCAATTTTCTTGTGGCAGGAGTAACCTTCCCTGTTGGGTGGGATCCTAATAACGAATAAGACCTAAGAAGTAGAAGTTCTACTTCGTGATTCCTTGTTCGTTATTCTACTGCTCAAGTGTGGGTATTACAGGATTCGAACCTGTGACCCCTACTCCGCCTTCGGAAACCTACGGCGGACAAGCCTGTCAAGGAACTCTACCGAGTGGGATGTACTGGATTCGAACCAGTGACCCCCTGCCTGTCAAGCAAGTGCTCTAAACCAGCTGAGCTAACACCCCTATTGTGGGGTGGCAAATGTACACGAATTCCCTGCTCCAAAAAACGCGCTAGGCACCTGCCGCTTTCTCGGTGTTGAGATAATACGTCAACGCCCCGGAAGGGCATTGCTTTACCTGGTTGATGATCTTTTCGGTGGTTGATCCTTCAGGTGTTATCCATGGCCGTGCCCGCGGATCGAAAACCTCCGGGAGCCCGTTAAAACAATTTCGTGAATGGATGCAGAGATCCGGCTTCCAAACAATCGTTACCTCACCATTGGTGTACTTCTTCGTAATCTCCTTCATAACTGTGCAGATCTGATTGAAAAGTTAGTAAGGATTTCGATAGGGTTCGTAAGAATCTTGTGCACGGGACAGCGCCTGGCAACCTGAATCATTCGTTGCTGCTCATCAGCCGTGAGAGCACCCGTGACAACGATATCTGATGTATAGGTTGTCTTACCGTCAGAAGGACCGTTGGACACGGTGACCATGATTTGTTCGACTGGGTACTGCTTTCGGTCGGCGTACATCCGCAGGGTTATGGCCTGGCATGAAGCCAGGGCCATCCGAACAAAATCTCCCGGTCGAGGGCCGGTATCCGTGCCACCCACCTCCGCCGGCTCGTCGCCCGTAAGCACATGAGTGCGTGCCTGAAGCCTTGTGGCGTAATGCTCCCTGCCAATCGTTGCTGTCGCACTCAGGATTTGATTATCCTCCATACTTATTTCATTGGTACTTCAATCAGCAGCACTTCCGAATCCTGATCTGCTGTAAGCGTAAGTTTATCCGCTTCGTATACACCTAAACCATCACGTCTCGACAATGATTGCCCGGCTGCTGTCACCTGTCCTTCGATTATGAACAAGTAAACGCCATTCCCATTCTTGTGCATCGAATACTCGATCCCTCCACGTGCATCAAGATTCGCCAGGCTGAACCAAGCTTCCTGGTTGATCCATAGGGCCCCATTTGAGCGGTCAGGTGAAACAACAGTCTGAATCTTATTTACCCTTGCTCCCCTATCAAAAGGTTTCTGCTCATAGCGCGGTTCGATATCAGCCTCTTTAGGGAAAACCCAAATCTGCAAGAAGCTTGCTTCATCCGAGTTGGATGCATTCCTCTCGCTGTGCGCAATGCCCGAGCCGGCGCTCATAATCTGCACTTCGCCCGACCGGATGATGGCATGACCACCGGTGTCGTCGCGATGTTCGAGGGCGCCGTGTAGCGGGATAGACACAATCTCCATGTTGTCGTGAGGGTGCTGGCCAAAACCCATCCCGCCCTTCACAAGGTCATCGTTCAGGACACGGAGGAGCCCAAAATTCACCCGCGACGGCTCGTAGTAACCTGCAAAGCTAAATGTGTGGTACGACTCCAGCCACCCGTGATTGGCGTGACCTCTGGTTTCTGCCTTGTGTACGATTGTTTTCATTGGCTTGCCCTTCCTTGACCGGTGTTAATACAATTACCACGCTCAATTGGTTCATCCACGCGACAAGGTGTCAACTGTCTATTCCCCACTAACTTCAAGCAGAGGAAGAAGTACATTGAGGATGAAGTCAACCGTGAAGTGGGTGATGATGTTGGCCAGAAGGTCCTTCTTCCATAGAAATGTAGCCGTGAGGATGGCCCCGGCAACAAAGGAGATAAGTATGCCTCCGGGGCCCTGTCGGAAGTGGCCAGCTGAAAAGATCAGCAACGGGATTGAAACGGCGACCCGGCGGCTTCCGGTCAATACCGTAAGTCGCTCAATGGCATATCCACGGTAGAATACTTCTTCCGCAATGCCGGCACGAACCACCATGATGAAAAAGACCCAAATTGGAATGCCTTCATAAGCCGCTGCCTCTCCCCCACCCACTTTCCACCCGGCGACGTTCATGATCACCAGGCAGAGCGCAATCCCCGCGATTGAAAAAACCAGGAAAAGCATTCCATACCCAAATGATCTTGCGATCGAACGGGTATGAAGCCCGATCGAATCCAAATCAAGACCCTCCTTTCGAATAATCCAGAACAGAAGCCCCACGAGTCCAAAAATCAGCGTCTCACGGATTACCACTGATTGAACTGTAATATCAAACCAGTCCCGGTACCAGACAGCAAAGAAGACAAGACCGAAAAGCGCTATTAAGAGCCCGAAAAATGTTGCAGCGGTGAACCGCATCATGTGCACCTGGGTGTTCGATTTCTATTTCTTTGTCCAGTCTGTCACAATTGGCTTGATGTCACTTTCCTGAAGCTGCTTTAAGAAATCAGCAAGGGCTCCGCTCATAACCTTCTCAAACTCAGCTTGCGTGTCCGTTAGTCGGGCCTTCAACGAAGCGTACACCTCCTTTTGAGAATCACTTGGCGGGAAGTCTCCCGTGGCAACGGCCCCGGCCAGGTAGCCCATCTTTCCAGCAAGCATTTCGGGATAACGGACGTCGTCCTGCCCGGTCCCTGTGTACTTGAGCTGCACAAGTTTCCCTTCCACCACCATCAGGCTGCTGTCCAGCTTACCCGCCGATTTAGTAAGGGCCTTGTACTTTGTCTTCGAAGAAAGCACATCGCGCAGGTCATACACTTGCCGGCGGATCCACTCCACCTGGTTCACCATGTCGGCCATCGTGTTGTAGTCGGCATGCATTTTCATCAACAATTCTGCTTGCGCCTGGATGTCGGCCTGGGTGCCTTCTGAGTTTGGATCCTTCAAGACGTTCAGGGAACTCGTGAACTTCTGATCGCCGGCTACCATGCCGATTGAGTACTTCCCGGGCTGCACCAGGAAGCTTTGCATCGGATTGGTTACATAGGCATTACGCGTCCGGTTCTTATCAAGCGCCACCCATTCACCTGCAATGGGCTGCGTCCGCATGATAATGCTCTTGGCAGCTTTTCCACGCAAATCCCACCAGACGCGATTGATGCCCGGCTTGCTTTTCAGCTTGAATGTCTTCACCGTATCGCCCGTCGACCCGGTGAGGAAAATCTTGACACTGTCCTTGTCGTTGTTGCTCCAAAAGTTGAGCGAAGCTCCGTAGGGAGGATCTTCTCCGGTTGATGGCTCGGGAAAGAACTGCATGGTTGTTGTCCTGGGTTGGAATCGATAGACGTCCTTCGGGTTGAAGAGGGCTGCTTTCACGCCGGCAGCGTTGACCGGTAGTTGTTGCAACGGAGTCAGATCATCGAGGATCCAGGCTCCCCGTCCGTAGGTGCCCACCACCAGGTCGTTGAAATGCTCCTGCACGTCCAGCCAGTACATCGGTGTGTGAGGGAGGTTTGACATGAAGACTTGCCAGTTCTCTCCATCATCAAAGGATATATAAAGTGTACTTTCCGTACCCAGGTAAAGAAGCCCTTTGCGAATCGGATCTTCCTTGATGCTCCTGCAATAGTTGAGATTGCCGCTTTCAATACCCTTTACAATCTTCTTCCATGTCTTGCCAAAATCAGTAGTCCGGTAAACGTAGGGCTGGAAGTTGCCCACCTCATGAAAATCGATTGCAACATAGGCCTTGCCTTCAATCCAACGGGAAGCCTCGATGTTCCGGACCGTGCCCAGTGCGGGAAGCTCGAGCAAATTCTTCGTGACGTTTGTCCAGGTTTTGCCAGCGTCCTGACTTACCTGCACCAGGCCATCGTTGGTGCCGGCCCAAAACACACCCTGTTTCACGGGTGACTCTTCAAAGGCATAGATCACGTTGGCATACTCAACACCGATGTTGTCGGGCGTCAGACCACCAGAAAGGCCTTGTTTGGTCTTATCGTTCAGGGTAAGATCGGGGCTGACCACTTCCCACGTTTGCCCGCCGTTGCGTGTGCGGTGTACCACCTGGCTGGTAGCATATACGGTATTGTTGTCGTGTGGACTTACTAGCAACGGAAAGGTCCACTGGAAACGGTACTTCACCTCGGCCGCAATTTGTCCTGCCGTGTATTCCGGCCAAATCTCTACCTGTCTGAAGTGGCGGTTTTTCTCGTTGAAGCGCGTCACCACGCCACCTACCGCCCCGGTGCCAGAGGCGCTGGACCATACAATGTTGGGATCCTTGGGGTCCGGGGTGGCGAATCCGCTTTCACCGCCCCCTACATCGTGCCACAGGCCAGTGGGAATGCCCACGTTGAAAAATCCACCAAGTCCGCTTCGGCTGGGGCCTCGCATGGCAGGTCCGTCTTGGCGGTTGGTTAGCACATTGTAGGGTATCGCGTTGTCTACAGTAATGTGGTACAATTGTGCAATCGGAAGAATGGTCCGTTGCCAGGTCTTGCCGCGGTTCCTGGAAATCGAAATACCCCCGTCACCCGCCACAGCCATACGGCTGCCTTGCGTAGGATCAATCCACATTTCGTGGTGGTCCCAATTTGGTTGACCGAAGAAGTCCGTAATCGGTTCGATGGAACGGCCGCCGTCGATGCTGGTGAAGAAGGTTGATGAAATGAAGTACACGTCGTTGATTTGATCGGGTGAAGCAGCGACACGGGTGTAGTATGCCTGGCGACCGGTGAGGTTGCGGTTTGCGTTGATCATCTTCCAGGTGGTTCCCCTGTCATCCGAACGCCACAACTCCCCGGTTTCTCCCTTGTCACCAATTTTCTCCACACCATCGCCTGTTTCAATAAGCGCGTATACCCTATCCGGGGCCGCAGGCGTCATGCTGACAGATATCTTTCCTACAGCGGCTTCCGGCAAGCCGGCACCTTTCAGCCGAGTCCACGTGTCACCGCCGTCTTTCGACATATAGAGCCCGCTGCCAGGGCCGCCGCTTGTGCGATTCCAGGTCTTGAGTGAAAGTTGCCATAACCCCGCAAAGAGAATTCTCGGGTTGGTGAGGTCGATGGCGATATCTGATACGCCGGTGTTTTCGTCAACAAAAAGAACGTGCTTCCACGTCTTTCCCCCGTCAATTGTCTTGTAAAGTCCTCGTTCCTTCTGAGGAGCATACGCATGTCCAACGGCACCCACCCACGCAATGTCCGGGTTGGTCGGATGCACGATGATGCGGCTCACACGGCCAGCATTCTCAAGGCCAACAATCGCCCAGGATTCTCCGCCGTCCGTTGATTTATAAACCCCGTTCCCGATAGAAATATTAGATCGTATAGAACTCTCGCCGGTGCCCACATAAACAATCCGTGGATCTGACATCGATATGGCCACCGCGCCAATTGCATGAACTTTCTCCTTGTCAAACACCGGCTTCCAATTCAAGCCGCCATCAGAAGTTTTCCAAACACCGCCAGTTGCCGCGCCTACAATATAGACCTGGTCATTGCCGGGCACGCCGGCCACGCAGGTTACCCGGTTGCCTACCGGTCCAATGTGACGGAACTTAAGTTGACCTGCTTCCTCGGGTTTAAGCGTTTGCGCAAACGACGCGAAGGTCAGCATCAGGGCAGTCGCGCATAGGAAGGAAAAATGTCTCATGGATTAATGGATTTTGGTGAGTTTCAAATATAACAGAATGCACCTCCGAACCTGGTTTGTTCAAGGCCGAAACTGCCTGTTTCCAGCACTCATGGCATTTCTTCCACAAAAGTGAAACAAAAGACCTATCTTTCACGTTTGCAGAACTAATACGCCAACCTCTAAAACATATGAAAGGAACCCATCTTGGAGAACTTGAAGAACTGGTGCTGCTTCACGTGGGCATTCTGTTTCCCAATGCCTACGGCGTCGCCGTGATGGATGAAATCAAGCGGCAGGCCGGACGGAGCCTCAATATCAGCGCGGTTCACTCTGTACTCACTCGCCTCGAAGACAAAGGATTGGTAAAGTCCAGGATGAGCGACCCAACTGAAGAGCGAGGCGGGCGGCGCAAACGACTCTTCCTGCTTACTGCGTCAGGAAAGCGAACATTGGAGGATGCAAATGAACTGCGGACACAATTGTTTAATCAGATCCCGAAGGTTGCCCTTCAATTCAGACTGGCATGAGGCCACGGCCGCCGATATGGGCCGACCGGTTCCTGGAGTGGTATTGCCGGACTGATCGCCTGGAAGAAATTCAGGGTGATGCACATGAGTTGTTCATGCGTACGGTTCAGCAACATCCCCTGAAGGCACGCTGGCTGTTTATATGGGATGTGTTCCGGTTCTTTCGCATCAAAAATATTCGCGCTATTCGATCCTTTCAATCCACAAACACGGTGTCCATGCTCAACAACTATCTTCTTGTCGGCTTCCGAAACGCAATGCGAAACGGGCTCACCTCCTTCATCAACATCGGCGGGTTGAGTCTGGGCGTCGCCGGCGCTATCACCATCTTCATTTTCGCCGACCAATGGTTCCACGTCGATGATTTCCACGTCAAGAAAGACCGCATATATGAAATCACAAACATCGTCACGCGCGAAGGAAGCGAGATAATGATGAGTGACACGCCGATCCTTCTTGGCCCAATGATCCTGCAGGATGCCGCAGGTGTAGAGCGAATGACAAGGATAGAAGTGGGTAGCGGAGCGCTGCGGTATGGTGACCGCGTTTTCCAGGAACGCCTCTGGTATGTCGATCCGGCTTTTCTTGAAATCTTCACCTTCGGTCATGTGGGCGCGCCTCCGGACGCGCTTGCACGACCTGGGAGCATCGTGATCACGCGGCCAATTGCTGAAAAATACTTCGGTGAATACGATCCTGTAGGAAAGACGGTTTCGATCAAGTTCGCCGGCAATATGATCTCCGAATTCACTGTGATGGCAGTTGTGGATCTGCCGGATAACAACAGCCTCCATTTCAGTGTTTTGCTCCCTATGGAGAGCTTTGTCAACCTGCGCCTCCCCGACTCCGAAACCTGGAAGTACCTGACCGATGCCACGTTTGTCCTGATGAGGCCCGGCCAGAACATTGAGGCCCTCAAACCTCTAATGGCCAGGTATAAGAAACTGCAAAACGAATCCATGCCCGACTGGCCGGTGGAGAGATTCCAGTTCCACGATCTGCCCAGCCTGGCCGCAAGCAGTGCACACATCGAGAGTCACATGATCGGTTCCGGTGAGACGCAAGGAATATATACGATGAGTGTGATCGCATTTCTCCTGCTCCTGCTGGCCTGCTTCAATTACACCAACATATCCGTGGCCACGGTAAGCACACGGATTAAAGAAATTGGAATACGGAAAGTAGTTGGAGGTCGAAAGTCGGAGATCGTTTACCAGTTCATCGCCGAGAACCTCTTGTTGGCCACGGTGTCGGTGGTAACCGGATTAGCGATCGCCTACACCGTTTTCATGCCGGGCATCGCTTCCCTCGTTGGCTACCCAATTCCTTTCGGATTCTCATCAGGGCGCATGATGCTGACGTTCTTCTCCTTATTGCTCGTTTTCATCGTCGTGGTTTCCGGTGTTTACCCCGCGATGTATGTTTCAGGATTTCAACCGGCACAGATACTGAAAGGAAAAGAGAAGTTCGGCCAACGGAGCAGGTTCAGCAGGATCCTGCTCACAGGTCAGTTTGTCCTCGCATTTATGTCAATTGTGGGTTGCTTCGTCTTCATCGAGAACACAGTCTACATGCGCAACCGCGACTGGGGATATGATCATGCCCGGAACATTGTTGTTCCTGTATACTCCACAGAACAATACTTGAAGCTGCGCGACAAAGTGACAGCGAGCCAGCAAACCGAGCTCCTGGCCGGATCCGTTGATCACATTGGCTCCTTCGCCAATCGAAACGTGCTGGAGCATGCAGACAAGAAATTTGAAATGATTGAATTCAGGATCGGGATGAACTACCTCGAGACCATGAACCTTCGTCTCACATCAGGACGCACATTTGATCCTGCTCTTGCATCCGATACAATGTCATCGGTTGTGGTCACGCAAAAGTTTGCAGACGCCATGGGTTGGAGCGATCCTCTCAATCAATTCTTCCAATACGAAGGTCGGCAGCGCATGGTGATCGGTGTGGTCGCTGATTTTCACCACGATAATTTTTATATGGGCATCCGACCAACCTTGTTCCGGCTTGTCCCTGAGAAAGACTTCCGGTATTTGTCGATCAAGGTGCACAACAACAAGGCCCTGGTCTTCGAAAGCGAAATCCGGGACAGGTGGAAGGAAATTGGTCCGGACGATCCCTACCGCGGAATGCTGCAGGACGAAGTATTTGCTTCATTCCAGCGAACTACCCGCAGCGATATGGGCATCATCGTTTCTGTCGCGGTGGTCACGCTGATCCTCGCCTGCCTTGGCCTGTACGGACTGGTGGCCTACAACATCACCCGGCGCCTAAAAGAATTTAGTGTCCGGAAAGTCTTCGGCGCCAACGTGGTGCAGATCTTCAGGCTAATGAACCGCGACTACATCTGGATTTTGGGCATTGCATTTATCCTCGGCGCCCCTGCGGGCTTCTTCATGATGCGATTACTCATCACCACCATTTACCCTGACCCGCAACGAGCAGGCGTGCTGCCGTTTGCCATCGCGATTGGTATGATGGCTTTGACCGTTGCCTTGACCGTTGGAGTTCAGATGAATCGTGTCATCCGCGAAAATCCTGCGCAGACCCTTCGCAGCGAATAGCTTTCCGAGCCCGGATTGAAATCCGGGGTTACAAGA
>Ga0187893_10001419_pt1 | contig 57670 bp, 42 predicted proteins | sample MA1701074metaG_FD_139574 | JGI IMG/M metagenome (GOLD analysis project Ga0187893, IMG submission 139574) | White microbial mat communities from a basaltic lava cave in the Kipuka Kanohina Cave System on the Island of Hawaii, USA - MA170107-4 metaG ...
GGAAGCCGTCAAGCGGTTTGACCAGGCGCACCCCGGCCGATTCCTCACCTTCACCGAGCCGATGTGGCTGCACGCCCACGAAGCCGGCTACGCAAAACGCCAGGCGGATGCGATTGCCGCCGCGGTTAAGGACGGCGCTCGTGGATTAAAGGTACTCAAGACTCTCGGCCTTTACCTGCGCGAAACTGGAACTTCCGGCAAGCTGGTGAAAGTCGATGATCCGCGTTTCGATCCCATGTGGGATGCTTGTGGCGCGCTTGGGATCCCCGTCGCTATCCACGTCTCTGACCCCGCGGCATTCTTCCTTCCAACGGATCGTTTCAACGAACGCTTTGAAGAGTTGAACAATCACCCCAACTGGTCCTTCCACAATCGCGACTTCCCCTCCAACGCCGAACTCCTCGCCGCGCGCGACCGCGTCTTCGCGCGCCACCGGAAAACAAACTTCATTGCTCTACACGTAGGCCACTTCGCCGAGAACCTTGGGCATGTGGCCACCTCGCTCGACCGCTTCCCAAACATGTTTGTGGAAATTGGCGCCCGGATCGGCGAACTGGGCCGACAGCCGCGCGCCGCACGCCGCTTTTTCGATCGCTATCAGGATCGCATTCTCTTCGGCACGGACGCGGTGCCAAACGGCCACGAAACGCCGCAGCAGATCTTCGGCGCTCAGTTGTACGAAATCTACTTCCGGTTCCTGGAGACCGAAGACGAATACTTCGATTACGCGCCCGCGCCCGTTCCTCCGCAGGGCCGCTGGAAGATCTACGGGCTTGGCTTGCCCGAAGCGATCCTTCGCAAGGTGTATCAAAGCAACGCCGCGCGGCTTCTGCGCCTGTCCATCTGATACCATAACGGCTCATGGCCGTTGGATTCGCACCCTGGGAACCGGACGAGCTGCCGCCTCCGCCGCCGCGATTTGCGCCGCGCTGGACCGCGATGATCGGTCCTGGGCTGCTGATGGTGGGAGCGAACATTGGCGGCGGTGAATGGCTCTTCGGACCGCTGGTTACCGCGCAATATGGCGGACAGGTCATGTGGCTGGCGACGCTCGCCATCACCTTGCAAGTCTTCTACAACCTCATGGTGATGCGCTATGCGCTGTTCTGCGGCGAAACCATCTTCGTCGGCTACTTCCGCACCTGGCCGGGACCGAAATTCTGGACGTTCTTTTATCTGCTCTTCGATATCTGCGGCGCATGGCCGTATCTCTCTTCGAACGCGGCCGTCCCGCTGGCTTCGGTAATATTGGGGCGGCTGCCCACGACCGCCGATGACGCGCTGGTCCGGTCGCTGAGCTACGCGATCTTCCTTACAGCGTTCATCCCACTGATCTTCGGTGGGAAGATCTACAACTCCCTTGAGAAGGTGATGGTCACCAAGCTGGTGCTGATTCTCACTTATCTCGGATTCGTCGTGGTCTTTTTCGTCAAGCCGGCGACGTGGGTTGAGATCGGCTCAGGATTTCTGCGTTTCGGTTCCTTCCCGGAGGGCGATTTCAACTGGGCGACTTTGGCCGCATTCTGCGCTGTAGCGGGCGCGGGCGGACTCACCAATACGGCGTTCTCCAACTACGCCCGCGACAAGGGCTGGGGCATGGGCACCAAAGTTGGCGCCATTCCCAGCGCTATCGGGGGCCGCACCATCAAGCTTTCTCACACCGGCAAGACCTTCGAGCTGACCGAAGCCAATATGGCGCGCTGGCGCGGCTGGCTGGCGCATATCCGCAAGGATCAACTGCTATTGTGGGGCCCGGGCTGCATTCTCGGCATGGCGCTGCCCGCCATGTTCTCCTACGAATTCGTCCGCGGCGTAAAGAACGTCGATGGCAATGCCGTGGCGGCTATGTCGGCCAAGGCGATCTCGGATCTGCACGGCCCGCTGTTCTGGTACCTGACGCTGCTGTGCGGTTTCCTCATCATGGCGCCCACGCAGGTGAGCCAGCTCGATAATCTGTGCAGGCGCTGGACCGACGTCATCTGGATGGGCGTGGGCCGGCTGCGCAAAGTGGAAGGCAACAAGTCCAAGCACGTTTATTACACCATCCTGGGTGTGTACGCGCTGTGGGGACTTACTGCCCTGAAGTTCACACCGAATCCGCTTGTGCTTGCGGTGGCCACCGGAGTGATGTGGAACTTCGCGCTGGCGGTTTCCGGCCTGCATACGCTGGTGGTAGTGCGAAAGCTGCTGCCGAAGCCGCTGCGGCCCAACTGGTTTCTCTGCGGAGGGCTATTCTGCTGCTGCGCCCTCTATTTCGCCGTTTCAACGATCGCGTTCACGCAGCAGTGGCCGAAGATCAAGTCGTGGCTTGCGGCTCTAATGTAAGCGAAGCGGCGTTACTCGGCTCCGGCGCCCGCCGGCGCCAGCGTGAGCGCATCGATGTACAGCTCGGCTTCCTCGCTGATTGTGAGGAACAGCACTTCGCGGCCTTCCAGCCAGATCTTCAATCCTTCCACCGGCACTACCGGAGGTTGAGGCCAGCGCGGCCATACCAACATAGGCTCATAGGTGAAAGTGGCATGGTGCAAGGAGCAGGTGAATTCGCCGCAGGGGCTTGACAGAGCCAACCGGTTAGTCTGAAACTCGGCGATCGCCGCTCGCGCGATCATCGACACCTGCTTACCCAGATACAGCGCGGCAACCTTGGCCTGCTCACTCTGCCAGCGCTGGAGCAACCGTACAGTGTCGTTGAAAGAAAGTACCATCGAAGAGCTCCTGCCGTTTATCATATCCGATCCGGATGTCCGGAGTGTAATGGCAGGAGCGAAGCGTGCGCCCCCGTTTGCGTCCAGGCATCCAACGACACGTGTTGTATACTAACCTAAATCGCTTTCGTTGAGGAGTTGATATGTACAAAACGCTTTCCTTGCTGACCACGCTGCTGGCCTTCGCTGCCGGCCCCGCCTCCGCCCAGGTTCTCTACGGTTCGCTCACCGGCAATGTCACCGATCCGTCCGGCGGTGCGGTCCCCGGTGTTCGCGTGGAAGCTTTGAACATGCAAACCGGTGTTTCGCGCAATAGCACCACTGACCCCGCCGGCTCCTACACTTTCAACGATCTTCAGGCCGGAAACTACAAAATCACCTTCACCGCCTCCGCGTTCCGAACTCTGGTTCAGGAGAACGTGCAGATCCTCGCCAACAATCTGCGCCGGGCTGACATTCAGCTTCTGGTGGCGCAGGTCACCGAAACGATCACCATCTCGGGCAACGCCGTGGTGCTGCAAAGCGATCGCGCCGACGTAAACAACCAGATCCCGCAATCGCAAATCACCAACCTTCCCTTCACGGGCAACTCCGGCCGCAATTTTCAGGCGCTCTACAAGCTGGTCCCGGGCTTCTCGCCGCCCGCCGAGCTTCATTCCGACGCCGGCAACCCGCAGCGGGCGCTTGGAACCAACGTCAACGGCGCTTCGTATTCCAACAACAACACCCGGCTTGACGGGGCCACGGTCTCCTATCCCTGGCTCCCTCATATCGTCGCCTACGTTCCCCCTGCCGAAGCGGTCGAGAATGTCAACATCGTCAGCAACTCCTTCGACGCCGAGCAAGGCATGGCGGGCGGCTCCGCGATTAACGTGTCAATCAAGTCGGGAACGAACGATCTGCATGGTTCGGCGCACTGGTTTCACACCAACTCGGCCGTCCGGGCGCGCAACTTCTTTTTCGTCGGATCGCAGTTGCCGAAGAATATTTTGAACCAGGCCGGAGGAACCATCGGGGGCCCCATCAAGAAAAACAAGCTCTTCTTCTTCGGCAACTGGGAACGCACGGTGCGCCGCGAATTCCGCTCAGCATTCCGCACCGTCCCCAACGACGCCATCCGCGCTGGCAATTTCGGCGGCACCGGCTCGTCGATCTTCGATCCCAGCTCGGGCGCCGCCGATGGCGCCGGCCGGCAGCTTTTCCCCAACCAGCAGATTCCGGCCAGCCGCATTGACCCGGCAGCCGCCAAGATGACGGCTCTTATCCCGGCGCCCAATCTGCCGACATTCCCGGCCAACTACTTCGCCGTTGGCAGCTATCAGTTCAATCGCGACAACGCCGACATCAAGATCAACTACAATCCCACGGACAAGTCCTCCGTATTTGCCCGCTACAGCATTTCCCCGAGCGACATTTTCGATCCGCCGTCGCTTGGCCCCGCCGGCGGCGATGCGTTGGCCGGCGGCCAGCCCGGAAATGCGCCGGGGCGCATTCAAACGGCGTCGGTCGGCGGCACGTATGCGGTGAGCCCGCGCGTGCTGGTGGACGCCAACCTCGGATTCACGCGTCAACGCCTGGGCGCGCAAAATGTAGATATCAACAAGAACTTCGGCTTGGAGGATTTGCAAATCCCGGGCACCAACGGACAGGATCGCCTGCAAGGCGGCTACCCTCGTTTCGCCATCTCCGGCTGGTCCTCGATCGGCAATCCCAACGTTTCCAATCCGTTCTTGTTCCGTGATAACCAATACACCCTTACGGGCAATGTGAGCTACATTCGCGGGGCGCACAACTTCCGGTTCGGGTCGGAGTATACCTACTACACGATCAACCACTTTCAGCCGCAAGCCGCCTTTGGGCCGCGCGGCGGATTCAACTTCACCGGCGGTCTCACCGCGCTGCGCGGCGGCGCCGCCCCCACGCTCTACAACGGATTTGGCGACTTCCTGCTCGGGTTGCCCCAAGGCATGGGTAAAGACGTGCAATACATCAACCCCGCCGCCGTCCGCATGCCTGGCTATGGTTTCTACGCGCGCGATCAATGGCAGGTGACGCGAAAGCTCACCATCAACTTCGGCGCCCGATTCGAGCGCTACCCCTTCGCCACCCGCGATCACCGCGGTGGTGAGCGCTACGATCCGGACGCCAACATCGTGCTGATCGGCGGACTGGGCGGCGTACCCAACGACACCGGCGTCAAAGTTCCACGCCTTCAAGTGGCGCCGCGCCTCGGCATCGCCTACCGCATTAACGAAAAAACCGTCGTCCGCGCCGGCTACGGCATCTCTATCGATCCGGATTCCTTCCGCCGCATGCGGGATTCCTATCCCGCCACCATTTCTTCCCAGTTCGGCGGCGCCAGCGCTTTCCAGGCCGCTGGTTCGTTGCGAACCGGAATCCCCGAGGTTGTCGGTCCCGATTTGAGCCAGGGCCGCGTCGCATTGCCTGGACCCGTAGGCACCGTCACTTGGCCCACCGAGTACCGGCGCGGCTACTTCCAGAGCTTCAACTTCACCTTTCAGCGCGATATCGGCGCGGGATTCAATCTTCAATCCGCCTATGTCGCAACGCGCGCCATCCGCCAAACCGCCATCCTCAACATCAACTACGGAGCACCCGGCGCGGGCAACAACCGCCGGGTGCTGGCCCAGCGTTTCCCGGGCCGCATCGCCAATATCAGTATGTACACGCCGTTTTCCACGTCCAATTACAACTCCTTGCAGAATCAGTTGACCCGCCGGTTTGCCGACGGCGGCATGCTGGGAGTGTCCTACACCTGGTCGAAGGCGATCAGTTTTGCCGATAACAACGACTCCGGCCTTACATGGAACTGGCCGGATATGTGGGGCCGTAATCGCGCTCCCGCCAGCTTTGACCGCACGCACAATCTCCAGATCTTCGGCGTCTACTCGCTTCCATTCGGTAAGGGCCAGCAATATCTCAAAACCGGTTGGATGAGCTGGCTCGCGGGCAACTGGCAAGTAAACGGCATCTTCAGCGCGATGACGGGTACTCCGTTCACGGTCGGTTCAGCGGGCACAAGCGTCGACGCTCCCGGCAACACGCAGACCGCCGACCAGGTGCTGCCCGACGTCCGCATTCTCGGCGGCGTCGGCCGTGGTAACAGCTACTTCGATCCAGCCGCTTTTGTCCCGATCACCGCCGTGCGATTCGGCAACAGCGGCCGCAACATTCTTCGCGGCCCCGGCCTGGTCAACATGGATGCCAGCATATTCCGCGACTTCCCCATCGGCGAGCGCTTCAAACTCCAGTTCCGCGCCGAGGCTTTCAACGTTTCCAATACTCCGGCGTTCAACAACCCCGGCGCGACAGCGTCATCCCCCACAAGGAACGCCGCTGGCGCGATCCTCAACTTGAACGGATACACGGAGATTACTTCCGCGCAGGCCACCGAACGTCAATTCCGCTTCGCCTTGAAGCTGTTCTTCTGATCGCAGGCCGGCTATAACGGCGGCGAAATCTTAAGCGTCGGACTGGGCCGCGGCGACCCAGAAGAAAACTTTTGCTCCTCGTCGCCCTCCTGCCACCTGCTGGCCGTGTCTACCAGACGATTCGTCTGTTCGACCGCGAAATCGCGCTGAACGCCGTTTTCCCATCTGTAGCCGAGTTCGTGTTCTAGAGCGCCCGCAATCATTTCGGCGTACGTGTTCTCGCCTCCCTGCGGAGCAAACTCGTAGCCTCTCTTGACGCGGCCCAGCAGATCGGTGAGCATTGCCATGGTCGAGCGGTAGCGCAGCCATCGATGCGTCGCCCACGAGATTAGGTGGGCTGGCGGCGAGGGAAGCGAGAAGCGGGCGGCGAGTTTGTCGCCGGCATGGAAGCCGCGCCGGCTGAGGCGGCCTATCAACGGTCCATCCATATCGAGATTCAGGCCGCCTTCCTTTGTCGAGTCGAGATTGACGTGCGCGATGCGATCCCAGAACCCGTGCACGCGCATTTGCGTGCTGTCTCCCCAGTTTTGCATCGTTCTAACAATGGCCATGGCGAAGCCGGCGAGCGAGCGGATCTCCCGCCAATACAGATGATGCCCCTGCTGCGTGTGCCCGGCGAGCCAGACGTTTTCGGCCTCATCCTCGCTCATGGGATGGTCCGGACGCGGTGTGCTGAGGTTGATGGCGAACGTCGGCCAGCGCGGCAGCGGGCTGTCGAAAAAATGTACGGGGAAATTGCTGCAAAACCGTTTCCCCGCCTCTTGCGGCCGCGCGCGCCAGCACGTTCTCTTTTCTCGACCAGTCGACGCTCCAAAGGGGAACGGCGCTGATGAGGCCGGGAAAACTGAGGCTCAGCCGGACTGCCATGACTACAGGCAAATCCTCATACGATGGCAGCGGCTTCCGCGGCTCCATCAACCCGCACAATACCTCCCACTCCTGCCAGTCGCGATCGGTGACATGCTGCTTGCGGCGCGGCGGATGCGCAACCATCCATTGAATGACTCGGGGAGGAAAGAAGCCTGCAAAGACTTGCGGGTCAAAAAAGCACGCATCACTGTTGAAAGAGGTGTCGAACTCGAGCGGGAGACGGTAGGGGCGGCCATGGGTGAGGTTGGTGGTGATCATCGCCAGTTCGATGTTCCGATCGCGCAAATCGCCAAAAGTGAGAGGGGGCTGGCGATCGACGCCGGCTAAGTGATCAATTTCATCCGCAAGCCAATAGGTGAGCGGATAGGCAGGGGATGGAGGCTTGCGCCGCCGCTGGCGTTCCGTTTCCGGAGGTGGAGCCGCCGTGCCGCCTGTGCAAAGGCCGAAGTGGTTTTCTTCGATCACTTGTGGTGCAACATGCCATAGCCTCCAGAGCGAGCAAGCAATACTCCGGCCAAGGCCACAATCAGGCCCAACAGCGCGCCTAAGATCCAGGCCAGCGAGGATGTCTGGGAAGCAACCCAGAGAATCCCCACTCCGGGGAGCACCCCGGCCAACAGCCACGGCCACTGTCCCAGGCCCGCTGCCGCTCGAACGATCTCCCAAAGCCACCTCAAAGCGCCAGCCTCCTCGATGTAGGCGGCAAGCAGCTTCATCAGCGGGCGGGCGCGGCGCGCTGGTTGGAACAGGTTCCGCAGATTCGACGATTCGCCGAGAAAAGCGGGTAACGTCGCAAGCAGGGGAAAACCGCCCGTTTCGGACTGTCTGCCGTACTCGGCCGCCGCGCACGCCGCGGCCGCAATGGCGCCGGCCGAAGTGCCTCCAATGCTGTGGAAGCGGTACGTTGCGGCCAGCCGGCAGGCGGCCTGCGGGTAAACGATGCCGCTGGTAATGCCGCCTTTCATGACAATGTCGCAGGCGAGCTTGGGGTCTTGATACGTCGCGCGGTTTTGCAGTTCTTCTGGAGGGATCGGGGCAGTGGCCATAGAATCGGATAGCGCCTCCACCGCTTGAAGGAATCAGTTTCGCCGGGTCGGTCTCACCCACAGGACGTGGTTCAGCAGCTCGGCGAGTCCCCATGCTAGCAAAGCGGCTGCGATGATACCGGCCCATGCGGTATGGGAGATCAGCACGCTTCCGAGCGCCGCCGCTGTAAAGGGAACCGAGCCCACCACCACTTGCAAGACGATCCCGAGGATCACGGCCCACAGCAAGTAGCGGTTGGCCAGCGGACGCATATGCGTATGGCGCGCCGGATATGCAAAGAATAGTTGGCCGATCGACATGAAGTGAAAAGCCGCCGAGCGCGCCTCCATCCTCTCCATCCAGCCGGCTTGGGCCAGCGCGAGGATGCCGAGCGCGAATACTGCTTTGATCACGCCGCTCAGAATCACGAATCGCCGCGATGTTACGTCCAGCAAAGGCGCGGTTGCCGGCCTCGGCGGATTTTGCATTACGCCCGGATTGCGATCCATCGTCAGCGAAAGCGCCGGTAAACCGTCGGTGACCAGGTTGATCCAAAGGATCTGCACGGCAGCCAGTGGAAGCAGCAGCGAGCCGTCGGCCTCCCGAAGCCCCAGCAAGGCCGCTATCAGCACGCCGCCGGCCACAACGATGACTTCGGAGAGATTTGTCGAAAACAGAAACCGGACAAACTTCTGAATGTTTTCATAGATACTGCGCCCTTCTTCGACCGCCGCGACGATGGTGGCGAAGTTGTCGTCGAGCAGAACCAGGTCGGCCACTTCACGGGAAACATCGGAGCCGCGCTGGCCCATCGCGACGCCGACGTCCGAGCGTTTCAGCGCGGGAGCGTCATTGACGCCGTCGCCGGTCATGGCGACGATCTCGCCCTGTTTCTTGAGAATCTCGACAAGCTGCAGCTTGTGCTCCGGCTTAACGCGGGCGAAAACGTTCACCGAGCGCACGGCCTGGTCGAGTTCGGCTTCGCTCATCGCTTCCCATTCGTCGCCGGTGATGACGCGGCTGCTCTGAATTCCGATCTGCGTGGCGATGGACAGCGCGGTGGCGGGATGATCGCCGGTGACCATCAGAACACGAATTCCAGCAAGTTGCGCCTCCCGTATGGCAGCCGGCACTTCCGCTCGTGGAGGATCCCAGAACAGAACCAGTCCGAGAAAATCCAACCCGGTTTCCCCTTCACCGGCGCAGACGGCGATACCGAGCACCCGGAAACCCTGACGGGCGTGTTCCATGGCCTGGGCCGCCCAGCGCGCGCGTTCGGATGCGCCCAGCGTCGAGCGCTCCAGCAGCACCTCGGGGGCGCCCTTGAGATAGCTGGCAAGGCCGCCGTCCTCGCCCACCGTTACGCGCATGAATTTGCGGTTGCTGTCAAAGGCCAGTTCGGAAACGCGTGGATGAGATGCGCGCACCTGATCCACATTCATCCCGTTGGCCGCGGCGTATTCGTGCAGGGCCAGGTCCATGGGATCTCCGGCGCCTGCCTCGGCATCGTTGGCGAGAATGATGGCCCGATGCGCCCGCTCGGGCGCCGGGCTGTCCAATTGCCGGACCTGCATGCGGTTTTCCGTCAGCGTGCCGGTTTTGTCGGTCGCAATGACGGTAACCGAGCCGAGCGCTTCTACTGCAGAAAGCTTTCGCACAACCGCCTTGCGTCCCGTCATCCGCTCCACTCCCAAGGCAAGCGTCAGCGTCAGCACGGCAGGCAAACCTTCCGGTACGGCCGCTACGGCCAGCGCCACGGCGAACAGAAGGACGTGCTCGATCCGCCCGATGCCTTCGGTGATCACGCCTTGCACGATCAGCAGCGCCGCCAGAGCGAGAATCCAAACCGCCACCTGGTTGCCGAACTTGTGGAGGCGCCGTTCCAGCGGAGTTGGTTCGATCTTCACCTCGCCGAGCATCACGGCCAGGCGGCCGAGCGCGCTTTCCTTGCCCGTCCGCGTGATCTCGAGGTAACCCTTCCCGGTTGTAAGCAGCGTCCCACTGAACAATTCAGCCCCTTGTTCTTTGTCCACCGGAAGGCTCTCGCCGGTGAGAATGGATTCGTCGACGCTGACTCCGGATCCATGAACAACCCCATCGGCGGGTATCCGGTCTCCCGCTTCGAGCCGGACCGCGTCTCCCGGAACCAGATCGCTCGAATCGACCTGCTGCAATCGCCCGTCGCGCAGCGCCCACACCTGCCGGGCAGCCATCGTCTTAAGCTTGGCCAGCGCGGCCTCGGCCTTGGTTTCCTGCCAGACGCCCAGCACGGCATTGAGAAGCAGAATGAGGCCGATGACAACGGCCTCCACTGGCGCGCCGCGGGCGCCTTCGCGCCACCAGACGGCGAAATCGACCAGCACCGCAAACAACAGGATGTAGATAAGCGGACTCTGAAACTGGCGTGCAAAGCGGCGCCACATCGCTTCGGGGGCGCGTTCGGGGATGGCATTGGGCCCGCGGGTGCGTAGCCGCTCGGCGGCTTCCGTCTTGCTCAGGCCCGCCAGGCTCGCAAGCGGGGTCATGCTATCCTCGATGCTAGCAGGAACCGGTAGAATGGGATAAGAATGTTGCCCCGCCGATTTTTCCTGGCCGCGGGCATTCTCCCTCCGCTCATGCACGCCGCTCAGTCCGATTATATTGCCGCCATCGAACACTGGCGCCGCGAGCGCGAGGCTGCCCTCAAGGCCGAAGACGGCTGGCTTTCCGTGGCTGGCCTGCATTGGCTGGCGGCTGGCGGCAACCAGATCGAGACCGCCCCGGGAGTGACGTTCACTCTCGCCGGAGGCGTGGTCGCCATGAAGTCCTCAAAGCCTGTTGAGGTGAACGGCAAAGCCGTGCGCCAAGCCGCTCTTATTCCCGATGTGCCCGGTCCGGCCGACATGCTGACGATCGGCGGCAAGACAATCTTCGTGATCCTGCGCGGCCCCCGTTTCGGGCTTCGGATCCGGGACCCGCGCAGTCCGTTTCGAGAAAAGTTCCGCGGCCTCGATTGGTACCCGGTAAACCGGAAATACAGGATCGAGGGCCGCTGGGTTCCTTACGAGACGCCGCTGAAGCGCTCGATTGCCACAGTCGTGGGCATCGACGAGGAGATGGTCGCCCCGGGGGCCGTCGAGTTCACCCTCGGGGGGAAAGCCTGCAAACTGGAGCCGGTGCTTTCCGCGAAGCGGTTATTCTTTATCTTCAAGGACCCAACGGCGGGAAAGACCACGTATCCGGCCGGGCGATTCCTGTACGCCGAACCCGCTCACAACGGTGTTGTAGAGCTGGATTTCAATAAAGCGATCAACCCGCCCTGCGCTTTCACGCCTCATGCCACCTGCCCGCTGCCCCCCAGACAGAACCATCTGCAGGCGCCAGTCGAGGCTGGAGAACGAAACTACCACCACGACTACTAGTGGGGATTGCCTTCACCTGCCGCCCTTCCCAATCGCCCACAAATGCCGCTCGCTGCGGACGATGAGCATATCCTTGGCAATAGCCGGGGTCGCCATGATCGATTCGCCCATCTCGATCTTTGAAAGCACCTCAAAATCCGCGCCGCCCTTCACCACGAATACCTCGCCATCTTCTCCCGGCAGATAAATCCTGCCGCCGGAGGCGACCGGGGACGCGCTGAACCCCGAGCCGCCGTGAGGGATGCGCTGGCGGTACACCTCGCGGCCCGTCCGCGTTTCGTAGCAATCGAAGATGCCTTGGTTGGCGAGAACATACAAATGCTCCCCGTAAATCAGAGGAGTCGGCATGTAGGAGCCGCGCTGCTGCTTGGACCAGGCGATCCACTGGCTTTCGGACTGGCCTTTGGGAAGCGTAATGTCGCCGCTGGCGCCGCCGCGGATGGCGAAGATGGGCGCTTCCGGCCTCCTGCCGCTCACAACAAAAATCAACTCGCCGGAATATACGGGAGTCGGCGCCGTGATCTTCGAACTGCCGCCCAGCCGCCACAGCTCTTTCCCCGTTTTCGGATCGTAGCCGCGAATGAAATTTGAGGCATTGGTCACCAACTCGGTTCGCGTCTTGCCCGGATAGATCGCCGGCGTACCCCACGACGGCAGCTCATCACGTTCGGTCTTCCAGACGACGTTGCCCGTCTTTCGATCAAGCGCAATCAGAAACGATCCTTTCTGCTGGTCGCACTGAACGATGACGAGGTTCTCGTAAAGGATCGGCGAGCTGGCGGTGCCCCATTCGTAGTCGGGAGAGTCGTAAGCTCCGGCATCTATGCGGCCCAGGTCGCGCTTCCATAGCTGCTTGCCGGCGAAATCGTAGCCGTGGATCCCCTGCGAGCCGAAAAACGCCACTACCACCTGCCCGTCGGTGGCGGGCGTGGCGTTGGCATAGGTGGACTTGATATGGCGCTTCTCGCGCGGCGGGCCTTCAAAGGCGGTCCGCTCCCACAGCATCTTGCCGGACTTGCGGTCCAGCGACAGCAGCTTCCATTGCTGCGAGGAGAGATCCGTGGAAGCCGTCCCCTCACCGTACAGTCCGCGTTTGAAGCTGGCCGCGCCCACGCTGCTGACGGCGGTTGTCAGGAAAATGCGATCCTCCCAGACAACGGGGCTTGAGTGGGACAAACCGGGAATTGGAGTTTTCCAGAGGATTCCCTCACCCGACTTGACGTTCCAGGAACTTGGCAGATCCTGGTTCCCGGCTACGCCGGAAGCCGCCGGGCCGCGGAAAGACGGCCAATTGGCGGCAACGGCCGCGCATGCCAACAGTAGAGTTGCGATGAGCAAGGGTCCCTCCTGTTTAGAGAATCGAAGCCTTCTTGATTACATCGAGATTGGGAAACTGCGCTTCGAGATAAGTGTTGCCACCGCTTGTGATCAACCCTTGATCGGGCCGTTCGCCATAGCCGCTGTATAGCCGCAGCACGACTTCCATTCCCTCGACAACCTGCCCGAACGGAGCGAAACCTTGTTCATCGAGCATTTGGTTGCTGCGCAGGTTGATGAACAACTGAGTCGTGCGTGTGTTCGGGCCAGCCGTTGCGAAAGTGACCGAGCCCACCCGGTTCGTACGTATCACCGGGTCATCGGGAAAAGATTTATCCCACTTCGCGGTCATCGACGGCTTGCCCGCCAGACCGAATTGGATGATGAAATTGGGAACGACGCGGAAAAAGCGCGAGTCGTCGAAATAACCATCCTTAACCAGCGCATGGAAACGCTCCGCGCCACGCGGGGCCCACTCTCGATGAACCTCAACGGTGAAGCTGCCTTTGGTTGTCTCGAACTTCGTTTGGAACACATCCGGGATGACAATGGCGGCGGGCGCCTCTTTCTTCACGACGGGCTCGGGTTTGGCTTCGGTTGCGGGTTTCTCACTGCTACAGCCAGCAAGCAACAGCAGGGAAAACGAAATCGGAAAAAAACAATAGCTTCGCATAGTCTCTGAGATTGGATTCTACCGGATCAGCGCCGCGGCGTCCGGGTTCCCGGGGCCGAAATGTTTCAGCAGTACAAAGTTGTCCGTGTCGCTGCGGTTGGCGATCACTATGCCTTGCGCGGCCGCTTCGGCCGTCACGAACAGTTCGTCCTTCGTCATCTGGCCGTAGCGGATTAGGGTCGGAGTCTCTACTTCCAGCTTCCCCGCTGCACCATAGCCTTGAACTGCGATCATGCCGTAAGCGGCCGCGTCGGTGATGGTCGCTGTGCGGCCGGGAAACACCGTCAGCTCTTTTGCCGAATAGTAGCCGGTCGAGTACACCACCCATTTTTCCGAATATCCGTTCGCGGCCATCTCCTGCTCGTCGCGCACCGGCCTGGGCTCGAACACCCGGTTGCTGGCGAACTCCGGATCGACGTTCGCCTCCCAATCCAACATGCTCATGATGTAATCGAGATCGCGGTGGTGTTCCGGTGGCACGTCCTTTACCAGCAGATCCCATGGCACGGCTCGGCCCTCCACCATGGACTGAAACATCCCGAACACGTCCGAATTCACTTGCGGCTCATAAGTGACCAGCGAGCCGGGGGCGTGCAGAATGCCGGCGTCGATCTGCCAGCCCGAACCCGGCTTGAGTTTATAGGCTTTCGAGTGATAGAGAATCCCGTTGTCGCCTTCATTCCAGCGCTCCAGGCACCGGCGGATGTCGTCTTTCCTGGTCCCGGGCTCCAACCCCATGAATGTGTACGGAAAGTTATTCTCTTTGAAGTTGTACTGCGGAGGAAAGTAGTAGGCTTCCGGCTTGCCCTTGCGCCCGACTTTGGCCGCGAAGGCGTCGTCCTGGTGCATGTGGTGCGGGATCGGTCCGAGATTATCGAAGAACTTGCACAATAGGTTCCAGCCACCCTGTTCGCGCATCACGCCGGCGCCCAGAATCTCGTCGCCGATTTCATCGACGCCGTGTTTGAGTAGGGCGCGGCTTCCGTTGCGGTCGATATAGCTCAGTCCTTCGTCCTGCGGCGTGCCCGGGCCGTTGTCGGCGTTGGTGGTGGAAGAAAACCAGCGCTCGTCGATCCCGCCGCGGTGCGCGCCCAGCGCGTAGAGGTCTCGAGAATCGAGTTTTAGCCGGCCGCCGGGCATCAGGAACGAGCGCGGCACCCAGCACGGCGCCAGCCGCAACAATCCTTCGTTGGCGCGCAACGCTTCACGGATCAAAGCAGTTTTGTTCGGCATGTGAACGAATATTGTATCGCTTGCGGCGGCTGCCGTTCAGGCTTTGCCGAACAGCGCCTTCTCGGCGGCCGGATGGTCCGATTCCTTCACGTAGATAACGTAGCCGTAGCGGCCTCCGCCGTCGGTGACGCCTGAGGACGCATAGATGTTCACGCCCGCATTAAGCAGTTTTTCGTGAACTTCCGCAAGAGCTCCCAGCTTGTCGTCGCCTTGGATCAGAAAAGCGTGTTGCGGACCGGTCAGCGTCCAGCCCAGTTTCTTCGCAACGCGAGTGAGGCTGTCGCCTTTGTCGGGAAAGATAGTGAGTTCAACGCGGTTGGAGCCGTAAGGTACCGCGCTGAAGGCGAGCAGATTGATGTGCTCGGCCGCCAGTTTCGCCAAGAGTTCGTAGGCCTTGCCCGGCTCGTCCTCCACTCTCGTGTAATAATACTCTACCGTTCTGACGCCCACTGCCATAAGAAACTCCACTCTCGCTCTTTACAGTAGCAAATGGAAGCCGGCAGGATGCGGGTTTGCTGATGTCCGCAGATTTTTTTTCACTCGTTGCAAATCTGGTCTGCTTTTCGCGCCTATAAGCACGTGAAGCGATTCTCGCCATTGCCGGACAGGCGTCCTCGCCTGTCCCCGGGGAGAGTTGCGGTAGGAGGTTGAAAATGAATCGCAAATACATCGTGTGTGGCATCTTTGCTGCCGCCGCCGCGTTTTTTGCCGTTCCGCGGCACAATCCGCTCGCGGCCGGCCACGGTCTTCCGAACACCGGCTTGGCCGATCCGGCCACGTTATCCCATCTTTACAACCAGTGGCGCGCCGCGAACACGGGCAATACGCTCGATCTCGCTCTGCTCCACATTGACGGCCTTTCAAGTGAACCTGCCAGCGCCGGCGGCAGCGTACGCGTGGATTTGACTACCGGCGCGGTCACTTCCCGGATCACCGGCCTGCCCGAAGGCAATTGGGAACTCCTGCTGGTTGACAATGCCCCCAACACCAGCGCGCTTCCCGAGAACACCGACCGCACCATTAACGCCGGCCCCTATCGGAGAACGCAGGAGGGGCTCTCGCTCGAAGGGTCCATTGCCCGTGACCGCTTGAGCGCGCTTGAAATTGATCGTGCCGTGGTGGTGCGAGCCGGCCAGAATGCGCCGGCATTCGTGTTGATCGGCGGATCCAATCTCTACAACCGGCTGGCGCGAGGTTATGTCACCGTCGATAACCGCCGCATCGAAGAGGAAGCCGTGCTCTGGAACCTCGTCGCCAAGGGCCGAACTATCTTCCTGCGGGAGCGTTTTCAGGGTAACGGCCGCACCTGTTCCACCTGTCATGTGGAGAGCAACAATTTCACCCTCGACCCGGCGTTCATCGCCACCCTGCCGCCAACCGATCCGCTTTTCGTACACGAACGCAACACCGCCCTGAAGAACCTCGAAGATCAGGCGCTGCTACGCAAGCTGGCCTTGATCCTCGGCAATCCGGACGGCATGGAGGATCCGGCAAAGAAATACGTGCTGCGGCCCCCCCCGCCACTTCAGGCGCTCGGGGTTCAGAGTACTGCCCCCGACCCGTCTTTCGGTATCGATTTCACCAGTGGACCGGTCGACCCGCCCGAACGCCTGGGTTGGGGCAACGACGCACTCCCGCTACGGGATTTCGCCATCGGCGCTATCATCCAGCATCTGCCGAAGACGATGAATCGCCTCGCCGGCGTCGACTACCGAATTCCCAGCGAAGAGGAGTTGGATGCCCTGGCCGCCTACCAACTGTCCATTGGGCGCCGGGAGGATTTCGACCTCGTAAAGCTGCGGCTGAGAACAGAGGTGGGCGCGCGGGGCCAACGCCTATACACCGATACGGGCATGATCGGTGAGCCGGGCCACAAAAACTGCAACGCGTGCCACTTTAACGCCGGCGGCACCGCCGCATACGCTCTCAACCCGGGCGTGCCCGGCTTCGCGCCCAAACTGGACGCCCTGCCACGCGGGTTCAACGCCACGGTGGGCACCAACGTAAACGAACTGGCGGCCTCGCTGGGGCTCAAAATCCCGCGCGACGGAGGCTTCGGCTCCATTCCTCTTCCCATGGGTAGCTTCGGCAACTTCGGTTTTGTGCCGGATCTCGGCCGCTTTCCGGTGGAAGAGTTCAATTCGATGTCCGTAGTCGAGTCCGCGGACACCGCGCCTTATTTTCACAATCATGCCGTGGCCACGCTCGAAGAATCCGTGGCGTTTTATGGCTCCAAAGCGTACCAGGGATTCGGGAGCATCGGCGATGTGGTGGGCGGTCCGATTCCGGTTAAGATCAGCGACAACCCTAACGACCCCGAAGTGCAGTCGATCGCGTCTTTCCTGCGCGTGTTGAACACCCTGGAGAACATCCGGTCGGCGATATCGGCGGCCACGCGCGCCCGTTTGTCCTCGAGTCTCGCCGACGGCAAAGAAATAGCGGCGCTCGGACGCGAAGAGGTGTTGGACGCAATCCTGGTTTTGAATGAAGGCTCGCTATTGAAGAATCCGGACCTGGCGGTGATCATCACCCGCTCCCGGCTCTCACTCGCCAGGGCCGCCCTCGACGATGCGCGCAATGGCGCCGATGAGCAGGCGCTGGTTCTGGCTCTGCAGCGTGGACTGGACTGGCTGCGGTTGGCCCGGGAATCGCTGGCGGATCCCTCGACCTTGCCGGAGTCCTATCGCAATTGAGCTAATGGCGGGGTCTGCCGTTTTACTGCTGCTGCTTGGATTCCTGCTGTTTTTTACGGAAGATGTTGATCCGGCTGCCGATGGAACGGAGGATTCCGGGACGGCGTGGGGCCTCTACGCCATCTTCCTTCTTATCCTCCTCGATGGTCTCGGGTTGCTTGAGGGGGCCGGGCTCAACAGACGCGTGGGTGCTTGCTGTGGTGCGTTCGGCATCCTCGGCATGACGTGTGGGAGGCGCGGTTTTGCGGGCTACTTCCGGGGCCGGCTGCGCTTTGAGGGGAGTGGGAGAGAGGACTTTGCGCTCCGGCTCGGGCGACGTTCGAACCGGGTTGATCTTCGCCGTGGAGGTCGCGGGTTTCGCTTGTCGTGTCTTGGGCGCGGCGGCGGGGAGTGGCATTGCTTCAACCGGAGCGGGCTCCAGTTGCTGCTCCTGGACGGGTTCGGGTTGCGCCGCTTGCGTGGGGGCGGGATCCGCCGCTCGCGAAGTGGGCGGGGCAACAGCCTCCACAACCGGCGCCGGCGGCGTCAGCGCCTGTTGTGGCGGCGGTTGCTTCCCGATCATCGCCACGCCGGCAAGTGTCAGTACAATCGCCAGAAACGCCACTGCCGCGTAGGCCAAAGGCGGAATCCGGTGTGGGCCTTCGTCTGGAGTTTCCGGCGTCTCTTTTTGCAGCGCATGAAGGAACTCCGAGGCCGAGCCAAATCGTTTGCACGAATCCTTTTCAAGGGCGCGAAGGATGGCGGCGTTCATGGGTTCCGGCAGATGCGGGTTGATCTGGATCGGCGGCGCCGGCATTTGTTCCCAATGGGCAAGCATCAGCTCGAAGGCGCTTTCGGCATCAAAGGCTTTCTTGAGCGTGAACAATTCATAAAAGACCGCTCCGCAGGAATACAGGTCGCTGCGGGCGTCGGCGGAGGAGGAAGACCGGATCTGCTCCGGGCTGCTGTAGTGCAGCGACCCGAGCATGGAGCCGCTGATGGTCAGACCCAGGTCGTGCGGTTCTTTGGCTAAGCCGAAATCGGTGAGTTTGACGCGCCCGTCGCGGGTCACCAGAATATTGGAGGGCGAAATGTCGCGATGAATCACCCCTCTTTGATGCGCATGGCCGAGCGCTCTCAGGATCTGGCGCGCGTACGAAAGAGCTGTGACCAGAGGGACCTCGCCGCGCTCAATGATCTGACGCAGCGATTCGCCATCGACGTACTCCATGATGAGGATCAGATCGTTCTCCACCCAAAAGGCGTTATGGATCGCCGTGATATTGGGGTGATCGAGTTTGGCCTGGACTTTGGCCTCGCGCAGGAATCGTTGGGCCCGCTGGTGGGTGGAAGCCGAATCGCCCGTCAGCACTTTCATCGCCTCGACACGGTGCGTGACGTTGTGCTCCACCAGGAACACCTGTCCGGTGGCTCCAGCCCCAATGAAGCCTGTGACGAGGTAATCGCCTACCTCGTCGCCGATTCTATATCTCATCGGCCTTCCTCCCGCCCTTTGCGGGCGCTCATTGCGCAATAAGAGTGGCGGTCCAAAACACGATCACCACCAAGGCCAGTCCCAGCAAGGCTGTAAGGATCTGGTCGTTGCGTTGCGCTGATTTCGCCGGCGCCGCCGGCCAGGCGGCGGCCACAACCGGCTTAGGCATGGCTACCGGCGTGATTTTGGGTTTCGATTCGGATATCTCGAATGCCACCACGCGGGAGCTTTCGCGGAAATCCGACAGCGCCATGGCAAAGGATTGCGCGGTGGGGAAACGATCGGTCGGGTTCTTGGCCAATGCCCTTTGGATCACCAGGTCGAGCGAGGTTGGCAGCGAGCGATTCACAGAAGCGATCAGCGGGACCTCACGCTGCACGTGAGCCAGCATCATTTCAAAATCACTGGTCGTCTGGAAGGGCTTGCGCCCGGTGACCATTTCCCAGAAAACCATGCCTGCCGAGTAAATATCGGTTCGAAAATCGATGTCGGCCCGTCCCTTGATCTGCTCCGGGGACATGTAGGCGACCGCCCCCAGCGTTGTCCCCACCTGTGTGAGGCTGAGGTCTCCCTTAGCTTTGGCCAGTCCGAAACCGCCTAGCTTGACCGAATCGTCTTCCAAAATGATGATGTGCTCCGGGGTCACCTCGCGATGCAGGATTTGGTTCGTATGGGCATGATCGAGGGCGGCCAGAACCTGCGTCAGCCAGCCGGCCGCCGTGGGCAATGCAATCGGGCCTTGCTCGAGTTTTTCCGCCACCGTGACGCCTTCCACATACTCTGTGGTCAGCACGGTGATGCCGTTGAGTTGGGTGGCATGGTAGAAGGAGACGATATTGGGGTGCTGCAACTTGGCATGTAGCCGGATCTCCCGCAAAAAGCGCTCCAGCGACTCCATGTCTTTTTGCGAACTCTCGCTCAGCACTTTCATCGCTTCAATGCGCCGGGCCACGGTGTTGTTAACTTTGTAGACGACTTCTTTTTTTGAACTTTGCAAGACGTCCAGGATTTCATAGTCGCCGATGCGGCTTCCCACCTTTAGCATTGCTTCATCCTTTCCCCGAACTGATAGAACCGGCGTCGTTTATCTTGCCCGCCACCACACGCTGACGCTTGGCGGTTCCCTAGTCAGGCTGGCAGTTCACCTCGTCCTCTTATCGGCGGAACGGTGGGAGAAGTTAAGGGTGGGCTGGGGGAATTTGCGTCGGCCACAGCCTATGACTATATCTGTAGTGATTTAGCCTGGCGCGCAGATAGCCTATGCATTCGCTCGACTTGCGCCTTTTTGCCGCTCGCGTGCCTTCCCGCTCGCGCGCCTTCAATGAAGCCGGTTGGTGCTCCGGCAGCTTCACATCCGCTTGGCGCTCAGCGACTGCTCCCGGCGGCCATCCACGCTGCGTGTCAGCTTCAGCACATCCCCTTCGATCGTGCCTTTCCAGATCAGCTTGGATTCGCGCTTTTTTGTTTTTTGCACTGTCGTGAAGCTGATCTGATTGCCCTCGATTTTGCCGTCTTCGATATCGAGGCTGCGGTCGCGCTTACCCGCCGAGGCGGTCACGGTTCCGGTGAGTTTGCCGCCGTCGGCTTTGAAGTCGAACACGGTGGTTGCGGTAACTTTGCCGCGCTTTTTCGTTTGCGATTCGTTCTCACTCTTCCATTTCCCGTCGACTCCGGCCGCTGCCAGCACTACGGAAGTGAACAGGGCAATCGCGATTGTGGACAATAGTCTTCGCATTTCGTGTGGTTCTCCTGTGGTATGAACACCAGTGTGGGAGAAGAAGTTGCGATGCCGGAGCGATTGCCATTCGCCGCGACAACGCCGGGTGCACTCTACCAGGGGATCGGTAAACTGCCGGTTTCCGTGTTACTCGACAACGTTCGCAGTTTATACAATGTCGGGGCGTTCTTCCGTACCGCGGACGCGGCGGGCCTTGAAAAGCTGTATTTGTGCGGGATCACCGGCCGGCCGCCGAAGAAGGCCATCACCAAGACGGCGCTGGGCGCAGAAGAAACGATGCCCTGGGAGCATAGCCCCGAGCCCGTCGCGTTGGCGGCGGGGCTCCGCCAGGAAGGCCGCGAGCTTGCTGTCGTCGAGACGGGCCTCCAATCGGTGGACCTCTACGACTGGCGGCCGTGCTTTCCTGTTTGCCTTATCTTCGGGCACGAGGTCGACGGTGTGCGGCCGGAGCTGGCAGCGCTGGCTGACACGCACGTTCGAATTCCGATGCTCGGGCGCAAGCATTCCCTCAACGTCGCAACCGCCGGAGGCGTCGTCATTTTCGAGTTGCTGCGAAAGTACCGCCGGTTGAGAGAGAATCGGGAATAGGTCACTATGACAAGGCTTATACCGGCTTTGCTTTTGCTTGTGGGCTCGGCCATGCTGCTTGAGGCCCAGGGCACGATGTTTCCCGCGGTGCGCGGCACGCGGGAAATGGTAGGCGCCGCCAACAACTTTGAAGTGGAAGCCGGTTTCCGGCTGTTAACTCAGGGCGGCAATGCAATTGACGCGGGTGTGGCCAGCGTGCTGGCGGCCGCGGTCACCGAACAGGCGCGTTTCGGGCTGGGTGGCGAGATGCCGCTGATCATCAAGATCGCAGGCAAGCCGCCCGTCGTCATCAGCGCGGTCGGCACCGCGCCGGCTCTGGCCACCGTCGACTACTATCGAGCCCGTCAGCCCGAGCCATGGGAAGATGGCCGCGACGCGCCGCCCATCCCCGGGCAGGGAATCAAGGCGGCGATCCTGCCAGGCGTTTTTGACGGGCTGGTTCTGGCTCTCCGAAAATACGGAACCAAAACGTTTGCCGAAGTGTCCGCGCCGGCCATTGAATACGCCGACCAGTTTCCGATCGGAGAGGAATTCGTAGCCTTCATCGCGCGCAATCAGAAGCTGCTCAATCTGTGGCCCGCTTCGAAAGATTTCTTCATGCCTGGCGGCCGCGTCCCCGTTCGCGGGGAAGTGTTTCGCCAGCCCACGCTGGCCAAAACGCTCCGCGAGCTGGCAGCGGTGGAAAAAAAGACTCGCGGTAATCGCGACCGCAAGCTGCGCGCCGTGCGCGATCTTTTCTACAAGGGCGACATCGCGCGGCGCATCGCCGAATCCTCGCAGGCCAACGGCGGTCTGATCTCGCGCAAAGATCTGGAGAACTTCGCCGCCGAGGAGGACCAGCCGGTTTGTGGTCCCTATCGTGGCTACGAAGTCTGCAAATCGGGCTTTTGGACTCAGGGGCCGGTGATGGTGCAGGCCCTTCAGATTCTCGAAGGGTTCGACCTGAAGGCGATGGGGCACAATACGCCGGCCTATCTTCACACGGTCGTCGAGGCGGTGAAGCTGGCGTTTGCCGATCGCGACCGCTACTACGGCGATCCCAAGTTCAGCAAAATACCCTCCGAGATTCTGCTTTCCAAGGAATATGCCGCCGAGCGGCGCAAGCAGATCGATCCGGCCCGCGCTTCTATGGAGCACCGGCCCGGCTCGTTCGCTCCGCCGCTGCCCGCGCCATCGTCAAGCTCGGCTCCGTCGGTGGCCCAGGATACGACTTGCGTGAACGTAGTGGACCGGCAGGGCAACGTGTTTTCGGCGACGCCCAGCGGTGCGTGGCTGCCTTCAGTGATTGCCGGCGAAACAGGCATCCCGTTCAGCACGCGGCTGCAATCGTTCGTAATGACGGCGGGTCATGCCAATCAGCTTGCCCCGGGCAAACGCCCTCGCGTCACTTTGAGTCCTACGCTGGTTCTTAAGGACGGTAAGCCGGTGATGGCGCTCTCCACGCCCGGCGGCGACAACCAGGACCAGGCGCTGCTTCAAGTGCTGCTGAACGTCCTCGACTTCGGAATGCACGCCCAGGAGGCCTCCGAAGCGCCGCGCTTTCAGAGCGAACATTTCTACAGCTCGTTCGCCAATCACGAGTTCGCGCCGGGCAAATTGAACCTGGAAGGACGCATTTCCAAGCAGGCCGCCGATGCGTTGACGATGCTGGGGCACCGCGTTACGGTGAGCGGCGACTGGAGCAACTCCTCGGCGCCGACGGTGATCCGCGTGGGCGAGGGGTGGCTGGAAGGCGGCGCGGACCCGCGTCGCGGGCGCTTCATCTTCGGCCGCTGAGGCGCGGCGAGAATACGGCAATCCCCGAGTGGGGATCCAGGTACACCCACGAGAACAACGAGAGCGGCAGGAGCCCGTCCTCCTGCCGGCCGCTGTTTTCGACATGGACGAACGGGACGCCGCGCAGCGTGAGCGCTCCCAGGGTCAGGCTTTCGAGCAGACCGGTCTCGCCCTGCGCAGGCGGCAAACCCGGTAGGACGCCCGCGACATGGAAGCCCTGCCGTTCTCTTCCATGCCGGCGCGGAGCCTTGAACAGAATCAGACGCGGCGTGCCGGAATCGAGTACCAGCCGCTGCAGACCGGCTCGCACCGTTGGCCGGCCCGCCAGACGTTCGAGCGGGAGCCGGACGCCGCCTCGTGGTGCTTGCTCCGGCTCAAAGGTTGCCCGCCCGGCCTCATAATCGAGCAGGAGCCGAAACCGGCTCAGGAAGCTTTGGCCCAGGATGCCATCCACGCTTTCCAACGAAAGGACGTGCCAGAGCACTTCCACATTCCAGGCGGTGGCATTGCCCGCGTTTACACGAGTGACAATCGCCGCCGGAACCAGTTGTGTTCCATTGACCGAATCCACTTCGACGCGATAGCTTGGTCGTAGGGAGAGTCTTTCCGCCAGTCTGGCGCTTAGCGTAGTGCTTTCTGCGCCCGTGTCAACGAGGAATCGAAAAGGCCCCTCTCCGTTGAGGAACACTCCATGAATGGCAACATACTCATTAGCTGTTTCGAAAGGAGCCGCGGCCTGGCCCGCAACCCGCAGCAGAAGGAGAAAAATCCATTTAACGATGGGCATTGGCCCCAGCATGCGCCGGTCTGGCCCTAATGGTCGTGATGAAAGGGTGATGTTTGGGTGACGGTAATGGGAGCATGACCCAGTTTTGCTTTGATCAATTCGTGATTGATGCCGGCCGGCATGAACTTCTCCGCTCGGGAGAAGTGGTGGAGTTGGAGCCGAAGTCCTTTCGTGTGCTCCTACTGCTGGCTGAGAACCGCGATCGCGTGGTGAGCAAGGAAGAGCTTTTCGAGAAGGTGTGGCCGGGAACAAATGTAACGGACAACGCCCTGACTCGCGTGATCGCTCAGCTTCGCAAGGCGCTGGGCGACGACGCCAAACAGGCGCGCTACATCGAAACGGTGCCCACGGTGGGATACCGGTTCATCGCGGAAACAGAGGCGCGCGAACAAGCCGCTGCGTCCGAGCCGGAGACTGCGCCGCGGCGCATCAACTGGTGGGTGCCGGCGGGCGCCATAGGGGCGATCGTTCTTGCCTACTTCATGCCCTTCTTTCGCCAGTGGAGCGCGCACGGGTTGCCCTCGCTCAAACACACGCAATTCACTTCCGCCGCCGGCCTGGAGTTGCATCCATCGTTTTCACCCGATGGCGGATCGGTGGTGTACGCATCGGACCATTCCGGGCATTTTCAGATCTACGTGCGGCAACTGGCTGCCGGGGGGCGTGAGATCCCGCTCACCAACGATGAGAAGGAGAACCTGCAACCGGCCTGGTCGCCCGATGGAGCTCACGTCGCCTATTACAGCCTGCTCGACAACGCCGTTTACGTTGTGCCTGCCCTTGGGGGCATGCCTCGCAAGCTGACCGATTTCGGTTCCCAGCCGGCCTGGTCGCCGGATGGGAAACGGATCGTGTTTCGCTCCGAGGGCGTGACTTCGGTGGCTGCCACGGAGATCATGCCTGGAACCTATTCGACGATTTGGAGCGTCCCCGCTACCGGAGGTAAGCCGGAGCCGCTGACCAAACGCGGTCAGCCTGCGGCGCGGCATTCCGACCCGGCCTACAGCCCCGACGGACGGTATCTGGCTTTCATCGGCTACGTTGGGTTGGGGAAATCGGCGCTGTGGGAGCTCGATCTGGAAACGAAGAAAATGGAGCTGTTGAACGGTGGCGCTCCGTTTCTCTATTCGCCTGTTTATGCCCGCGACGGAAAGAGCATTTATTCGATCGGCTTACTGGAGGCTGATACTTCAGCCATTCTGCGCTTGGACATCGATCCTCGAAAACGAACGCCAGCCGCTCCGCCTCAGGTGCTGGCGCGTTTTGAAATCGGCGTGCTTCGCGATTTGACAATCGCGCCGAAAAACGACCGGTTGGCCTACACGATTTCCGCCATGGCCAGCAATCTGTGGAGCCTGTCCGATGGTCAGGCGCGGCCTCTGACCGATGAGACTTCCTACCGGATTACGCAGCCCGCTTTTTCAAGGGATGGCCAACGCCTTGCCTACCTGGTGCGGCAAAAGGGAATTCTGGGAGACATTTGGGTGGCGGATGAGAATGGGGCCAATGCCACGCAAATCACGCGCGACCCGAATCCGGATTATGCCCCATCGTGGCCGCCCGATGGAGGATCGATTATCTTCAGTGCCGTGCGGGACGGGAAAAAAAACCTGCGGCGATTCTCCTTCTCCGACGGCGCCGAGCGTCCTTTTGCCGAACTGCCGGCCTGGGCGGCGGCGGCGAAAATTTCTCCGGACGGGCGTGAAGTGCTCTTTCACAAGGATGGGCCGGTAATGGAGATTTGGAAAATCGAAATCGCCACGGGGAAGCTGGTCCGGCTTGCCCAAGATTCGGGGGCTTGTGGATTTCCGGTGTGGTCTCACGATGGAAAGATGATTTCCTTTGAGCTGCGGGAAGGCGACTCGACGCATCTGGCTGTAACCGGCGTCGACGGCGGCCCCATCCGCCAGCTCACGAATCGTCCCGGCCACGCCTGGAGTTACTCGTGGTCGCCCGGCGGGAAGGAAATCGCCATCGCGGCGCGCTGGGACAATGCCTGGAATTTGTACGCGGTGGAGGCCGGGTCGGGCGCTGCGCGGAAACTGACTGATAACACATTGCTGCGCGTGTTTCTTCGCTATCCGACGTGGTCCGCCAAAGGCAAGCCGATCGTTTACGAGCACAACGAGACGCGCGGCGACGTGTTCTTTGCCGAATTGCCGCGGTGAACCCGATTCTTTCCGGATTGCGGGCTTATCGAGGGCGAACAGAAAACAGAGTCGAAACGGCGGCCTTTTCAGGCCGCCTCCCCCGTGCCGAGCCAGGTCCGGTAACAAAAGACTCCGCATCGGGCGCCTGTCGCGGGTTCCCAATCCCTCCTCCAGCGGGAACCGAGTTGAAGCAACGTAGCGAACCCGGAAAGCGACAGGAATCCGACCAGCAGAAATCCGCCCGCGTAGCTTCCCGCGAAGTCTTTGATTAGGCCGAAGGCAGAAGGCAGCAGAAATCCGCCGATGCCGCCGGCCGCGCCCACCAGACCCGTGATTGCGCCGATGGTGCTTGTGAACCTCTGCGGTACAAGCTGGAAGACCGCGCCATTGCCCACACCGAACAATCCCAAGGTGGCGACCAATAGCATCACACCCTGGGCAACCGGAGGCAGCGAGGACATCGCCGTAACCAGAACTGCAGCGCCCATATAAACCGCCAGCAGTACCCGATACCCGCCAAAACGGTCGGCGAGCCACCCGCCTACGGGGCGCAGCGCGCTACCGGCAAATACGGCCACCGTTACCAGATCGCCGGCTTTGACCTTCGGCAGTCCGTATTGATCCACCAGGAACACCGTAAGGAAACTAGCCAGGCCGACGAACCCTCCGAAGGTGATTCCGTAGTAAAAGCAGAACCAACCCGTGTCGGCCTGTCCGAGCAGCGCGCGATACGTCGACACGCTCGGCGTCGCGGCTCGGGAAGCGGGATCCTTTGCCAGCAGCAGAAAAAGAATCAGCACGGCGGCCAGTGGCAGTAATGCAAGCCCGAACGCTTGTTGCCATCCGAAATGAGCGGCCAGCCGCGGTAGAAACAGCGTTGCCAGCACCGTGCCGGAATTGCCCGCTCCGGCGATGCCCATCGCCAACCCCTGATACTGTGGCGGATACCAGCGGCTGGCGAGCGGCAAGGCCACGGCGAAGCTGGCGCCGGCTACGCCGAGCAACAAGCCAATGAGCAGGAAATGATCCAGCCGCGATGCCACGCGCCACCCTAAGAACAGAGGCAGGGTGGTGATCGCCATTCCCAATAGCGCCGCGCGGCGTCCGCCTATCCGGTCCGCCAGCATGCCCATCACCGGACGCAACAGCGATCCGGCAAGCAACGGCATGGCTACCAGGAACCCTTTTTGCGTCGCCGTAAGGCGGAGACTCTCGCCGAGAAACGGACCTAGCGGCCCCAGAATCACCCATACAAGAAAGCTGACATCGAAATATAAGAACGAGGCCAGAAGAGTAGGCCAGTGTCCGGCTTTCCAGAATCCGTTGCGGTTCATGCGGCTTCGCATTCCTCCTGTTCGATTGCTTCGAGCGAAATCTCGATAATCCCGTCTTCAATTCGCGCCGGATAGCAGCGGACCGAAATGGGAACATCCGGCCGCAGCACTCTGCCGGTTTCAAGCGAAATCTTCCAGCCGTGCAGCGGACAAACAACTGCTTCGCCGGTGGTGATGCCGTCGCAGAGAGGACCGCGATTATGAGGGCAACGATTGTCGATGGCCATTACTCGATCGGCCAGCCGAAAGATGGCGATCTCCTTGCCATCCACCTCCACCGGGCGGCCCTCGCGAAGGGGGATATTTTCGGCTTCAGTGATCTTGATCCAGTTCATGAACTCCTTTCCAGCGCGTCGGCTAAGAGGCCGGCGCCGCTTCGATGGCGGTGATGGGAATAAACTGCGAGGCCGTGCGAGGCTGCTCCCGCTCGAGCCAGGCGTCGCGCGACAATTCCTTGGATTTCCGTAGCCGGCTGAGCAGTCCGGCCCGGACCGGTTCGGGAGCATAGACGGTATCACGGCGAACTTTTTCGATGCCGGCGCGCTCGACGAAATCGTAAGTGCGTTCAAGGTAGTTGGCGTTCTCGCGGTAGTACTGGAAGAACAGCTCGGAGGCGTGCAGAGCCTCTTCGGTCGTCTCGACCGTGATCAGCAGATCCGCCTTGCGAACGTGTTTCCCCGCTGCGCCTCCCACCACAACCTGCCAGTTCCCCTCCTGGCCGACCAGGCCGATGTCCTTGACGGTGGCCTCGGCGCAGTTGCGCGGGCATCCGACGACCGCCATCTTCGTCTTGTGCGGGGTGAACAGGTTCTCCAGCCGGCGCTCGAGCTCGATCCCTGTGGCGATGGAGTTCTGCGTCCCGAAACGGCAGAAATCGGAACCCACGCAGGTTTTCACCATGCGCACGCCTTTGGTGTAGGCCTGGCCGGACGGCATTCCGAGATCCGCCCAGATTGCCGGCAGATCCTGCTTCTTGACGCCCAACAGGTCAATGCGCTGGCTGCCTGTGATCTTGACCATGGGCACCGCGTATTTCTCGGCTACGTCGGCGATGCGGCGCAGCTCGGCCGGCGAGGTTACGCCTCCCCGGATGCGCGGCACGACGGAGAATGTGCCGTCCCGCTGAATGTTGGCGTGGACACGGTCATTGATGAAGCGCGCCGAGCGGTCCTCGTCGTGCCCGCCGCACCACACCATGTCGAGCATATAACTCAGCGCGGGCTTGCAAACTTCGCAGCCGGCCCCGTCGCCGTAAACATCGAGCACTTCCTGAACCGAGCGCAGCTTCTGCGTCTGGACGATCTGCCGGATCTGCTCCTCGGGGAACGGCATGCAGCGGCACAGCCCTTTCTTCGCCTCTTCCTCAAAATTGGGCGCCACGGCGCGCAGGATGTCCTGGCAAAGCCCGGCGCAGCTTCCACAGCCGGTTGATGCGCGCGTCGTCTCTTTCACCTGGGCGAGCGTGCAGATACCCCTTTCGTGGATGGCCTTGATAATGGCGCCCTTGGTCACTCCCAGACATCCGCATACGGTGTCCTGATCGGAAAGCAGCGCGGCCGCCTCTCCGGCGTCGGCGGACGGCTCGGGATAGAGCAGCGATTGACGCCGCGTTGCCAGGCCTTCGCCGCTTCTCAGCCACTCGAGGTAGCGGTGATTGGAGGTAATATCGCCGACCAGAACAAAGCCCGCCAACTGGTGGTTGCGCAAGACCAGTTTCTTGTAAATGCCGAGCGAGGGGTCCTCGTACCGGATGGAATCGGCGCCGGGTGAATCTTCATACTCACCGGCCGAGAATACGTCCACGCCGGCGATCTTCAGCTTGGTGGCCGGCGCGGCCCCGTCAAAGGGCTGCGTCGGGTTGCCGGTGATGCGAGCGGCCAGGACTTTGCCCTGCGCGAGCAGCGGCGCTACCAGTCCATAGGTGACGCCGCGATGCTCGGTGCACTCGCCGACGGCGTACACATCGGGCTGCGACGTTTCCAGATAGTCATTGACGACGATGCCGCGCCGGACATCGAGTCCGGCGGCGGCGGCTAATTGCGTGTTGGGGCGAATGCCGGCCGCGATCACCACAAAGTCGGCCTCCAGTTGCCCGCCACAGGAGAACTGCAAACCCTCCACTCTGCCGTTTCCAAGCAGGCGCGTAGTCTGGCGCTCCAGCAGCACCCGAATCCCCAGTTGCTCAATTCTCTGTTTCAGATAGAGCGCGCCGATGGGATCCAGTTGCCGCTCCATGAGGCGGTCCATCAGATGCACCACCGTCACATGGCAGCCGCGAATCTGGAGCCCGCGCGCCGCCTCCAGCCCCAGCAGGCCGCCGCCAATGACGACCGCCTTCCTGCCGGGCGCGGACCACTCCGCAAGCCGCTTGGTGTCTTCCAGATTGCGGAAGGTGCAGACGGACTTCTTGTCGACGCCTTCGATCTTCGGGATAAAGGGGGAACTGCCTGTTGCCAGAATCAGCTTATCGTAGGGGGTGACGCTGCCATCCTCGCCGATCAGGCGCTTGCGCACGGCCTCGATTGCAGTTACGCGTATTCCCAGCCGCAAAGCGATGTGGTTTTCCACATACCATTCGATGGGGTTCAGGATAATTTCGTCGGTGTCCTTTTCCCCGGCCAGCACGGAGCTGAGAAGAATGCGGTTGTAGTTGACATGTGTTTCGTCGCCGAAAACGGTGATGTCGAAGCGATGCTGGTGCCGCAGAATCTGCTCCAGACACGCGACGCCCGTCATTCCGTTTCCAATGATCACCAGGCGCTGTTTCTTCACCCGTTTCATATGCTGGACCGCTCCACCCTTACCGCGCATTGTTTGTAATTCGGTTCTCGCGAAATCGGGTCGTAGGCGCTTTGGGTGAGCTGGTTCGAATTGTATTCGGCGTAATGAAAGGGCAGAAAAACCTGCCCGGGCGCCACGATCGCCGTAATCCGCAACTCGACCTTGCTGACACGCCCCCGGCGGGATACGACATCCACCCGGTCATGCGGCTCAAAGCCGTGGGCCCGCGCGTCGCGCGGATTCATCTCCAGCCATGCGCGCGGGCTCATCTGCTCGAGAATTTCCACCTGTCCGGTCTTGGTGCGCGTATGCCAGTGCTCCACCGTGCGCCCCGTATTCAGCACCAATGGATACTCGTGATTGGGCTGCTCGGGGAAGGGCTGCCAGTCGGACCCGAGCAGCTTCGCTTTTCCGTCCTCGGTGGCAAAGCGGCCATCGCCGTAGAGCCTGCTCGTGACGGCCGGATCGCTACCCTCCGGAAAGGGCCATTGTACGGAGCCGTGCTTTTCAAGCAGCAAATAACTGATGCCGGAGTAATCGCAGAGCCGGCCCCTCGAAATGCGCCGCCATTCCTCGAAGGCGTGTTCAGGCTGTGTCCACCCTGGAAAGAGCCGGTCGCGGAGTCCCAGCTTTTGCGCCACGCGCAGAAAAATGTTGAAATCGGAAATCGCTTCGCCCGCCGGCTCCACAGCCTGGTTGACCTTGCTGACGCGACGCTCCGAATTGGTGTACGTTCCTTCTTTCTCCCCCCAGATGGCCGCGGGCAGGACCAGGCTGGCGCGTTCGCTGGTTGGTGTCGGATGAAAGCCGTCCTGGACCACCAGGAATTCGAGTCTTTCCAGCGCCTGGCCGAGCAGATCCTGGTTCGGAAAGGACACCAGCGGGTTGGTGGCAATGATCCACAGCGCGCGAATTTGACGCTTCAGGACGGCTTCGATGATGTCCGGATATGCGTGGCCGCGGCTGGTTGGGATTTCGGATGGATCCACTTTCCAAAGCGCGGCGATATCGCGCCGGTCCGTTTCCGATTCGAACTTGCGATAGCCGGGGATCGAGCTGGTGAAGCCGGCCTCGCGCGTGCCCATGGCATTGCATTGCCCGGTGATGGAGAACGGCGAGGCGCCGGCGATTCCCACTTTGCCTCGCACCAGGGAAAGATTAGCGATAGCGCTGACCGTTTCCGCGCCTTGCGTGGAATGATTCACGCCCATGGTCCAGGCAAGCAATGGCGCTTCGGCCTCGCCGAACCAGCGGGCCAGCAATAGAATCTGTTCTTCGGCCAGCCCCGTGACTCCGGCGGTGAACTCCGGTGTGTAGCGGGCCGCCAGCTCCTTGAGCGCTTCGAAGCCCGTCGTGTGCGCCTGAATGTATTCGTGGTCGGCGAGGTTGTCGCGAATCAGAATATGCAGGATCCCGTTGATCAATGCCAGATCCGTGCGGGGGCGCAGCGGCAGGTGCAGATCGGCCAGCATCGCGGTTTTCGAGACGCGCGGATCCACCACGACAAGTTTCTTGCGCTGGTTGCGCTCCAGACGCCGGCACAAGATTGGATGGTTGTCGGCAATGTTGGCGCCGATGAGCACAATCAGGTCGGCCTGTTCGAAATCGTCATAGGCGCCCGGAGGCCCATCGCTGCCGAAGGTCCGTTTGTAGCCGGAAACGGCGCTGGCCATGCACAGCGTGGTGTTTCCGTCGTAATTTTTGGTGCCGAAACCGAGTTGGACCAGTTTGCCAAGCGTGTAAAACTCCTCGGTGACAAGCTGGCCCGTGCTCAACACCCCCAAAGAATCCTTGCCATAACTTGACTGCACGTATCGAAAGCGTTCCACCATCACGTTCAATGCCTGGTCCCAGTTGACGGGCTGAAGCTTTCCGTTAACGCGCAGCAGCGGCTGAGTGGCGCGATTGGAAGCAAGCAGAGTGTAATGCTCGGAGAGTCCCTTGGGGCAAAGCCTGCCTTGATTGACCGGGTGCGAATCATCGCCGCGCACCGACACCGGCTTTCCGTCCCTGACTCCGATGTGCATTCCGCAGCCAACCGAGCAATACCCGCATGTGGTTTTCACCCAGCGTTCGGGAATCTTCTCGGCCGCCATGTAGCCGAATTGCGGATCATGGCCGAATCGGTATTTCTCCTCCAGAATGTCAAGCCCAAGCAGGCGTCGCGTGTTCATGCGGCCACCTGGTTTCCCTGGAAAAAGGAGGCCGCCACATTGCGCGGCACGACGCTGACGAAGAAAAGATAGCGGCCGGCGATCTCGGAACTCACCAGCAGAGTCAGCGAGCCCCATGCCCAAGGCTGGCCGCTTGTGAACAGGGCCAGCAGCGTTCCAGCCAACAGTAGCGCGAAACGCAGCCCGGCGACGCCACCGAGATCGTTGCGCAACAGCCGGGCGCTTTGCCTCATCTCGGTTTCAGCAGAACGGGCCAGGCGGACGTATTTAGCCGCGGAGACGGCGGGAATCAATGCCGCTACATAGGGCAGGTGTTCGCGCAAGCCCCCTGCCAGCACGGGGCCGAGCAGCGCCCCCGAGAGAAAAAACTCAGCAAGCGTCGTCCATCCGTTCCAGGCCGGCCGCGCGGGCACCAGGTAGATGAAGGCGCTCGAAATAACGCCGGCCAGCCCGGCGAAACAAGTTGCCAGGCCCGCGGCGCCGCTGACGGCCAAATCAGCCCAGAGTCCGGCGGCGTAAACCGTCGCCGCCCCTGCAAACAACGTGAAGCTGAGCACTTCGCGGCTCAGCCAGGAGCGCCGCCACATCTTCAGCGCGCGGTAAGCGTGAATCGGCCGGCCCAGGTGCGCCGTCGATGCAGCCAGAGCGATTACGCCCGCCAGCAGCGCCACGGCCGCCGCCCATTTCAGGTCGATGCCAGGGGCGAAATTCAGGAATAGGGTAAAAAACGCACCCACGCTCATTTGCGTCAGCACCAGCGTGAAGACCAACGGCCAGTGCGGATGTTCCGGGCGGACACGGTGATGGTCCGCCTTCTCAAATCCCGATTCCAGCCTCGCGGGCAGTGTGATTCTGGTGGTCGAGACCGTGGTTTCCGCCGGCGGCAGCCCAGGCGCGTTGGCTTGCGTCTGGTAGCTCTCGCGCCATTGCTTGATCTGAACAATCTCGATGCGGATTGCCTGCTCGGGGCATGCTGCCACGCAGGCCGGCTCCCGATCCTCGGCCAGCCGCCCGTAACACATGTCGCACTTTCCGACCACGCCGCGCTCGTCGTTGAACTGCGGCACCCCGTAGGGACAGTTCCACGTGCAGTACTGGCATCCTATGCAGATTTTTGGATCGTGCAATACAATACCGGTGGCGTTGTCTTTGCGGTACGCATCCACTGGGCATCCCTTCAGGCAGGCCGCCTCCAGGCAGTGGTTGCATCCCATTGAGAGGTGAAATCGCTGCGTAAGCGGGAACTGTCCGGCTTCAATCTCTCCCACGCGGCGCCAACGGATGTGCGCGGGATTATTGTTCTGCTCGTTGCAGGCTACTTCGCAGCACTTGCAGCCGATGCAGCGCGTCATGTCGAAGTGAAAGCGGTACTGTTCGCCCGTTTCCGGCCGCCGGGTCGGGGTCCGCAACTCCGAACCGGGCTCCAGCAGAGCGGTCGCGCCGCCGCCGTAGCGTGGGTCTGCTCCGTCAATAAGGTCCAGTAAAGGCAGGGCCATCTGCGGTCAGGATCCTCCAATGGATTGCACGCCTGCCTCCGGGCGAACAGGACACAGCGGTCCCGTGGCGGCAATCATGCCGGCAAGCGACTCGACAGGGAAGCCTTTTGCGAATGTAGAAGGAAATGAAACGAAGTACCTAGGACGGGGCCGCGCCTTGGCGGCGGGTACCTGCTACTTGAGTTCATTATTCCACGGATGAAACGGTGGGTCCAATCGAAAGTCTCTATTGACGGCATACAGCGGATTGATGGCGAAAAGATTAAAGTACGTTAATGAGCCTCCTACAGTACTTTCCGGAGCCAATTTCTTTTCCGATACGTCTTATTGAGTGCTTTCGGGCGGCCAAAACAGGTCTATACTGGGAAGCAAGTGGAGGATCTCCATACATGAAGATCGTGTTGCGCCCGGCCGCGGGCCGTTTGTGGCTTTCCTTTGTTCTGGCGGCGGCGCTTTTGTCAAGCATGTGCGCGGTGGTCTACGCGGCAACTCCCAACGACGAGATGCAGTCCAGCATTCGTCTGTTCACTAAGGTCTTTGAGGCGATTGAGACGAACTTCGCCGACCACGTAGTGGCGGAGAAGGCCATTTTCGACGGAGCCATTCCGGGCATGCTCCGCACGCTCGATCCCCATTCGGCATTCTACGATCCCAAGGAACTGCAAAAATTTCGCGAGAACCAGCGCGGCCAGTATTATGGCGTCGGGATGTTTGTAGGCTGGCGCGGCGGCAACGTTACGGTGATTTATCCATTTGAGGGGTCGCCGGCGAAAAAGGCGGGGTTGCGTCCGGCCGACCGGATCTTCCGAGTCAACGGCAAGAACCTCGAGCGGGCGACAGTCGAGCAGGTGGTGGAGCAGTTGAAAGGACCGCGCGGCACGCACGTCGAGGTTGCCGTGAAACGCGATGGCGTCAGTGAACTCGTCACCTATCAGTTGGTTCGCGACCAGGTGGACCGTCCCAGCGTCCCCATCGCGACATGGCTTCGGCCGGACGTCGCCTACGTGCGGATTGAGTCCTTTAATGAAAATACCAGCAAGGAGTTCGAGGCCTCCCTTAAACGCTTGGGCGAGGACAAAGTCGAGGGGCTGATTCTCGACCTTCGCGATAATCCGGGCGGCATCCTCCAGGAAGCCGTCGCCATCAGCGAGCGGTTCCTCGACCGCGGGCAGAATATCGTCAGCCAGCGTGGCCGCATCTCCTCGGAAAAAGGATATTCAGCGCGGCGAGGCAACAACGGACGCAAGTACCCTCTGGTGGTCATGGTGAGCCGCGGCTCGGCTTCGGCTTCCGAAATCGTCTCGGGCGCGCTTCAGGATCACGACCGGGCCTGGGTCTTCGGCGAGAACACCTTTGGCAAGGGATTGGTCCAGGCGCCCTACCCGCTCTCGGGCGACTCCTCGCTGCTGCTCACCATCGCCCGTTTCTACACCCCCAGCGGACGCCTGATTCAGCGCGATTACAGCCATTCGTCCTTCTTCGAATACTATTACAAGCAGAACACCGCCACGCGCAATTCGCGCGATCAGAAGGCCACCGATAGCGGACGCGTCGTTTTCGGCGGCGGCGGCATCGCTCCGGACGAAAAATATACGCCGCCGAAGTTGAATCGGCTGCAGTCGCAGATGCTGGGCCGCGGCGCTTTTTTCTATTTCACGGCCAAGTGGTTCGGGCCCAAAGAGGCGAAACTGCCCGAGAACTGGGAAGTGGAAGACGGCGTCATCGCGGACTTCCGGAGTTTCCTAAAGCAGGAAATGGGCTTCGAGTACAAAGAATCCGAGTTCGAGGAAAGCTACAGTTGGATCAAGCGGCAACTCAAGCTGGAGATGTTGACCACGGGCTTCGGCAAAGAGTATTCCGACGAAGTTGCCGTGCTTTCCGATCCGGAAGTGCTCAAAGCAGTGGAAGCGCTGCCCAAGGCGCGCGCGCTGCTCGATAAATCGAAGCGAATGATCGCCGAGCGCAACGCGGCGAAAAAGGAATAGCCCTGCGCTGGACTGCGGCTCATGAGTCTCGCCGGCCTGCTGCTGCTTACCCAAGTGTTGCACGCGCAGGATTGGACGCGTTTTCGCGGCCCTAACGGAACCGGCGTATCCGAGTCGCGTAATCTGCCCGCCGAGTTCGGCCCATCCAACAACCTGCTTTGGCGCGCTCCTCTTTCCACGGGACATTCCTCGCCGGTTGTCGTGCGCGACCGTATCTATATTACAGTCGTGGAGCAAGAGAAACTTGTCACGCGCTGTCTCCGGCAATCGGACGGGAAACCGCTATGGCAGCGTGATTGCCCCCGCCTTCGCCGCGAAGTGTTGGACCGCCGCAATAACGCCGCTTCCCCAACGCCTGTGGCCGATGAAACCGGTGTCTACGTCTTTTTTCCGGATTTCGGCCTGATCAGTTACGCTCGCGACGGCAGGGAGCGCTGGCGGCTTCCGCTCGGTCCGTTTGACAACTTCTACGGTATGGGCGCCTCACCGATCCTCGCCGGAGAGAACCTTGTGCTCGTGTGCGATCAGAAGCGCGAGTCGTTCATCATCGCGGTGGGTAAGAACGACGGCAAAGTGCGGTGGAAGCAGCCCCGTCCGGAGGCCGTGAGCGGCCACTCCACACCGGCGCTGTGGGCGGCCGGTCCCGGGCCGCTTGCCGTAATCGCCCCTGGCTCATTTCGAATCGACGCTTACCAGGCGCAAACGGGCGAGCTGTTGTGGTTTGCGCGGGGCTTGGCTTCGGAGATGAAGTCGGTTCCCGTAGTTGCTAATGGGACCGTATACATCAACGGCTACAATCTCCCCGAGAATGATCCCGGCCGCCAGATCGCCGTTCCGCCGTTCGCCGAAGTGTTGAGCGGGGATCGCAACAAAGACGGATTGCTTGAAAAAAACGAATTGCCGGAAGGCCGCGCCAGACAATTCTTCCCCTACCTCGACCTGGACCATAGCGGCAAACTGGATGAAACCGAATGGCGCTTCTTTTCGCAAAGCCTGGCCGCGGAGAACGGCTTGCTCGCCATCCGTGGGGGCGGACGCGGCGACGTGACGGCGACCCACACGCTGTGGAAATTCCATCGATCCATTCCGCAGTTGCCTTCGACGCTGCTCTATGACGGCGTACTCTACATGGTGAGTGACAACGGCATCCTGACCACGCTCGATCCGGAAACAGGCGTCGCGCACAAACAAGCGCGCTTGCGAACTGCCTCCGATCGCGTATATGCATCGCCTGTCGCCGCGGATGGCAAAGTGTACTTCGTTACCGAATCCGGTGTGGTAATCGTCAAAAAGCCGGGCACGGAGCAGCAGACTCTGGCGGTGAATGAGCTGGGCGAGGATGTTTATGCCACGCCCGCCATTGCCGGCGGCCGGATCTATATCCGGACGGCGTCAAGTTTGTGGGCCTTTGGATTCACTGATGGCGTAAAGCATGGAACGAGTCGCGGCGAATCGCCCAAGCGGCGGGGGGCAGAGCCGCCAAGATGACCGGGGCCGCCAGCAACGCCATTACTGCTGTGTAGACCCCCAGGCCGCCGGGAGTGATATAGCACGGCTATGCCATCGCGCAGCGCATCCATCAACAGTCGATGGAAGAGCTTGCGGTGGAGGAAGGGTCGCTCTATCCGGCTCTTCAAAAGCTGCTGATTAACGGAGCCCAAGGAGCGGTTTGCTAGAATAATAAATCAGCCACGCATCTCTTGTCCTGCCTTAAATGAATCGTGAATATCATAAGTGGTTTAGCCCGGCTCTTGGCCGGGAGATGGAGCTTCTCGTCTTCGGCGCCGGGGGCGCGCCGCTGCTGGTTTTTCCCACTTCAATGGGGCGGTTCTACGACTATGAGGACCGAGGCATGATCGATGCCATCCGGCCGAAGCTGGAGAGCGGTGAATTGCAGGCATTCTGCGTCGACAGCGTGGATTCCGAGAGCTGGTACAACAAGGGGGCGAATCCCCGTGACCGCGCGCTGCGCCACGGGCAGTATGAGCGATACCTGCTCGATGAGGCGCTCCCATTCCTGCGTTCCCGGAATGCTTCACCCGATCTCGCTGTCACCGGGTGCAGTTTCGGCGGCTACCATTGCGTGAATTTCGCGTTGCGGCATCCGGACCTGGTCGCCTTGTGCGTAAGCATGGGAGGCGCCTTCGATATTCACCAGTTCCTGGACGGCTATTACGACGACAACTGTTACTTTCACTGCCCGCCGGATTATCTTTCCAACATGAGTGACACATGGTATCTGGACCAGTACCGGAATCGTTTGCGTCTGGTGCTGGCCACCGGCGAATACGACGTGTGCCTCCCTTCGAATATGGAGATCTCCGGCATCCTTCGCCAAAAGGGCATTCCGCACTGGCTGGACGTCTGGGGCGACGCCACCGGCCACGACTGGCCGTGGTGGCGCCGGATGGCGCAGAAATATTTTTAAAAGCGATCGCGAGGTTTCTTATGCACAAAATCGGCGTGCTGTTCGGGATGGAAGATACGTTTCCCTGGAAGCTGATCGATCGAATCAACTCGATGGAGGTTTCCGGCGTGCGCGCTAAGATGGTGAAGCTCGACGCCGTTCGCATGGCGGAACCTACGGGTTACCGTCTCATCATCGACCGCATTTCGCACGACATCAACTTTTACCGCGCCGCGCTTAAGAACGCCGTGCTCGGCGGGACCATCGTTATCAACAACCCGTTCTGGTGGAGCGCCGATGATAAGTTTTTCAATTACGCGCTGGCGTCGCGGCTCGGAATCGCCATTCCCCGCACTGTGGTGCTGCCGCACTATACGCATCCGCCGGGAACTACGGCGAAGTCGATGCGGAATCTGAACTATCCGCTCAACTGGGATGCGGTGTTCTCCTATACCGGTTTTCCGGCCTTCCTGAAGCCGTTCAGCGGCGGCGGCTGGAAGAGCGTCTACAAGGTCCATTCTCCGGAGGAGTTTTTCCAGGCTTACCACGACACCGGGGATTTGTGCATGACGTTGCAGGAAGGCATCGAATTCACCGATTACTACCGCTGCTACGTGATCAATCGCAAGCACGTGCATATCATGCCGTACGATCCGCGGCGGCCGCACGAGCAGCGCTACGTAAAGGACGCGCCGGCGATGGAGCCCACCATGCGAGAGCGCGTCACGAGCGATTGCCTTACGATTTGCCGGGCGCTCGGCTATGATCTGAATACCGTGGAATTTGCCGTTCGCGACGGCGTGCCGTATGCGATCGATTTTCTCAATCCTGCGCCCGATGCCGATTATCACTCCGTCGGGCCGGAGAACTTTGAGTGGATCGTAAATGCCGTGGCCGAAATGGCCGTCGAGCGGGCTTTGAGTGGCGAACAGCCCGGCCGTGAATTCCACTGGTCGGCGTTTCTCGATTCCGGCTCGGCAACAGGCGGAGGGAAGTAAACGCGGTTTACGGAGAATGATGATGCGTCCCAGTTTTTCTCTCGGCATCGAAGAAGAGTATCAGACGATTGATCCGGAAACGCGGGATCTGCGCTCGCACATTGAAACCGAGCTTATGGAGGAAGGCAAACGCATTCTGAAAGAGCGCGTCAAAGCCGAGCTGCATCAGTCGGTCGTCGAAGTGGGAACCGGCGTTTGCCGCTCGATCGCTGAAGCGCGCGCCGATCTGCTCGAGCTGCGGCGCAGCATGGTCAACCTTGCCAAGAAACATGGCCTGCGTCTTGCCGCCGCCAGTACGCACCCGTTCGCCGACTGGCGCTCTCAGCAAATCTCACCGGATGAGCGCTACATGACGATTGTCGAGGACATGCAGCAGGTGGCCCGCGCCAACCTGATCTTCGGCCTTCATGTGCACGTCGGAATCGAGGACCGCGAAACTTCCATCCACCTGATGAATGCGGCGCGCTACTTCATTCCGCACATTCTGGCGCTCACTTCGAACTCACCTTTCTGGCTCGGCCTGGAAACGGGGTTGAAGAGTTACCGCTGCAAGGTGTTCGATAAGTTCCCGCGCACCAATATTCCGGATTACTTTGGCAGTTACGTCGAGTTTGAAAGCTTCGTGAAGCTTTTGATTCAGACCAACTGCATCGACAACGCCAAGAAGATCTGGTGGGATATCCGTCCACATCCGCACTTCAATACTCTCGAATTCCGAGTCATGGATCTGCCGATGCGCCTGGACGAAACCATAGCGATCGCGGCTCTGATACAGGCCACCGTAGCCAAGCTTTGGAAGCTCTATGACGCAAATCAGGGATTCCGCCTTTACCGGCGAATGCTCATCATGGAGAACAAATGGCGCGCCGCGCGCTACGGCCTGGACGGTAAGCTGATCGATTTCGGCAAGCGCATCGAAGTGCCCGAGCGCGACTTGATACGTGAGTATCTGGACCTTGTGGACGATGTCGTGGATGAGCTGGGCTCACGCGAGGAGATCAACTACGTGCAGCGGATTCTGGAAACGGGAACTGGCGCCGACCGCCAGCTTCGCGTCTTCCGTGAAACCGGCGATCTGAAGAAGGTGGTGGATTACATAGTCGAGGAAACCGAGGCAGGTCTGTTTACGCCCAGCGAGGCGGAGACTGCCGCGGCGCAATAATGCCAGATGATCAATAAACTGATTCGTGAAACGAAATTCGATACGGAGCTTTCCTGGGGAGCGCGGAACGCGGTGCGCGTATGCCTTCGCGTGCAGCCCGGGGAGAAAGTAACGCTCATCACCGATGCCGCGAGCCTCGAGGTGGCCGCCAGCCTGGCCCAGGAGCTCGAAGAGACGGGGGCCAGCTTTCAGACGTTTCTTCTGGAGGAGATGGCCCCGCGGCCCCTCGATGATATGCCCCAGGCTATCCTCGACGATCTCGAAACCAGCACGGCGTCGTTCTACACCGTCTGGGCCCAGCGCGACGAGCTCAAGACCCGGATGCAGTTAATGGAAGTGATCAACCGGCGGCAGATCCGCCATGCGCATATGGTTAACATCACCAAGCGCATCATGATGGATGGCATGCGGGCCGACTATCTCAAAGTCGACCAGATCAGCGCCCGCGTGCGCGAGATTGCCATGAACTCTCGAACGATTCGCGCCACCACTCCGGCCGGAACGGATCTTACGGCGGCCATCTCATCGTCCTACAACTGGCTCAAAACCAGCGGTATTATTACGCCGCAAAAGTGGGGGAATCTGCCGGGCGGCGAAGTGTTCACGACGCCGGAAGAGGTGAATGGCACCTTCGTCATCGATGGCGTGGTGGGTGATTATTTGTGCGCACGCTACGGGAATCTCCGCTTCTGTCCTCTTACCGTGCATATAGAGAACAGCCGTCTGGTTTCGGCGGAATCGAAGAACCGGGAGCTGCGCGAGGCGTTTTGGGCCTACACCCATACCGACGAGAACAGTGATCGGGTCGGCGAGTTCGCCATCGGGACCAACATTGCGCTCACCGACGTCATCGGAAATATACTTCAGGACGAAAAAATTCCCGGCGTACACATTGCCTTCGGCAATCCATACGGCGAACACACCGGCGCGAAATGGTACTCCTCCACTCATATCGACGTTGTTGGACGTAATTTCGACATCTGGGCCGACGACCGGCGGATCATGCGCGACGGCCAGTTCACACTCGATCAATGATTGCCGGGTTGCGGCGGCAGTTCAATGCTTGCTTCACGCCAGGCTCTTATGCCCGCTTGCTGGCATCACTGGATGAAGCATGCGGCTGCCATATAGAATTTCGAATTTCCGAAACGCCGTGCTTTTTCCTCAAAGCTCTGCTGGACGCCACGGCCAGGGCCGGAAGCGAGCTAATCAGCCAACTGCTGTCCAATCCGCTATACATGGCGGACTCGCTGCGCGCAATCCCCGAAAAATTCAATGTGCCGGACGAAGACTCGCATCCTTTGTTTATCGCGGCTGATTTCGGGCTATGGCGCAATCCCGATTCCAGTGAGCTCGAGCCGCGCCTGGTCGAGATACAAGGCTTCCCGTCGCTTTACGGCTTTCAGCCTTTGCTGGCGCGGCATTACCGGCAGGCATTCGGTCTCGATGCTTCGCTCGGATACTTGCTCGGCGGACTCGACGAAGAATCCTATCGGGAGTTGCTCGGACGTGCGATTTTGAACGGCCGCGATCCGGAGACCGTCGTCCTGCTGGAGATCGATCCGGAGAACCAGAAAACGCTGCCCGATTTCAAAGCGACACGAAACATGCTGGGCATTCCTTACGTTTCGATCACCAGCGTGCGCAAACAGGGACGCCGTCTGTTTTATAAAAAGGACGGCCGGTCGATTCCGATTGAGCGTATCTACAACCGCGTGATCGTGGACGAGCTGGTGCGCAAGAATATCAAGCCGCCGTTCGATTTCCGCGATGATCTCGACGTGGAATGGGCGGGGCATCCGAATTGGTTTTTCCGTCTGAGCAAGTTCTCCATCCCGTACCTTTCTCACTACAGCGTGCCCGAAAGCTCGTTGTTAAGCGACGTGCCGGAGTTGCCGGTCGATCTGGAGAACTGGGTTCTCAAGCCGCTGTTCTCCTTTGCCGGAATCGGGGTCGTGATCGGACCCTCGCGCGAGCAAGTGCTGGCGGTCCCTCACAAGGAGCGCCCGGAATACCTCTTGCAGCGGCGGGTGAATTTCGAGCGCGTCATCGAAACGCCGTACGGAGCCACGAATGCCGAGATTCGCATTCTCTACATCTGGTTGGAGAAGTTGATTCCCGTCGCCACCATCATTCGCATGGGCCGGGGCAAGATGATGGGAGTGGATCACAACCGCGACATGGAGTGGGTAGGCGCCTCGGCGGCGTTCTATACTGCGGAGTAAATGCAACGCAGAGATTGGTTCCAGTTGCTGGCGCTTTTGGCCGCCTCGCCCGCGGCCGCCGCTCAGCTGCAAGGCCAGGCGCCGCAGCGCATCACGCGGGAGATGCTTGAAGCCGCGTTACGCGTCTTGGGCCTTGAGTTTTCATCCGAACATATCAATCTGATGCTGCCGCGCGTAAACCGCGGTCTCGGCAGCCTGGAGGGCTTGCGAAAGATTCCGGTCCCGCTCGACACCGAGCCGGCGTTTGTGTTCCGGCCGTGTCCGCCCGGCAAGAGCCTTCCTAAGACCGCCCGGTTCCTGCCGTCGCGGGTCTTGCCGCGCCGCGACTTCAAGCAGGTGGGGGATCTGGCGTTTCTCCCGGTGACAGAGCTCGCGCCTCTGTTGCGCAGCCGGCGTATCCGGTCCGTCGAGCTTACCAGGATGTATTTGGAACGTTTAAAACAATTCGGACCGAAATTGAATTGCGTCGTCACGCTCACCGAAGACCTGGCGCTCGAGCAGGCGCGGCGGGCCGACCAGGAGATCGGCGCCGGCAAATATCGCGGGCCGCTGCACGGCGTTCCTTGGGGCGCCAAGGATCTGTTCGCGACCAAGGGGATCCGCACCACATGGGGCGCGGAGCCATTCCAGAATCAGGTCTTCGACCGCGACGCCACCGTCGTCGAGCGGCTGGAACGCGCCGGCGCCGTGCTGGCTGCCAAGCTTTCGATGGGCGCGCTCGCCATGGGCGGACTCTGGTTCGGCGGCATGACAAAAACCCCGTGGAATATCGACCAGACATCGGGCGGTTCTTCGGCCGGCTCGGCCGCGGCCACGGCGGCAGGGCTCGTGGGCTTTTCGCTCGGCACGGAAACGCTCGGCTCCATTGTCTCGCCGTCAATTCGCTGCGGCACAGTGGGGTTGCGTCCCACCTACGGCCGCGTCAGCCGCCACGGCGCCATGGGGCTGAGCTGGACCATGGACAAAGTGGGTCCGATCTGCCGTTCGGTGGAAGACTGCGCGCTGGTGTTGCGCGCTATTCTCGGGCCGGACGGCAAGGATCCATCCGTGCTGGACGCGCCGCTTGCCTGGGAGCCGCGGCGTCCGCTTTCCGCGATGCGCATCGGCGTTGTCCAAAGCGATTTCGACGCCATCGAAGGCGAGGAAAAGCATCTCTATGCGCAGGCTCTGGCGGACCTGAAGAAAGCCGGCGCATCGCTGAAACCCGTCCAACTTCCCAAGCTCGATGCCGGGCCGCTGCTGGTTATCCTTAATGCCGAAGCAGCCACCGCGTTTGACGAGCTGACACGCGACGGTAGAGTCAATCAGCTCAAAGATCAGAGCGCCTCCGCTTGGCCGAATTCGTTTCGTTCCTCGCGCCTGATTCCCGCTGTCGAGTATATCCGCGCCCAACGCGCGCGAACTCTTCTCATTCGTGAATTCGAGCGCTTCCTGGAAGACTGGGACGTGCTCGTCTCTACCTCGCGTTCCACTCTTACCATTACGAATCTGACCGGACATCCCCAGGTGGTTGTGCCGTGCGGTTTTGTGAAGGAAGTGCCGCGCGGGCTTCTGTTCACCGGAAAACTCTGCGAAGAAGGGACCCCGTTACGCGCGGCGCTCGCCTTTGAGAAAGCGACGGACTGGCACAAAAAGCGGCCGCCGCTTGTTTAATGATGATCGGTGCGAGGCTGAATTTCGCGTTCGCGAAAGTCGCGTATGAGCGCGATCAACTTGTCTACCACGGCGTCGACGAATCGCCGTCCTTTCTGGGCCGAGGCTTTCGTCGGATCCCCGACGGTTCCCGTCTTTGAGTAGCGGCTGAACCACTCCTGGAAGAACACCGGCGAGCCGCCTTCCAGATCCCAGAAGATGAACTCCGACTTCTGGAAGTTCATGTCGCGCGCGGCCTTGTCCATCTGCACCAGGTCGCCGCGCAGATAAAGCAGCACCGATGTTTCCATCTCACATCCGTGCGCCATGCCGCCGGGATACTCCGATTCGCGCAGTTCCTTGAGCAGCGCTTTCGGAACCAGGTTCCACCAGGGGACCATGGCGCAGATGGCCTCGCTGCGATTGGTAATGTTGCGCGCCGCGACGTCGAGAAAGGGCACATTGCTGCCATGCCCGTTCACGAGCAGAATCTTGCGGAAACCGTGATGCGCCAGGCTGCGTCCGATGTCGGTGATGTAGTTGACGAAGGTGATCCCCTCGACCGCGATCGTGCCCGGAAAATCGAGGTGATGTTCGTTGAATGCGTAAAAAACCGGCGGTAGCAGCACCGCCTCGGCAGGGATCCGCTCGACGGCCAAACGTGACATTTCCGTTGCCGTGAGCACGTCCGTGATCAGTGGAAGATGCGGACCATGCTGTTCGATAGTGCCGACCGGAAGCACGGCGACGCGCCGTCCAGCGACGGCTTCGCGAATCTCGGGCCATGTAAATTCTTCGTAACGGTATTTCATAATCAGCGCCAGTTCTCGTCAAAAAAGCCCACGGTGATAAGTTCGCCGCTCGCATCTAAGACGGCCCAGTCGCCCAGCCTGGGATAGAGCAGCGCGTTGGTTGCTCGAAATTCTTTGTCCGAAAATGTGTGGCCGGAGTTCAGCACGACGTATTTCGACGCGTTCAGCGGATTGGGGTAAATGGCCGCGAGTATCTGGCCGTCGCCGGCCTTGCCGCGCACCGGGATTCCCGGCAGCACGCGGCCCATCAGAGAATTGCTGCCACCGTCTCCAAAAAGAATCAGGTTGTGGTTGCGGATGTCCTCCGCCGTCACTTCGCGGTCGTCCTTGATGCGGATATCGCCGCGCAGAAACTTGCCCCACGTCTTCTGAAACTCTTCCAGGCGAGCCAATGAGAGTTTATGGGCGCCGGGATCGGCCGGCCGGCCGGTCGGCCGCACGCAGAGAAACGAATCGCGAAATGCATCGTCAATAGGCCCCTGCAATCCGTGGCGCTTGGCGAGCACGCGCGGATTGCGATCGGCGGCGCGCCAGGTTCCGTTGCGCTTTTCGGCGGCGTGGATCGCGCCGTTCAAGCGCACGCCGTCGATTTCGGCCTTTACTTGTTGCGTGAAGACGAGCCGGGTGACGCCCTTGGTTCGAACAAAAGCCGTGCCTGCCTCGACGCGCGCATCGACTTCCCCGCGCTCGTATTGCTTTTCCAGCCCGTCGATCTGAATCCAGTGGCAGCTTCCGTAGCGCGTCGTGTAAGTATGGAAGCGAATCCGGTCCGGAATCTTGCGCTCTCCGGCGAGAACCTTTTCTATAAACTGCTCCGATTCCTGTTTGCTTTCCGGTGCGAACCGGTGGCCGATCTTTGGCCCCACCAGGAACAAGGCCTGAAGATCCTTTACATTCTCCGCGGCAAGCTGTTCCCGTATATTCACCGAAGCCTGCAATTGCGGATCATCGATGCTGCCGTAGCCGGCAATGGGGAGCATGCGCGCATTGGCGGCGTAAAGATACGCATCATAGATGGGCCAGACCCGTTTTTCATGCTCCGGCGCTCGCTCGAGTCTGGCATAGCGCAATGTCTCGGAAAAGCCCGCTCCGGCTTCGATCGCTGCCCAGCGGTCCGGATGATGGAGCCCGATATGCCAGGCCCCGGCGCCGCCCATCGAGAATCCCCGCAGCACGATGCGCCCCGCGTCGATGCGGTAATGGCGTTGGACAGCGGCAAGAGCTTCGAACACATCCGTCTCACCGGCCCAGCGATAGGCGTTGTTCGTGCGGCCGTAGATATGCAGCTCGATGCGGTTGACCAGTGGTGAGGGTTTCCCCCATTCGTGCTCGGCGAGAAAACTCACTTCATTCAACCGCGCGTTTCTGCCATGCAGAATCACGTCAAGCCGCCAGGACGCCTGCTCATCGTAACGCTCGGGCACGTTGACTGCATAGGGTTGCACGCTCCCGTCCACGCGAGACCGGTAGGCGCGGGCCAGGCGGCCTTTGCGCGTGGCCCAGCCCCGTTTTCCGGCCGCTGCATCCGCGGCCCGCGCCAGGCCCGTATCGAGCGCCTTGAGAGTGTTGTCGTAATAGGCTTTGGTCAGAAACTCTTCCGGATGGCGCAGAATCCATTCCGCGGCTTTATGAAAGATCGCCACTTCGGCGTTCAGGTCCGAGTCAGACTTGGCGGGAAGCTGCTTCAGCAGCCCTTCCAGTTGCGTCATCTTTGCCCGCACTGCCGCGATCTCGGCTTCAGAGGGCCGGAACGGCGGTTGCTCGGGGGTCTGCGCCGCCAGGACCGCGGCCAAAAACAGAATCATCTTCATAGTGTCATCCGTGGCGTATCACTAGCACGTCTCCGTCTTTGACAATATATTCCTTGCCTTCCAGCCGCAGCAAACCCTTCTCTTTCGCTCCCGCGTATCCGCCCAGATCCACCAGGGTCTTCCAGTTCACCACTTCGGCGCGAATGAACTTCTTCTCGAAGTCGGAATGGATCGCGCCGGCGGCCTTGACGGCGTTGCTGTTGATTGGAATGGTCCAGGCGCGCACTTCGGTTTCGCCTGCCGTCAGAAAACTCATCAGACCGAGCAGTGCATAGGTGGCCGTGATGATGCGATTCAGGCCGGGTTCCTCGAGGCCGTAAACCGCCATAAGGTCGCCTGCCTCTTCAGCGGAAAGCTCCGCCAGCTCGGATTCGATCTTGCCGCAGACCGCCGTCACCGCCGTGTTCGGCCGCGCGCCGAGCTTCTCGCGGTAGCTGTGTTCGATGCCATGCAGCCGGGCCGCGTCCTGCTCGCCGATATTCATCACGTACAGCATTGGTTTTAGAGAGAGGAATTGAAAGCCGCGGATGCGTTTCTCCTCCTGCTCGTCGAGCGGCATTTCGCGCAACGGCACGTTCCGCTCCAACGTTTCTTTGGCGCGCGCCAGAACCTCAAACTCATGGTCGAGATCGGGAGCCTTGATCTTTTTTCTATCCTTGTCCAGGCGCTCCATGCGTTTTTCCACTACCACCAGGTCGCTCAGGATCAGTTCCAGATCGACGTCATCGCGGTCGCGTACGGCGTCGACGCTACCTTTTTCGTGCGGCACGGTCGGGTCGTCGAAGACACGCAGAACGTGCGCCAGCGCATCCACGACGCGCAGGCTCGCAAGGTAAGACGGGTCGCGCAGAGTTTCCTTGGAAATGGCGGGAAAGTCCACATATTCGACGACGGCGTGCGTAAGTTTGGGCGGATCGAAAACAGCCGCGAGCGCCTCAACGCGCGGATCGGGCACTTTGGCCACGCCCACGCGCGTCTCCATGGATCCGAGGCGCGCCGCTTCGTGCGCTCCCGTAAGGATGGTAAACAACGATGTTTTGCCCGTCATGGGCAGTCCGATGATTGCGGTTCGCATAATTAGGGTGTCGTCCCGAGCCAGCGGCGGACGGCTACAAAGGGACTTCGATGAATGTCAGAATCTCCTGAAGGATCCGTTCCGTGAGATCCTGTGTGCGCTGCGCCGGAGCCAGGCGGCTGTTGATGGCGATGCGATGCGCGAACACGGGAAGCACCAGCCGCTTTACGTCGTCCGGAATGGCGAATTCGCGTCCTTCAATGAGCGCCAGAGCCTGGGTGGCGCGGAACAGAGCCTGTGCGCCGCGGGGACTCACGCCAAGCGACAGCGATTCATGCTCGCGCGTCCGCGCCACCACGGCAAGCATATAATCGACAAGCGCATCATCCACCCGAACGCTGGCCGCCAGCGCCTGAATCTGTAATATTTCCGGACCCGTCAGCACGGATCGGAATTCTCCAAACACCCGCGGGGAATCGCGAACGATTTCCCGCTCGCTATTTGCGTCGGGATAGCCGATTCGCAGGCGCAACAGAAAGCGATCCAACTGAGACTCCGGCAGAGGATAGGTGCCATGATGCTCGACCGGGTTTTGTGTGGCGATTACCATGAACGGCTCGGCGAGCGAAAAGGAGCGCCCGTCAATGGTAACCTGCCGCTCATTCATGGCTTCAAGCAAAGCCGATTGTGTTTTGGGAGTCGCCCGATTGATTTCATCTCCGAGCAGGAAGTTAGTGAAGATGGGACCGGGCTTGAACTCGAACTCGCCTGTGTGGGCGTTGTAGATGGTGACGCCGAGCACATCGCTCGGCAGCATGTCCGACGTGAATTGAAGGCGGTGAAACGAGGAACGCACCGCAAGCGCCAGCGCGTGAGCCAGGGTTGTTTTACCGACGCCCGGCACGTCTTCAATTAGCAGATGTCCGCGCGCGATCAGGCACACCAGGCTCAGACGGATCACTTCCGCTTTGCCCCGGATCGCCGTTCCCAGAACTGCTTCCAAGTCCGCCAATCGGGCAAAGGCTTGTGGGAATGTACAGGCGGCCGGCGGGGCGTCGATGGTTTCCCGCTGGCTCATTTTTCTATCTTATCGAACTTACCGGTGCACCCCTCATGGCTTTTTGGTGAGCACGGCGGCGATCTCCTGATCGAGCGCCTCGAGCTTGTAGGCATCGAGCAGATCGCCACTCCGCGCCTGAGTCAATTCCTTCGCGCGCGCTTCGGTGGCGAGCTTGCGCAACTGCGCGGCAAACTCGCCGATTTTCCGGGCTGCGTTGCGGTCTTCGGTCTGCTGGCGCTGTTCTTCGATGGCGGCCAAACGCTCTTTGAGCAATTGATCCGCGGCCGCTTCCAGCTTTTTCGATTCCTCGATCGCCTTCGGCCCCTTTGCGGCGAAATAAGCTTTATTCAAATTAAGGAGCTTTTGGACATCGGTCCGGACCGCTTCCATGACGCCGCGCCATGCATCGGACTGCGGCGTCGAGGCCGGCTTTTCCACCGCTTCGGCCTTCGCGGCCGGCTGGTAATAAAGTGCATTGAACAAAAATTTGTACGTGCCGTGCGACTGGCCGCGCCATTGCGGGCGGAATCCTATCAGAATTACGCGTCCCTTTCCTTTGACCACTTCAAGCGCGGCGGATTTGCCTTGAATACGGTCGGCTCCGTGCAGATGGCCGCTCAAAAGCGGATTGGCGTCACGCGGATAGGATGCCAGCACGGTTCCACGAAATGCGGATCTTGTTTCAAACGCCGGGCCGCGCTCGAACATTGCGGCGGCCTCCTTGGGGAGGCCCGCCGTCAGAGAGTGTTCCTTCAACTCAATGCGCAGCAGCGTCCCGGAGCCGAAGAACTGATCGGAGCGCAAGCCGTCGAGCACGTTGCGCACGGGCAGATTGAGTTTGTTGAGGGCGAATAGGGACGAGTTGTTGAATGTGATGAGCACGCCGCCTTCCTCCACAAAGTCGTTGACCGCCGACGAACCGGCATCGCCAAGCCCGCCGGCGTAGCGGCCCGGCGTGGTTCCGGCCTGAAACCCTTCGAGAATCACGCGCTGCGAAATATCGGGAAACACAATCACGTCGAAGCGGTCTTTCAGGTGTCCGGCCAGGATGTCGGGGTTATAGATGTTCTTGAATGGAAATTCGAACTGCTCGAGCAGCCAGCGCGTCCAACCCTCATCCATGGATGGTTGCCAGGGGCGGTAAAGGCCGATGCGCGCCGCGCGGAGCGGTTCGGTTCCGGCGGGCGGCTTGGCCGAAGCGGCCGCCTCCAGGCCCAGCGGTTGAATCAAAGCGTCCAGCTTGCCGCGATCGAAATTGGAAATCACGGCGCCGTCTTTTGATAGCGCCACCGTGCCGCCTGCGGCCAGCACGCGGTTAATTGCGCGAGCGGTGTTATTGGCCTTGCGCGAGAGAGTGTACACCGTGCCGGCGCCTGTAACCGAGCCCGGAGGCGGTTCGACACTGTCCATTTTTTCCAGTTGCGCGCGCCAGTCCGGACCCACCGGCGTCGCGACGGCGGCGACGTCGACGCCCATTTGCAGCGGCAGGGTCCAGCCCGTGACATCGTAGGGAGGATCTGGCGGGGCATTGGGATTCTCGCGCGTATCGGGATACTTCTGCCGCTCGAAGAGATCCTTGACCAGACCAGCGAAAGGCTGGTCCATAAGAATCACCCAGGAACCGGCGGGATACTCGATTCCGTTAGCGGAGATCGGCGTGCGCGCTCGATGCACTTCAATCCCGTTGAGACGGATCTTCTCGGCCAGCAGCGCCGCCACGGGCGTATCCCACTGCAGCTTGGAAATGATGTAAGCGTACGGCGGCTCGGTTTGAAAACGCCGGACGACGTCGCGGCCGGCCTGGTAGCGGTTGTATAAGAGCGATTCCCTGTGTTTGGCCGATGTGCTGAGCACCGACATGGACGCGCCGAGCATGTAGCGCACGGCATCGCCGAGCCTCCACCATCCGCCCTTCCACGGACTGGCGTAGAAGACTTCGCTGCGCAGTTCCTGTTTTTGCCTGGGGAATTCGTCGACGGTGTAAAAATGCGGCGTCGCGTAGCGGTAGAGCGCGGTTTCGGTGAGAAAACTAACAGTGTTTCGAAAACTGTTTACGTGGTCGAGAAAGCCCGGGTACCAGTCATCGAAACGGCCGCGATGCATGGCCCCCGGCATTCCATGTTCGTCGAGATAGGCCGCCATCGCGGTGCCGAACAGGTTCACCCACCGCCACATCAGAGGATGCACATTGGATGAGATCGGCTCGGCAAACGGCGGAATCCAGATGCGGGCCGGGAAGGGAGCGGTCTGGTGATGGTTGTAGACGACCTGAGGGTTCCATTCGAGCAGCGTCCGGGTGACCACGCGCGACTCGACCATGTTGTTCATGTAGCCGTCACGGTTGTTGTCGTGGCCAACATACTCCTGGTAAAGAAACGGCGTTGGACTTACCTCATGAGGGGTTCCCACGTTGGAGCGATACCATTCGACAACCATGTTCTGGCCGTCGGGATTGATGGAAAACCAAAGCATCAGAATGACATTGTTGAGTATCGCGTCCACTTCCGGGTTGTTTTGGGCGCTGACGAGGTTGTAGGCGAGCTGAATGGTGTGTTGCGCGTGGGCGACCTCGGTGGAATGCAGACCCCCGTCGATATGCACGATCGCGGGCTCGCGCCGCGCCAGCTCGCGCGCTTCCTGGTCGCTGAGACCGCGCACGTGCGCGAGCCTCCTCGCCGCCGCCTTGTGGTCGTCGAGCGCGGCGAGATTTTTCGGCGAAGAGATGACCGCGATTTGCCATTCCAGCCCGCGAGTGGTTTTTCCGACGGGAACGAGTTTCATTTTGTCAGTCGCCGCCGCAAGTTTCTTGAAATAGCCAAGCGATTCGTCGTAGCTTGCCAGGTAGAAGTCGTCGCCCGGCTTCCGGCCCAGAACGGATTCCGGCGTAGGAATTTGGGCGAGCAGCGCCACGCCTGCAAAGTATGCACCAACCAGCTTCATATCAGGTTAGAGTAGCGTACCTGTGTGAAGCGCTCACGGCCTGGCGCAGCTTCGCTATGCCTGGTGTATACTGGTCCGGGTTAGGCGCCAACATGAAAACCCCAGCAAAATATGCGACGCTCTTTTTGTTCGCAGGTTGTACTGTACTCGCGCAGAACGCGCCTCACATCCGCGACTGGAAGCCGGCGGCGGGCGAAACCGCCCGTCCGCCCAAGGCTGCCTGCAATTCCTTGCATAGCCTCACCGGCTACGAATACTCGGTGTTGTCGGCCGAATCGATGCCCGGATTCTGTCGCGTGCTGATTCTCGTCCAGCCTGAGATTCAGATCGAAGTCGCGCTTCCTGAGAAGTGGAACAGCCGCCTCTACATGTTCGGAAATGGCGGCTATGCGGGCGAAAAACTCGATGCCCCGAACCGCGTGGCGCACCGTGATGCGGCGGTTAAATCGGGTTTCGCCGTCACTCAGACCAACACCGGTCACGACGCCGAGCGGGAACCGCTGGGCACATTCACGGTTCATCCGCAGAAGATGGCCGACTATGCTTTTCGTTCCCTTCACGTGACGGCGGAAACCGCCAAGCGAGTGGTTGAAGCGTACTACGGGGCCCGTCCTTCAAAGTCGTATTACAACGGCTGCTCGACCGGCGGACGGCAGGGTTTGATTCTGGCGCAACGCTATCCCGGCGACTTCGACGGCATCATCGTAGGCGCGCCCGCGCTCGATAACGTCGCCGGACGCATGCGCGCCATCGCCACCTGGCAGGCGCAGGCCAAAGGCCCGGTGAAGACCGAAAAGCTGAAGCTGCTCGCTGAACGCGTTTATGCCCGTTGCGACGACAAGGACGGATTGAAGGACGGACTTATCATCGAACCGCGCGCCTGCGATTTCAAGGCAACACGCGACCTGCCCGTCTGTGCCGGCGCCGAGGCCGCCGATTGCTTCACGCCCGATCAGATTCGCACTATCGACGCCGTGTACTCCGATGTTGTATTAAACGGAAAACGTGCCGCGTTCGGGTTCCCCGTTGGCGCGGAGATCGCCGGTCCCAACGGCAGGAGCGGATGGGATGGCTGGATTTTCCGCGATGAGGGAATTTCGCAGGCGGCATTGTATGCCGATAGCGCCGTCAAGTATATGATCCGCCCCAAACCCGATTTGAACGCAAGCATTCTAACTTTCAACCTGGAGCGTGACGCGGGCATGTTCACCGCGGTGGGAAAACTGATGAACGCAACCGACCCCGATCTGACGCGATTTCGCGACCGCGGAGGCAAGATCCTGATGTACTTCGGCTGGGCGGATCCGGCGCTCAATCCGCTGATGGGGATCGAGTATTACGAGAACGTGCGGCGCACCATGGGCGCCGGCGCCACAGGCTTTTTCCGCCTCTACATGATGCCTGGCGTCTTCCACTGCTCTGGCGGAGTGGGACCCGCGTGTTTTGATCCGCTCACGCAAATCGTGCCGTGGGTGGAACAGGGCAAAGCTCCCGAGCGAATCCTTGCGGCGCAAATCGAGCAGGGACGCACCATCCGTACGCGCCCGCTATGCCCGCACCCGCAGGTTGCCAAATACGCCGGCTCAGGCGACCCGAACGATGCGGCCAGCTTCCGCTGCGGTGAGTAGAGTTGACGGGCCGGGGCGCAATCCGGTCGCGAATTCTCCTAAGGTTGGTCGGGGCGGCGAGATTCGAACTCACGACCCCCTGCGCCCAAGGCAGGTGCGCTACCAGGCTGCGCTACGCCCCGACATTTACTTCTTTGATTCTAAGTCACTTTTCGGAGCAAGGCAACGGCATTGATCGAGACCGTGGCACAACCGTGACAAAACTCGATGGTAGCCGCCGACCGTGACAAAACACTGGAGTCGCGATATCAGTGATTTACGGTGGGACAATTCTCAAAACGCCAGCCATACAACATCGATGAGCAGACCCAACTTTTGGAGCGCGCGTTATTCCACAATAAGCTGTTGATTCGATTCGACATCAATCGTAGGAGCGCACCTGCTTTCAGGGCAGGCGACGAAACTTGCAGGCTAGTGGAGGCAACGAGCCTCGTCACCTATGTCAGTGCGAATACTCTTCCGATGTTGATTGTCAGGAAAGACTACTGCGGCAAGCCGACCCTCTTGCGAAGTGCCTTCACTCGCGGATCGCCACGAAGTAGCGCGAACTCCGGGGAGCTGAGGGCCCGGCCTACCCGCACAGCGCCGTTGGAAGCCAGGCGATCCAGAGCCTCCAGAGTGCGATCCTTGTCGCCCAAACCGGCAAAAGTCAGAGCTTGGGTGTACGCGTTGGGAGCTGCGTCGGCGGCGAATTTCTCGGCCTCCTCGCGGCGGCCGGCCCGACCGTAAGCGTACCCGGGATATTGCAGATCGCCCGCAGTGAGGATCTGGATCGCCTCGTCAATCCTCCCTTGTGCCAACCTCGCGCGGCCAAGACACCGTGGTTCCGCTGCCTTCTGGCAATGGCCGGCAGCTTCGTCATACCGGCCGGCAAACAGCAACGCTATACCCAGAGCTGACTGTACGCGCCGTGAAAGCGGATCGGCCTTCGCTGCAATCCGCATCTGTTGCACGCCTTCCTCGATTCGGCCCAGCGGCAGCAGCAGAACGATGGTCAAGTCGCCGTAAGTCATCGAGTTGCTGGGATCGAGCTCGATCGCGCGACGGAAACTCTTTTCCGATTGCGCCCATTGCCCGTCCCGCGCGTAGAGCATCCCAAACGCCTGGTGCGCCTCGGACAAGAGTGGATCCAACGCGATCGCCTTCTCGGCAGCCGCGCGCATTTGTGTCAATTCATCGGTGTGGTCGTGAAAACCTTGAAACGAACTGGCAGCGTACGCCGCCGACAGACCCGCATAGGCCGGGGCGAACGAAGCGTCTTTCGCGATTACTTGCCGGTACAAACCGACGATTGCTTTGGCGGCAATCCTGTCCCGCTGAGGCAAAGCGCGTGCGTGGAGGTAAAGATCGTAGGCTTCGACGCTCGTTTCATACCGGCGCCTCCCACGGCCGAGATTCAGGCGCAAGCTGTTGACGATACCTCGAGAGATCTTGTCCTGGATGGCGAAAACATCGGTCAACTCCTCGTCATACGCGGCCGACCACAGAGGGAAATCGTCGCGCACACGAACCAACTGAACATTAATCCGCAACTGTGGGCCGGCGCGCAAGACGGAGCCTTCCAGGATGTAATCGGCCTGCAACTGCCTTGCGGCGTCCCGGATATTGCGTGATCTTCCCTTTATCGCGAAAGAGGAGGTCCGGGAACGCACCGACAGTCCCTCGATGATGGACAGGTCACGGATCAGCTCATCGGTAAGCCCGTCGGCAAAGTAGTCGTTGGCGGGATCGCGGCCTGTGTTCTCCAGCGGCAGAACCGCAATCGCAATCGGTGCGCCTCGGTGTTGAATCCACCGCCACCGGCGGCCGCCAGCCCAATAACGAGGCCGGCAAGCCCGAGCGCGACCCAAAGCCGAGTACTAATCCACGGAGGAGTTTTTTGGGGGGTGGACGCGGTCACCTGGCGCTCCTCCCCAACTTCGCGGAAGAGAGGGACGTAGCCGCCCTTTGGCAGCTCGATTACCAGGGCATCAGCCTTTCCTTCTTTTATGTAATACTCGCTCAGCCTCGCTCGAAGCCGCGCTGCTTCCGTGCGCACCACCGGATCAAGCCTGGAATCGAAATCGGGACGGCGTCCGAAGACCTCGATCGCGATGACGGATTCCTTGAGTTCGAGGTCTTTGCCGTCCAGATGCCCTTCGACCACGAATCGCAAAAACCCGGATAGGCGTTCATTCCGGGAGAAGCCGGTGCTCTCCAGCACCCGTTCCAGTTGACGGTGTACTGCTTGGCCTCCGGTTCGAGCGATGGCATTAGTTCGAGAATAGCACTTATTTTCAATGTGGTGCGAGGGTATCAAACGGTCTTACTACGCCAAGAGACTTGTTCTGGCCGCATTTTGGCGGCATGGTAGGGACATGCGATCCGCTCTGTTGCTCCCGTTGCTTCTTTCGCCATTCCTTCTGATGGCCCAACAGAATAGCGGCGCGTGGACCAACATCGGCCCCAGCCCGGCTGCCGTCATCCCCCCCGTCGTCATCGACCCACGCGGAAGCGGGACCATGTTCATCGGCTTATATTCCGGCGGCATCCGCAAGTCCACCGACAGCGGAGCGACCTGGTCGAGCGTCAACACCGGGCTGACAGAACTCCGCATCCAAACGTTCGCCATGGACGCTTCCGGGCCGCAGACGGTTTATACCGGTGGCGGCGGTTTCTTCAAAAGCAGTAATGGAGGCGGTACTTGGCAAAATCTGGAAGCAAACACGGTGGTCCTTTCCATTACCGCAGACCCAAACCGGTCCGGAGTAGTTTATACCGCGGGCGGCCAACAACTCACCAACAACTTGATCCGGAAGAGCACCGATGGAGGAGCGACTTGGTCGACTGTCCTTACCATCACCGCTCCCGTCTACAACATCACCGTGGATCCGGCGAACTCCGATATCGTCTACGTGCCAACCATTGGGCGCGGCGCTTTCAAAAGCTCGGACGGCGGCCAACAATGGTCTCCGATGTCTGCGCTGAGTCCTGCGGCGATATCGATAATAGTGGTGGATCCGGCCGATAGCCAGGTTCTCTATGCCGGCACGAACGACGACGGAGTCTGGAAGAGTGGGGATGGCGGCGCCACATGGCAGAATCTAGGTTTCCCGGCGTCCCGCCCGGTGTACTCGCTCGCCATCACTTCCTCTCCTTCGCGCACCGTCTATGCAGGCACAAACGGCAGCGGCATCTGGCGAAGCTCCGATGGCGGGATAAGCTGGCAGTCAACTGGCTTCTCCAGCGGCACGGTGTTGTCGCTGAGGACGGATTCCTCGGGGGTCTACGCCAGCACGAGTTCCGCCGGAGCTCTGGTCTCCCGCGACCACGGCGTCACGTGGTCGACCCTGGATGCCGGCATCGCCGGTACGAGCAAATTCGCTTACGGAATCTGGATCGACCCAAGTAATGCCCAGAAGATCTTTACCAGCAGTCTGACCCACTACGGTCTGATCTGGTCGCAAGACGGCGGCGCGACTTGGTCTGCCGCCGGACCGGGCTTCACCGCCCGCGGATCTCGGAGCGTCACGTTTGACCGGTCCAACCCTCTCCGGATCTACGCCGGCGGAACGGTCGGGGACGGCTTGTTCAAGAGTGAAGACGGCGGCCTCACCTGGGCACGGCGCCTGTTGGGGTCCGCCGCCGTGGATGTGATCATGGTGGCGGTGGATTCCTTGAGCCCTAACATCGTTTACGCGGGCACCCAAAACGAAGGGCTCTTCAAAAGCGCCGATTATGGGGATACCTGGAGGGAAGTGGGAAGCGGGCTGTCAGGGGCGATTACGAATTTGACCCCCGATCCCTCCAAAGAGCGGGCGCCTGTTCGCCGCCACCGCAACGGCGTTCTTCCTGTCCGAGGATAATGCGGAAACCTGGACAAATATACTGAACAGACCGGCCTGGACGATCACGATCGATTCCAAGACGCCCTCGACAGTTTACGCGACAACCCGTACACAAGGCGTTTTCCGAAGCCTCGACGGGGGACGCACCTGGCAGGACATCAACAACGGCCTGACGGCGCTCAGCCTGGGTCGCGCCGCAGTAACCATCCATCCTGCGAATCCGCAAACCCTCTATGTTGGGAACGCAGGAGGCGTCTTCAAGAGCCTGGATGGCGGCGACCACTGGTTCGCGGTGAACGCCGGGCTCGGCGACCTGTCAGTGTGGGGGCTTGTCATGGACCCGGACAACTCTTCCGTCCTGTACGCTTGCGGTCCGAGCGGCGTCTACAAAACGCTCACCGGAGGGGAAGTGCGGAGCGCTTCGATTGCCGTCAACGCCCTCGTAAATGGCGCCAGCAATCTTGGCGGCCCGGTTTCTCCCGGCGAAATCGTGGTCATTA
>Ga0187893_10001420_pt1 | contig 57644 bp, 45 predicted proteins | sample MA1701074metaG_FD_139574 | JGI IMG/M metagenome (GOLD analysis project Ga0187893, IMG submission 139574) | White microbial mat communities from a basaltic lava cave in the Kipuka Kanohina Cave System on the Island of Hawaii, USA - MA170107-4 metaG ...
CAGCCGGGCGGCAGCATCATGTACGTGAGCTTCTGGATCATCGGGGCGGGGTTCGCGATGGGCAAGTTCGCCGGCCAGGTCACCGGGCCCCTGCGGCCGCCCGAGAAGATCACCGCCGAGGAGATGCGGTGGGACACGAGCGACGCCGGCGAGCGCCGCAAGATGCACCAGTGGGTCAAGCTGGGTGGCTACGGCCTGTTCCTCTGGTGGGGATTCATCGGCGGCATGCTCATGGTCTACCTCTACTCCGTGGCCGGGTACGCCTACCTGCACGACGACTTCCTCAAGACGGGCAAGGTCCCCACCGGCGCGGCGGTCCCGCTGCAGATGGCGACGGTGGCGGGCGGCGTCCTCGGACCGATGGCCGGGTGGCTGATGCTGCTCTTCATCATGGTCACTCTCTACGACGCCCAGTTCCCGATCTACGACACGTTCATCGGTCGGACGACCACCGACGCGATCGCGGCCACGCGCCTGCGGCAGGGCCCGGTCAACAACTTCTTCCACAACCTCCTGCCGGCCGGCTTGCGGAACCGGCCGTACCGCTTCTGGTACTTCGTGGTGGTGACGGCCGCCGTTCTGGCCGGGTTCTGGATGATCCTGCAGACCTCGCCGTTCATCATCTGGCTGGCCGGCTCGGTCGCCTACCTGATCAACCAGGGCATCGGGTGCATCCAGATCATGCTCATCAACAACCGGCGCCTCCATCCGGAGTTCCACATCGGCAAGATCAACATCTGGCTGCTGCCGCTCGCCACGCTGACCCGGTGGTCCGCGGTCGCGGTGTGGCTGTACGCGGGTGGCCTAGCGGAGATCGTCAAGCGCTGGCAGGCGGGCGGCTAGGAGGGCAACCGCGAAGAGGCGCCAGGGCGCCCCGAGGCCCTGGTGCCTCCAGCCGGCGGGTATCACTTGCCCTTGAGCTTCAGGTCTTCGTACGGCGCGGAGTAGGCGTGCATCGGGATCAGGCCGAGCCCGGACTCGGCCACGCGTGGCCCGACACCGTTCAGCCACCCGAGCTCCCAGATCGGCGCGTACATGACCTTGTCGTGGATGAGCTGCTGGATCTTCACGAGGACTGCCTCGCGCTTCTTGCGGTCTAGCTCGGCAGCCTGCTCCTCGAAGAGCCCGTCGATATCCGGATAGCCGCCGTAGGCGTAGATCCCCTTGGAATGCACGAACGCCTCGATGCGGGTGGCCGCGTTGCCGAAGGCGGCGGTGCCGCTCTGGATCACGTTGCGGAGCTTCTTCTCGCGGTACTGGGCGAAGAAGGCCGCGCGCTCGAGCGGCCGGAGCTGCGCGCGGATGCCCACGACCTTCCAGTAGTTGGCGACCGCCTCGGCCACACTGCCGTAGGCGACGTCGGAGAAGTACTCGCCGCCGTCGAAGCCATTCGGGTAGCCGGCCTCAGCGAGGAGCTGCTTGGCCTTGGCCGGGTCGTAGGGATAGAGGGGCGCGACCCAGCTGAACTCGAAGTCCTGGGGAATCATGCTGCCCGTCAGTCTCGAGTGGCCGAGCGTCTCGGCTTGGTTGATGGCCTTGCGGTCGATGGCGAGGTTGGCGGCCAGGCGGACGCGGCGGTCGGCCCAGGGCGACCCGGGCTTCCACTGGTCGGTGAAGACGAGCCACTGGTTGGCGGGAAGGACGATCGCCGCCAGCTTGAGGCCGGGCGTGCGCTGGACCTCCTCGCCGAGGGCGCCGCGGACCGAGTAGACGATATCGGCCTCGCCGCGCTTGAGCATGGCCAGCCGGGTGGCATCGTCCGGGACGACCCGGAAGACGAGGCGCTTGACCGAGGGCGTCTTGCGCCAGTACTGCTCGAAGGCCTCCATGACCAGCTCGACGCCGGGGTTGAACGAGACGAATCGGTAAGGGCCGGCGCCCACGGGCGCTTTCTTATAGCCGTCCTCGCCGACCCTCTCGACGTACTTCTTGGGCACGATCCAGCCGGCGCCGGTGGCATTCGTGTAGAAGGTGAGGAAGTCGGGCCACGCCTCCTTGAGGCGGAAGCGGACGCGACCGGGGTCGGGTGTCTCGACGGCGGCCACCCGGTCCTTGAAGGCCTTGGCGGCGGCGCCCTTGTAGCGCTCGACGGAGAACTTCACGTCCTCGGCGGTGACCGGGTCGCCATTGTGGAACTTCGCCCCTTTGCGCAGGACGAAATCGTAGGTGAGCCCGTCCTTCGACGCCGACCACGACTCGGCCAGGCTCGGCGCCAAGGGGTTCCCGGGCATGGGCTTCAATATGGCGTCGTGGAGCGCGTAGAGGAACATGTACGGCGTGATGATCCCCGGCGTTTCCGCGGGGTCGAACCACGTGGGCGCGATCGACACATGCACCCCCCACGTCAGCTGCCCCTCGGGGCCCGCGGTCGCAGGCGCCGCCAGCCAGGCCAGCCCCGCGAAGAGTACGAGGATCAGAGCGACCGGTCGACCGAAGCGACTGATCATGGGCGTCACCTCGCGGCTACCTCTTCAGAAGTTCCTCATAGGGTCTCACGGCGTTCAGGACGGCCAGCTCCCAGATCGGCGCGACATGGCCCGCTCGTATTCGCCACCTCCCGTCCATCGTCGCGATCGGACCACGAACCATGGGGAGCGATCAGGGAGTGACCGAGCCGCGCCGGAAGTTCCCGAAATTATGCGGCAATCGCCCCGCTTGTCAACCAGACTTTCGCCTAGAAGGGCGGCTGGGCGCCCTCCGGCAGCGGCACGTCGAAGGCCGAACAACCGGCACCTCGCCGTCAATAGCCTCCTACCCGCCGGGCCCAGCGGACGATCTCTCGCGCGAGTGGGCCTTCGTGCTTGCGGAATCCGTGGAGGGCGCCCGGAATGATGATCCCGGTGAACGATGCCGCCCGAGTCGCATTCCGCTCGAACGCGGCGATGACCTCCGCCGCCCGCCGGTCCAGGTACTCGTCCCGACTCCCGACGATGGCGGCGACGGGCCGCCGGACCCGTCGGAGAGCCGCCCACCCGGCATCGGCCCGGTAGTAGGGAAACACGTCTTCGGCCTCACCGGGCCGGTACAGACTGATGAAGCGCCGCGCGCTGTAGAAGCCGAAGTCACGAGGCACGAGGGCCGTCGGATCGCGCTCGGCGATCCGCTCGGCCACGGCCACGCGCCGCGCGAGCTCGCGCCGGCCGATCCGCTTCCGCTCGCCCGCCACGTCGGAGATGGGTCCGAGCAGGATGAGCCCGGTGACGCGCCGGTCGTGGGTTCGAGCTGCGTAGTGGAGCACCTTGTTGGCGCCCGTGGAATGTCCGGCGAGGATCACCTCGCGGTAGCCGCATCTCACCGCGAGGGCGATCATGGCCCGGATGTCCAGGACACTCTGCCCGAAGCGCTCGAAGGCCGCGCCCACGAGCCGCTTGCCGGCGCGCGCGACGCTATCGTGGCCGCGGGTATTGAGCTTGAGATAGCCGATGCCCGCCGCGTTCAGGCGTCTCGATAGCTCCCGGATGAGCGGCTGACCGGACGCGAACGCCGATCCGAGGCCGTGGACCCAGATGAGGGCCGCTCTCCGCCGGCCTCGCGGCTCGGCGATGACGCCGTCGAGGACGATCCCATCGCGCGTGCGGACGCTGACGAGCGAGACGGGAACGGCGGCCACCTTGCGCATGGCGGATATGATACGTTGAAGCCCATCTCATGAACGGCATCGTCGCCTACGGCGCCTATCTTCCCTACTTCCGCCTCGACCGGAAGGTGATCGGCGAGGCATTGGGAGGCCCGGCCGGCAAGGGAACCCGGGTGGTGGCGTCCTACGACGAGGACACGACCTCCATGGGCGTGGAGGCGGCGCGCGCCGCGCTCCGCAGCGCCCCGGGCCTCGCCCCCGCCGCGCTCTACTTCGCGACCGCCGATCCCGCCTATCTCGACAAGACCAATGCCACCGCCATCCACGCCGCGCTCGCCCTCGACGACACCGCCATGGCCTTCGACATGCTCGGCTCGATCCGCTCCGCGGCGGGCGCGCTGCGCGCGGCGGCGGACGCGGGTCGGCCGACCCTGGCCGTTCTTTCCGATATCCGGACCGGCTTGCCGGGGGGCGGGGACGAGCGCGAGGGCGGCGACGCGGCGGTGGCCTTCCTCCTCGCCGCGGGAGATGCCGGCCGCCCGCTGCTCGCCGAGCCGGTGGCGGCGGCCTCGACCACCGCCGAGTTCCTCGAGCGCTGGCGGGTGCCCGGTGACGCCGCCTCCCGCCAGTGGGAGGAGCGCTTCGGCGAGCACGCGTACGCGCCCCTCGCGGAGGCCGCCATCACGAGCGCGCTCAAGCAGGCCGGCATCACCGGCCCGGCCCTCGCGTCCCTGATCGTGGCGGGGCCGCATGGGCGCGCGAGCAAGCGCGCGGCCGCCGGCGCCGGCGCGAAGCCGGAGGCCCTCGGCGACGATCTCACCAGCACGGTGGGCAATACCGGCGCCGCGCATGCGGGGCTGCTCCTCGCGGACGCGCTCGACCGCGCGCAGGCCGACGACCTCATCATGGTGGTGTCCCTGGCCGACGGCTGCGACGTGACGATCTGGCGGGCCACCGCGGCGCTCGCGCAAGGCCGGCAGCAGACGCCGGTGGCCCGACAGGCGGCGGGCGGCGGCAAGGTCTCCTACGCGACCTTCCTCACCTGGCGTGGCTTCCTCAAGCGCGAGCCGCCGCGCCGGCCCGACCCGCAGCCGCCGGCGGCGCCGCCGGCCTTCCGGGCCGAGGCGTGGAAGTTCGGCTTCACGGGCAGCCGCTGCCAGGCCTGCGGGGCGCGGCACCTGCCACCCACGCGCATCTGCCTCAGGTGTCACGCGGTCGACCGCATGGCGCCCGAGCGCATGGCGGACGTGCCCGCCACCATCGCGACCTGCACGGTGGATCGGCTCGCCTATTCGCTCTCGCCGCCCGTGGTGGTGGGCGTGCTCGACTTCGAGGGCGGCGGCCGCTTCACCTGCGAGCTCACCGACGTGGACCCCGGCGCGGTGAAGATCGGCGACCGCGTCGAGATGACCTTCCGGCGGCTCATGACCGCCCACGGCGTGCACAACTACTTCTGGAAGGCTCGTCCCCGAAGGGGCGTGTAGCCAAGAGGAGGCTCGTTATGGCCAGCAACGGGATCCGGGACCGCGTGGCGATCGTCGGCATGGGTTGTACATCCTTCGGCGAGCGCTGGGACAAGAGCGTGAGCGATCTGCTCATCGACTCGTCCCAGGACGCGCTCAACTCCGCCAACGTGCCCATCGACATGGTGGACGCCTTCTGGCTCGGCACCCTCTTCTCCGGCCAGAGCGGTCTCACGCTGTCGCGCCCGCTCAAGCTCAACTACAAGCCGGTGAGCCGGCTCGAGAACTACTGCGCCACCGGCTCGGAGGCCTTCCGCAACGCCTGCTACGCGGTCGCCTCCGGCGCCTACGACATGGCCATGGCCATCGGCGTGGAGAAGCTGAAGGACTCGGGCATCTCCGGGCTGCCGAGCATCGGCGCCCCCGAGGACGGCACGCGCGCGGGCCTCACCGCCCCCGCCACCTTCAGCCTCCTCGCGCCCGCCTACGGCAAGAAGTACGGCGTGGACGAGGCCACCTTCAAGGAGGCGATGACCCGGATCGCCTGGAAGAACCACAAGAACGGCGCGCTCAACCCCCGCGCGCAGTTCCGCAAGGAAGTGGCCAAGGAGGTCATCGCCTGCTCGCCCCAGGTGGCGGGCGCGCTCGGCATCTTCGACTGCTCGGGCGTGTCCGACGGTTCCGCGGCCGCGATCATCGTCCGGGCCGAGGACGCCTACAAGTACACCGACAAGCCACTCTTCGTGAAGGCGCTGTCCTTCATCGCGGGTCCCGCCACCGGTCCCATCGACCCCGACTACGACTACACCACCTTCCCCGAGGTGGTGGCCTCCGCGGAGGACGCCTACGCGCAGGCCGGCATCTCGAACCCGCGCGCCGAGCTCGCCATGGCCGAGGTGCACGACTGCTTCACGCCCACCGAGCTCGTGCTGATGGAAGACCTGGGCTTCGCGGCGCGAGGCACCGCGTGGAAGGAAGTGCTCAACGGCACCTTCGATCTCGAGGGGGAGCTGGCGGTGAACCCGGATGGCGGGCTCAAGTCCTTCGGTCACCCGATCGGCGCCTCCGGCCTGCGCATGCTCTTCGAGGCCTGGCTACAGCTCCGCGGCGAGGCGGGCAAGCGGCAGATCGCCAGCGTCGCGCGCGGCCGCAAGCTCGCGCTCACCCACAACCTGGGTGGGGCGCCCGGGGAGTGCGTGTCGTTCGTGGCGGTGGTCGGCTCCGAGCGGAGCTGAGACGCGGCACGGCCCCTCAGCACGGATGACTGCCGCCGCCCGTGCAGCGGCCACTGTGCGGATCGTACGGGCGCCCGGCGGGGCTATAGCAGCCCGCGCCGCTCCAGCTTCCTCCGGTCGCGGTGCAGGCGGCGCTACCCGAGCCCGACCCCCAGTTGCGCAGGGCCTCGGCCTCGAGCTCGCTGTACTTCCGGGCGAGCCAGACCGTGCGCTCCTTCGAGCTCTTGAAGGTCATCCCCTTGGGATCGACGCAGACCCCGAAGAACTTCTCCCGCTCCCGGTCGTTGCGGTAACCCGTGCAGTTCGAGGGCTTACGCAAGTAGATGGCAAACCAGCGCGCGTACGGATTGTCCTGGTCGGAGGCTCTCTCGAACCAGGCGATCGCCTGAGCGCGGTCCATCGGCACCGCCATGCCGAACAGATGGAGCCGGCCCACGCAATTGAGGCCGAGGGGATGGTGCTGGACGGCTGACTTCTCGCACCAGCGGCGCATCTCGGCCCAGTCCTCCGGCACGCCTTCGCCGTTCTCGTAGGCGAAGCCCAGCTGGGCCTGGCCATTGGGGCTCCCCTTCTCCGCGGCGACGCGATAGAGGCGCGCGGCTTCCTTGAGATCCTGCGCCACGCCGAGTCCCTGAGCGTAGTGCTGGCCGAGGACGGCCGCCGCGTCCGCGTTGCCCAGATCGGCGGCCTCCCGGTAGAGCCGGGCGCTCGTGGCGTAGTCTTTCCTGCCGTAGGCGGTGTAGGCCGCCGTCACGAGGTCCCGCCCCGGAGCCTCGCGGGCCCCACGGGCGATGACGGCCAGCTCCTTCCTGGCGTCCACGCTGCCGGCCGCGGCCGCCTTGTCCAGCCAGGCCCGCGCCTTGTCGGGGTCGGCCTTCACCACCTTGCCGGTCGTGTAGGCGCGGAAGAGGTTGAACATGGCGTCGGGCGAGCCGAGCCCGGCGGCGCGCTCGTAGAGCTGGAACGCTTTCCCGGCATCCGGGGCCACGCCGTGGCCCTTCTCGAGCTGGTAGGCCAGCGCGACCATCGCGGCGGGATGGCCCTGGTCGGCGGCGGCCGCGTTCCATTGCGCGGAGCGGGCAGGATCTCGCGGCAGTGGGCTCGGCTGGAACCAGTAGCCCAGGCCCAGACAGTACTGCTCGTCGCGGTTGGTGGGCCGGGGCGGCGGCGCGCCCTTGCTCAGCGTCTTGAAGTAGCCGTTCTGGCAGACCCGCAGATCCTCGCGCACGCCGGCGAGCGCGGGTTCGGCGAGCAGAGCAGCCACGAGAAGCCCGGCAAGACCAGCTCCTCGTGGTGCGAGCCAGCGCATGCGCATCGCCGCGACCCGCACGCTACGGCCCGGGCTGGGCAGGGCCGGAGGCCCGGAGCCCCATCACGCGCTTGGGTGGGTAGGCCTGGAAGGTGGCGAGGTGGGCACGCATGCCCTCCCGCAGCACCTCGAGGTAGGCGAGCTTGCGCGTGAGGTAGCTGCGGCTTTCCTTGGGGTCGAGGTAGAGGTTGAAGAGGCGCGGATAGGTATATCGTTGCGAGACCCCGGTGAACCCGCCGGCCCCGTGCACGTCGGTGTCGTCGTCGCTGGTCCCGGAGAGCATCCACTTGTACTCGCCCACCCGCAAGGCGGAGAAGGTGTCCACCAGCCAGTAGTAGTGGTACTTGCGGCACGAGGTGCCGTCCGGGGCCAGCAGGAACGAGCTCTGATCGATGCCGTCCACGAACCGATCGCTCGGCACCCGGTCGGACGCGCCGGCGAGGGCGAGGGCGGTGGGCAGGAGATCGCTGAAGCTCATCAGGCCGTCGCTCACGCGGTCGGGCTCGATCATGCCCGGCCACACGAAGAGGGCCGGCACGCGCACCCCGCCCTCCCAGGTCGAGCCCTTCGCGCTGCGGAAGGGCGTGTAGGCGGCGTCGGGCCAGGTCTCCATGTGCGGCCCGTTGTCCGACGACAGCACGATCAGGGTCTGCTCGAGCTGGCCGGTCGCCTCCAGCTCGGCCACCAGCCGCCCCACGATCTGGTCCAGCTCCACCAGCGTGTCCTTGTAGGGGTGCCGGGCCGGGGACGACCCGAGGAAGCGCTCCAGCGGGTAATTGTCGAAGTGGGCCCCGCGGGTGCAGTGGTAGAGGAGCCATGGCCGGGAGGAGCCGGCCATGCGGCGGATGAAGCGGGTGGAGTAGTCGCACCACATGTCGTCGAGCCGCGAGAGCACCGGGATGGTGACCTCCTCGACGTCCTCCGCGGTCCCGCCGCGCACCGCGTGCACGAAACACTTGTTGAAGGGCATGTTGCGCATCCACTCGGTGCGGGCCGTGGAGTAGACGATCTCCGGGAAGAAGGTCGGGTCGCGCCACTCGCTGTACATGTCCGACACCGAGAGGAAGCCGTAGAAGTCGTCGAAGCCCACGTTCTGCGGCTGCGACGCCGCGTTCTCGCCGAGGTGCCACTTGCCGACGGCCTGCGTGGCGTAGCCGGCCTCCGCGAGGAGCCGCGCCAGCGTCACCTCGCCCTCGAGCCCGCCCGGCTCGCCGTACATCGGCGGCCGCTGGAGCCCATGGCGTCTTGGCAGGCGCCCGGTGAGCAGCGTGCCGCGCGACGGCGAGCAGGACGGCTCCGAGTAGCACGACGTGAGCCGGAGCCCCCTGCGGGCGAGAGCGTCGATCACCGGGGTGGGCGCGCCCACCGCGACCCCGCCGCCGTAGCAACCGAAGTCCCCCCAGCCCACGTCATCGAACAGGATCACCAGGACGTTGGGCCGCCGTCGGGCGCCCGGGGAAAACCGGGCCAGCTTCGCCAGGGCCGCCTCCGCCTGGTCGGGGAAGGCGAAGGCGGGCTCGCGGTGAGGGGCCACGCGAACGGTCGGGCTCGCGATCGGATCGAAGGGGAGCACGCGCAGACGATATGCATCGGCGCGGGAGATTTCAAGAGCGTGGCGCGATTCCCTCCCCCGCGCGCGGGCGCCCGGTCCTCCTCGCGGGCACTCCACGACCGGGCCGCGCTGCTCGTCGGGATTCCCGGTCCGCGGCGGCCGCGCACCGGAGCGGCGAGCGGCTGCGAGTCTCCCCTGCGCCACCGTGTAGTGATCGTGTATAGTCCTGCCGACCTCACCGCCTCATGACGGAGACCGAGAGGAGGACGACGACGATGTCTAGATTCCTGCTGCTCGCCGCGTGCCTGCTGCTGGCCGCCCCCGCGTGGGCCGCCGACGCCATCAACGTGTACACGGCCTGGCCGGAGTCGCTGTCGCAGCCGATCTTCAAGGCCTACACCGCCAAGACCGGCGTGCAGATCAACTTCATCCGCCTCTCGACGGGTGAGCTGGTGGCGCGGGCCACCGCCGAGAAGAACAATCCGCGGGCCGACGTGATCTGGGGCGCGCCGGGCGACGGCTTCGCGGCCGCCAAGGCGGCGGGCATCATCGAGCCGTACAAGCCGGCCAGCTGGGGCAAGATCGCCCCGGAGCTGAAGGATCCGGAGGGCTACTACACGGCGGTCAGCAAGAACACGCTGCTGTTCATGTCCAACGCCAAGCTTCTCAAGGAGAAGGGGCTCAAGGCGCCCGCATCCTGGAGCGATCTGCTGGACCCTGCCTACAAAGGACAGATCCAGACTGCGGACGCTCGCACCTCGGGGACCGCGCTGACGCGGATCCTCTCCATCTACTACGCCTTCGGGAAGGACGAGGAGAAGACTGTCGACTACCAGAAGAAGCTCCACGCGAACGTGCAGGTCTACACCAAGAGCGGCGGCGGCTGCACGATCCCGGCCGCGCTGGGCCAAGCCATGGTCTGCATCGCCCACATGCCGGACGCGATGGAAGCCAAGAAGAAGGGCTACGACATGATCACCACCTTTCCTCGAGAAGGCGTGGCAGCGGTGATCGAAGCGGTGGCCCTGGTCAAGGGGGCCAAGAACCGCGAGGCCGCCACCAAGTTCATCGACTGGACCTTCACGAAGGACATGCAGGACCTCCTCGACAAGAACGAGGTCTACATGCTGCCGACGCTGCCCGAGGGCAGCGTCAACCCGGCGGTCCAGGCCATGATGAAGGAGGCCAAGCTCCTGCCGGTCGATCTCGAGTGGGTGGGCAAGAACCGCAAGCGCCTGGTGGACCGCTGGGTCAACGAGGTCATCAAGGAGTGAGGTGAGCCCGGCCCCCGCCCCCGCGGGCGCGGCGCGGACGGCGCTGCGGGACCCGGTCCTGGCCCCGGCGGTGCTGCTACTCTGGGCCGCCGTCGCGCTCTTCATCCTCTATCCGGTCGCGCGGCTGCTCGCGCTGACCTTCTGGGACGACGGCCCATCCCTCGCCGCGGTGCGCGACCTCCTGGGGAGCTGGCAGCATCGCCGCGCGCTCTGGAACAGCCTGCTGCTGGCCGCGCTCGTGGGGAGCGCCGGCACCGCGCTCGGCTTCGGCTTCGCCCTGCTGGCGGTCCGGGCGAACCTGCCGCGCGGGGTGGGCACGGTCCTCGATACCATCGTCCTGCTGCCGCTCATCTCCCCGCCCTTCACCGCCGCCATCGCGCTCATCTTCGCCCTCGGGCCGCGGGGCCTCATCTCCTATCACGTCTTCGGGATCAGCGGTCTCAACATCTACGGCCTCGGCGGCACGCTTTTGTCGGAGACCCTCACCTATTTCCCGATCGCCTACCTCACGCTGAAGGGCGTGCTCGCCAACATCGACCCGAGCCTGGAGGACGGCGGCTTCAGCCTCGGCGCCCGGCGCTGGCGGGTGTTCCGCACCATCACCGTCCCCCTCGCCGCGCCGGGACTCGCCAACTCGTTCCTGCTCCTCTCGGCGGCCTCGCTGGCCGACTTCGCCACCCCGCTGATCCTGGGCGGCACAAAGTTCCCGGTGCTGCCCACCCAGGCGTTCCTCCAGATCACCGGCCTCTACGATATGCGGGGCGGGGCCGCCCTGTCGTTCCTGCTGCTGGTCCCCGCCCTGGCCGTCTTCGTGGCCCAGCGCTGGTGGACGGAGCGGCGCTCGGTGGTCACCGTCACCGGCAAGGTGGGCGCGGCCACGCGCGTGAAGAGCCTCTCGGCCGGCGCGGTCCTGCTGCTGAGCCTCGGGTGCGCGGTAACCGTGCTGCTCGTGCTGACCTTCTATCTGCTGATCGTGGCCGCCTCGATGGTCCGGGCGCTGGGCGCCGACAATAGCCTATCCGCGATCCACTACGCCCACGTCTTCAGCGGTGGCCTCAAGGCCATTCGCGACACCCTCGTCATCGCGGCGATCTGCATGCCGGTGGGCGGGCTCTTCGCGGTGGTGCTGGGCTTCGTGGTGGCGCGCACCCGGTTCCCGGGGCGCCGAGCCCTCGAGTTCGCGGCCATGGTCAACTACGCGCTGCCCGGAACCATCGTGGGCATCGCGTACCTGGTGGCCTTCAACGATCCGCCCCTGGCGCTCACCGGCACCGCGTTCATCCTGGTGGTCTGCTACGTGTTCCGCTACAGCCTGGCCGGCACCCGCGCCACCACCGCGCTGCTCGCGCAGGTGGACCCGTCGATCGAGGAGGCCTCGGCCAGCCTCGGGGCGCGCCGTGACATCACCTTCCGTCGCGTGGTCCTCCCGCTGATCCGGCCCGCGCTGCTGGCCGGCATGACCGTGCTGTTCATCCGGGCCATGACCGCGATCAGCGCGACCATCTTCCTGGTTTCGCTGAGCTGGTCGCTGGTGACCGTGCGCATTCTCGAGGGCATCACCAATCTCGAGCTGGGACAGGCCTCGGCCTTCTCGGTGCTGGTCATCTTGCTCGTCTACGCCGCGGTCATCCTGTCGAGCCTGGTCATGCGCCGGCTGAACGCGGGCAGCCTCGGCCAGGCCGGCACGCTCCTGGGCGGATGAGCGCGGCCGGCGCGCGGCTCCGGCTCGTTTCCGTCTCCAAGCGCTTCGTCCGCGCCGAACAGGGCATGGCCGCGGTGGACGACGTGAGCCTCACCGTCGAGCCGGGCGAGCTGCTGACCCTGCTCGGGCCCTCCGGCTGCGGAAAAACCACGACACTACGAATAGTCGCGGGCTTCGAGCAGCCGGATTCGGGGCGCGTCCTGATCGACGAGCAGGACGTCACCAACCTCATGGTCTACCGCCGGAGCATCGGCTTCGTGTTCCAGAACTACGCGCTCTTCCCGCACCTCACCGTCTTCGAAAACGTGGCCTACGGCCTCCGGGTGAAACGGCTCGGCGCGGAGCCGATCCAGGAGAAGGTGGAGCGCGTGCTCGCCCTGGCGGGGCTGCCCGGCTACGAGCGCCGCTTCCCGAACCAGCTCTCGGGCGGCGAGCAGCAGCGGGTGGCGGTGGCGCGAGCGGTGGTGGTGGAGCCGCGCTTGCTCCTCTTCGACGAGCCGCTCAGCAACCTGGACGCCAAGCTGCGCGTGCAGATGCGCGAGGAGCTCTCGCGACTGCAGCGTCAGCTCGCCATCACCACCATCTACGTGACCCACGACCAGGAAGAGGCCATGGCCATCTCGGATCGCATCGCGGTGATGCACGCGGGCCGGGTAGTCCAGGTCGGCACCGCCCACGATCTCTACAGCGCGCCACGCTCCGTGTTCGTCGCCCAGTTCATCGGTCGCGTCAACCTGTTGCTCGCCCGTGTGGTGCGGGCGGGCGCCGGCTCCGCGGTGGTGTCGCTGTGGGGGCGCGAGGTAACGGTGCCGGCCCACGACGCGACCGCGGCCGGACAGACCGTGTCGCTAGTGTTGCGGCCGGAGTCGGTCGGGCTTCTGCCCGAGCGCGCGGCGGGGGCGGCGCCCGACGTGACCATCGCGGGCGTGGTGCGCGGCCGGACCTTCCTGGGTGAGAAGGTCGAGTACGCGGTCGAGGTCGCGGGGGCCCTGCTCCAGGCCGTCTCCTACGATCCCCTCCGCCACGGCCTCTTCGACGTGGGCGCCCGCGTCCAGATCTCCTGCGCTCCCGCGTCCCTGCGTCTCCTTCGAGGTGAGGCCTGACGCTCAGCGCACCTCGTAGCCCGGCCCGACCTCGGTCTCCATCTCGGCCGGCGAGGCTGGCCGACCGTCGAAGAACATGGCGAGCTGGTCGCCGAGGGACCGCTTGCGATTGATCCGCACCGCGATGTTCCACTCGTCGTGGGCGCCGGTCGAGTAGGCGCTCGACGCCCGTAGCGTGTAGTAGCGAACGAAGGCCTGCCGCCGCTCCGGAATGTCCGCGACCTCCTGGCGGAACCTCGCGTCCCTCGCGGCCCGGGCGGTGAGGGCACCCATGATACAGCCGCCGACATCCTCCTTGCCGCAGCCGAAGAAGCTTCGCATGTCGCCGGGGCCGGTAAAGTGCAGCATGTCGAAGTCGCGGCCGCCTCCGTCCTCGCCCGCGAGGACGTCTGTCCACATCACCATGTACTCGCCGCCTCCGGCGGGCGCGCCGCCGACCGCGGGCAGCTGGTAGCGGCCGGGATCGAGCACCCAGGCCACGCCGCCGTACTCCTTCTCCAGTCGCGTCTTCACGGAGGCCGCGACCTCGAGATTCACCGCGACGTGCCCACCGCCCCGGGGGCTGATGGGCGTGCTGGCATAGATGATGAGCTTCCCGGCCTGGCGCTGCGCCCGGACGTCCGCGCGGATCTTCTGCACCTGGCTGGCGATCACCGCGTTGAATGCCGGGTCCGCGCAGTACCGCATCCCGATGACGGTGCTGACGACGAGCTTGGGAGGGCTACACTCGGCGGCACCCGGTCCACCCCCCTGAACGAGCAGTGGGATGGCGAGCAGAACCGCGCCAGCCAAACCGCGAGCCCCTCGCTGTATCATCGGGATCCTCGGGAGCATACCACGCTACACTCCCCCCACCACGGGGCGGGGATCGGGCACATGGACATCGCGATCGTCGGCGGCGGCATCGGCGGGCTCACCCTCGCGCTCGCCCTGCACCAGCGTGGCATCCCCTCCCGCGTGTACGAGGGTGCGCCCGAGGTGAAGGAGCTGGGCGTCGGCATCACGCTGCTGCCCCACGCGATGCGCGAGCTGACCGCGCTCGGCCTGGGCGAGGCGCTGGCGCTCCAGGGCATCGAAAACCGCGAGAGCTGCTTCTTCAACCGCTTCGGCCAGCTCATCTACGCCGAGCCGCGCGGCCAGGCCGCGGGCTACCCGATCCCCGAGGTGGGGATCCATCGCGGCCGGCTGCACCTGACCCTGTGGCAGGCCGCGGTGGCGCGGCTCGGCGCGGGGCGCGTCCTCGTTGATCACCAGTGCGTCGGGTTCGACCAGAGCGACCAGCGTCTGACGCTGCACTTCCGCTCGGCCACGACCAGCGCGATGCGCGCGCCGGTCACCGCCGACGTCGCCATCGCCTGCGACGGGGTGAACTCGGCCCTGCGCCGGCAGTTCTACCCCGGCGAGGAGCTCCGCTTCGGCGGCATCAACACCTGGCGCGGGGTCACGCGCGCGAAGCCCTTCCTGACCGGCCGCAGCTACGTGCGCGTGGGCTCGATCCAGGCCGGAAATCTCGTGATCTATCCCATCGTCGACGACGTCGACGGCCAGGGGCAGCAGCTCATCAACTGGACCGCCCAGGTCGCGCAGCCCGGGTACGACCGCAACGACTGGAACAAGCCGGGCCGCCTGGAGGATTTCCTCCACATCTACGCGCGATGGACCTTCGATTGGCTGAATGTCCCCGACCTGCTCCGCCGCTCGGACGTCATCTTCGAGTACCCGATGGTGGACAAGGATCCGGTCGACCGCTGGACCTTCGGCCGCGTCACCCTGCTGGGCGACGCCGCGCACCCGATGTACCCTCGCGGCTCCAACGGCGCGGCCCAGGCCATCCTCGATGCGCGCACGCTCGCCGATTGCCTGGCCGCGGGTGGCGACCCCCTGGCCGCGCTCCGGACCTACGAGGCCGCGCGCTCGGGCCCGACGGCCCGGGTCGTGCGTACCAACCGCGAGCATCCACCGGACTACCTCATTCGTCGAGTCGAGGAACTGGTGGGCGACGCACCGTTCGACGACCTCGACCGGTACATCACCTGGGCCGAGCTCCAGCGGCTCTCGGACGAGTACAAGCGGATCACCGGCTTCGCGCTGGAGGACGTGGCGTAGCAGCCCCTACGCCTCCCGGCTCGCCCCGTGGACGCCGCGGAGCTTGGGGTCGAGCAGATCGCGCAGACCGTCGCCAAAGAGGTTGAGCCCGAGGATGCCGGCCATGATGGCGGCGCCCGGGAACAGCGTCAACCACGGGGCCTGCTGCAGGTACAGCCGCCCCTCTGCGAGCACATTGCCCCACGACGGGATCTGCGGGGGGACGCCTACGCCGAGAAATGAGAGGGCCGCCTCGCCGAGCACCGCCGCCGCGAAGATGAAGGTGCCCTGGACGATCACCGGCGAGAGGCAGTTCGGCAGCACGTGGCGGCCCAGGATGCGCAGGTCCAGCCCGCCGAGAGCCCGGGCGGCCTCCACGTAGGGCGTCTCGCGGACGACCAGGACGGAGCCGCGCACGATGCGGGCCACGCGGGGCACGTAGACGATGCCCAATGCCAAGATGACGTTCAAGACGCTCGGGCCCAGCGAGGCCATGAGGGCGATGGCCAGGATGATTCCCGGGAAGGCCATCAGGCCGTCCATGATCCGCATCAGCGGGTTGTCCAGCCGGCGGTAGTAGCCGGCGATCAGCCCGAACAGCAGGCCGCCGGTGAACGACAGGCCGACCACCGAGGCGCCGACGATCATCGACAGGCGCGCCCCGTAGACGACCCGGCTCCACACGTCACGGCCGAAGTGGTCGGTGCCCATCCAGTGCGTCGCGGTGGGAGCCGCCAGACGCACGCGGACGTCGAGGTGCTGGGGGTCCTGCCGGGCGAGGGCGGGAGCGCCCACCGCGACCGCCAGGTTGACCGCGACGATCAGCGCGCCGAGGACGGCGGTGCGGCGCCGCAGCAACGCCCGCAGAGCCGTCCCGCCGCCGGCGGAGGCGGTTGCGGCCGACCCGACCGTAGCGGCAGGACGGAGAGCGCCGACGGCCACCGCCGCGCTATCCCGTGTACCGGATGCGCGGGTCGATGACCAGGTAGGCCAGGTCGACCAGCAGGTTGATCACGGTGTACGTGAGCGCGATCAGGAGCACGACCCCCTGCACGACCGGATAGTCGCGCCGGAGCACCGCCGAGATGATCAGCCGGCCGACCCCGGGGATGTTGAACACGGTCTCGATGATCACCGCGCCGCCGATGAGGAGCGCCACCGTGATGCCGATGACGGTGAGCGTCGGGATGATCGCGTTCTTGAGCGCGTGCTTGTAGACCACCGCGCGCTCACTCAGGCCCTTGGCGCGGCTGGACAGGATGTACTGCTCCCGCAGCACGTCGAGCATGCTCGAGCGGGTGATGCGGGCGACGAGCGCCGACTGCACCAGTCCCAGCGACACCGCCGGCATGAGGAGCGAGCGCAGGTTACGCCAGACCCCCTCGTCGAGGGGCACGTAGCCGGACACCGGCAGCCAGCCGAGCCACACCCCGAACACCAGGATCATGAGCAGGCCGAGGAGGAAGTTGGGGATGGACAGGCCGAGGAGGGCCAGCGCCATGAACGACTGGTCGACGGCGGTGTTGTGATACCGAGCGGACACGATGCCAGCGGGGACGCCGATGAGGATGGACAGGACCGTTCCCCACAACGTCAGCAAGAGCGTCGGTTCGAGCCGCTCGACCACCGCCTGGACGACGGGACGTCGGAGAAAGATCGACTGGCCGAGGTCACCCTGGGCGAGGCGCGCGTACCACTTGACGAGCTGCACGGGCAGTGGCTGGTCCATGCCGAGCGCGGTCCGGAGCTGGGCGAGGTCCTCGGTGGTCGCGTCGGGGCCGGCGAGCACGCTGGCCGGGTCCCCGGGGGCCAGGCGGATGAGCACGAACGAGACGGTGGCCACCACCAGCATCACCGGGATGATGGCCAGCGCGCGGCGGAGCAGGTACGTCTTCACGGCCGGCGTCGAGCGCTACTTGACGATCCCGGCGTTCCAGAAGTGGAGGAACGGGCTCGGCTCGAAGCCCTTGAGATCGCGGGTTATGAGCAGGCTGAAGAAGTCGCCCATCTTGATGCGCCCGACGTCCTCGTAGAACACGGCCTGGATGCGCTCGACGATCGCCCGGCGCTTCTTCGGGTCGCTCTCGCGCACCAGCTCGCCGAGCAGCCGCTCCTTTTCCTCGTGACACCACCACCCCGGCCAGTTGCATTGCAGGTTCGAGGTGAGCGCCGGATCTGGCGAGAAGGTGATGCCCGTGGTGAAGATGTCCCACAGATCGGGCTTGCCGCGGCGCTGGACCAGCGTGGCCCAGTCCAGCACCTGCAGGTCGACCTTGAAGCCGACCTCCTCCATCTGCTGGCGGGCGACCAGGGCCGAGTTGTACATGTACTCGTACTCCTTGGTCGTGATCCACCGCACGGGCTGGCCGCTATAGCCGGCCTCGCGGAGGAGGGCGCGGGCCCGGTCCTTGTTGCGCAGGTTGTAGCCGGTGACGCCCGTCGGCGAGTGCCAGAGGGCCTGCTCGGGAAAGTAGAGGGCGCCGTCCAGCCGGTAGAACGCCTTGTGGCCCACCGCCGCGGACATGATCGGCTCCATGTCGAGGACGGCCTGCATGGCCTGCCGCACCTTCTTGTTGCTCATCACCCCTTCCTTGTGGTTGGGCGCGGCGGTGATCCAGGCGCCGAGCTTGACGATGTCCAACCCCAGGCGCGGGTTCGCCTTGAGGCGGTCGTACTGGTCCTGCTTCGGGCTCTGGGCGAAGTGGTACTCTCCCGCCTCGATCCCGGCCAGGCGCACGGCCACGTCCGGGACGGGCATGAACAGGATCTCGTCGACATAGGCGATGCGCTTGCCCCCGACTCCGTTCGGCGCCTCCGGCCGCGCCGCGTACTCCTTGAAACGGGCCACCTTGATGTGGCGGTCGGGCTTGTGCTCGACGAACCGGAAGGGTCCGGTCCCGACGTACTCCTTGATGGGCGCGTCCCCGGCGGCGTCGGCCACCGACTTCGGATAGATGGCGAGATACGGGGAGGCGAGCGCGTAGAGGAGCGAGCCCGACGGTTCCTTGAGGTGGATGACCAGCGTGTGGGGGTCTTTCGCCTCCGCGGCCTCGACGATCTTCCAGACGGTCTTGCCGGTCGTGTGCAGCCGACCCCACCGGCTCACCGAGGCCAGCGCGTCGGCCGCGGTCAGCTCCTTGCCGTTGTGGAACCGGACGCCCTTGCGCAGGGCGATGGTGTACCGCCGGCCGCCGTCGGTGACGGTATGGCTCTCGGCCAGCATGGGGATCGGCGCGTAGTTCTTGTCCAGCGTGTACAGGCTCTCGAACATGTGCCACCCGACCTGGTAGGCGATGGTGGCGGTCGTGGTGTGGGTGTCGAGGGTCGGCGGCTCGCCGATCATGGCCGCCTGGAGCACGCCGCCGAAGCGCGGCGCCTCCTGGGCGGGTGCCCCGCCGGTGAGCAGGACGACGAGCACGGCGGCCGGGACGCAGGCGATCCAGGATTTGCCAGTGGTCATGGTGCGCTCCTCGGGAGGCGTGGTCAGTCCTCGGGTCTCCGCAGATCGCAGAGTGGCCCGACGCCCCGGGACATGTCAAGGAGGGATGCGGTACGCCGGCCAGGCCCGGGTGACTAGAAAAGGAGCGCCGGCGAGCCCGGGTTTGATATCAAGGAAGGGAATGTCTAGCGTGTCGGCCAGGACCGCGACCACCGAGGCGAAGGCCGCCGTATCCGCGGTCGAGATGGGTGCCCGCCAGCGGGAGATCTCGGTCTCCGAGTTCTTCACCAAGAATCGCCACCTGCTCGGCTTCGACAATCCGAGAAAGGCGCTCCTCACCTGCGTCAAGGAAGCGGTCGACAACGCCCTCGACGCGTCCGAGGAAGCCGGTATTCTGCCCGAGGTCGCCGTCGCGCTCGAGGTCGCGTCGAGCAACGGGACCCCGCCGCCCCCGGCCAGCCAGGCGACCCGCTTCCGGGTGACGGTCACCGACAATGGTCCGGGCATCGTCCGCCAGCAGATACCGCCGATCTTCGCCAAGCTCCTCTACGGTTCGAAGTTCCACCGCCTGCGCATGAGCCGGGGGCAGCAGGGCATCGGCATCTCCGCGGCCGGCATGTACGCCCAGCTCACCACCGGCAAGCCGGTGCAGATCATCTCGCGCACCGGCGCGCGGGCGGCGGCCCACTACTTCGAGGTCCAGATCGACACCAAGAAGAACGAGCCCCGGATCTTCGAGAGCAAGAAGATCGACTGGGAGCACCCGCGGGGCACCCAGGTGACGCTCGAGATCGAGGGGCGCTACCAGAAGGGCCGCGCCTCGGTGGACGAGTTCCTCGAGCAGGTCGCCATCGCCAATCCGCACGTGAAGCTCGTCTACCACACGCCCGAGGGGGAGAGTCGGGAGTATCCACGGACCATCGACGACCTGCCGCCCCAGCCGCGTGAGATCAAGCCGCATCCCTACGGCATCGAATTCGGCATTCTCCTGCGAATGCTCCACGACACCCGGGGTCACTCGCTCGCGGGGTTCCTCGCCGGCGATTTCAGCCGGGTCTCTTCCCCCGTCGCCCAGGAGATCTGCCGGACGGCCAAGCTCTCGCCGAACGCGCGGCCGCGCAATATCCACGGCGCGGACGCGGAGTCGCTCTACAGGGCCATCCAGGCGACCAAGATCATGGCGCCGCCGTCGAACTGCATCTCGCCGATCGGGGAGAAGGCGATTCTCCACGGGCTCTACAAGCAGATCAAGGGCGAGTTCTACACCGCGGTGACCCGGCCGCCCGCGGTGTACCGGGGCAACCCGTTCATCATCGAGGCCGGACTGGCCTTCGGCAAGGGCCCGGACCAGGCCGCGGCGGCCCCGGACGCCGCCGCGCCGCCCCTCGCGGAGGGTGAGCAGGTGGAAGAAGACGACGAGCTGGCCCGCGTCATTCGCTACGCCAACCGCGTCCCCCTGCTCTACCAGCAGTCGGCCTGCGCCACGTTCAAGGCCGCGCTCGAGACCGCCTGGCGGAACTATGGCATCGGCCAGTCCCGGGGCGCGCTCCCGGCCGGCCCCATGGTGGTGTTCGTCCATATGGCCTCGGTCTGGGTCCCGTTCACCAGCGAGTCCAAGGAAGCCATCGCCGACTACGACGAGATCCGGAAGGAGATCAAGCTCGCGCTGCAGGAGTGCGGGCGCCGGCTCGGCGTCTTCTTGAGGAAGCGCGAGCGGGCCAAGAGCGAATTCCGCCGGCGCAACATCTTCGAGCTGTACATCGAGGAGGTCGTCGAGGCGTGCGCGCGCCTGAAGGGCGGCAAGCTGCCCAAGGAGAAGCTCAAGACGCAGCTCCAGAAGATCGCCCTGAAGCGGACGGGTGGCTCTCGGACCGACGCCATCCTGGGCCACCAGAGCGGCCCGGAAGGCCTCCCCCACTCGATCATCGTCACCCCGGACGGCCCCGAGGGGGATGCCCCGGTACTGCCCGGCGCCGAGCCGGCCGCCGCCGCCCCGCCGGAGGAGCCCCGGCCGGAGGCCGCGAAGCCCGCGGCGGCGCGCGGCAAGGGCAAGGGTAAGGCTAAGGCCCGCCCGGCCAAGACGGCGAAGCGCAAGACGAAAGCGCGAGCGCGCAAGAAGAGGTAGAACGCCCCATGGCGAGAGCAAAGCCGACGAAGACCGGAGCCGTCGAGAAGAAGCTCATCGGGGTGGCGGATGCGGTGATCACCGCCGCCGATCAACACCGGGACCCCACCCTCTCCATTCCGGTCCGCAGCCTCGCCAACGTCACCTTCAACGAGAAGCGCGGCATCATCGAGCTGGGCAAGCGCAAGCAGGCGCGCACGTTCTTCAACGTCGGGATGGCGAAGAAGTTCATGCAGACGGTGCTGGTGGCCGATGCCCTGTCCGAGCTGCAGCGGGCGGGCCTCACCACGTCGCTGCGGGAGATCTACTACCGCACCAAGCACACGATGAAGGGCTCGCACGAGAACACCTTCGACGGCCAGAACGAGTCCGACCCGCTGATCGAGGACCTCGAAGTGTCGCTGGCCGCCCTGCGCGAGGAGCTCCACGTGCGCGCCGAGAACGCGGGCAGCATCGTGGGGCCGGTGGTGCTCGCCGACGACGGCGACCGGGTCGACTGCGCCCGCCTGGGCAAGGGCGGCTACTCGGTCCCCTCCATCGTCGAGCCCGAGTACATCCAGATCCGGAGATGCACCGCGGCCTTCGTCCTGCTCGTCGAGAAGGGCACCCAGTGGAACCGCCTCTCGGAGGACAAGTTCTGGCGCCGGTACAACTGCGTCCTCCTGACCGGCAACGGCCAGCCGCCCCGCGGGGTCCGGCGCCTAGCGCGCCGCCTGCACGAGGAATACCGCATTCCCGTGTACGTCCTCGTCGACAACGATCCGTGGGGCTACTACATCTACTCGGTCGTCAAGCAGGGATCGATCAATCTCGCCTTCGAGAGCGAGCGGATGGCCATTCCCAAGGCCAAGTTCATCGGTCTCTCCAGCGTCGATCCCGATCACTATGGCCTTCCGCGCAACGTCGGCATCAAGCTCAACGACAAGGACGTCACCCGGGCAAAAGAGCTGCTCAAGTATCGCTGGTTCCAGAAGAAGGACTGGCAGGACGAGATCAAGCGGATGCTCTCGACCGGTCTCAAGTACGAGCTCGACGCGCTGGCCAACAAGGACTTCCGCTACCTGACCAAGACCTATCTGCCCAGAAAGCTCAAAGAGGAAGATTGGTTGGACTAGACGCTGCGACTGCGGACCTCGGGACGATTGTTCTCCTTCCAGCATTTCAGATGCGCTACTTCGTTCATCCTACCGGGCACGTCGAGCCACTTCTCCTTCGCCTCGATCTCCTCGGAGCAGAAGACGCAGACCAGAACCTGAGCTCGACATAGCGCTCTCCCCACTCGGCATCCTTGGGCGGGGTGGGCCCGAGGCCCTTGTCAACCAGATCTCGGTGGAGGGCGTCTACGCCGCCTGGCGGAGATTGATGACACTCTGACCGGCCCGCACCGTTGTGAAGATGACATCAACTCCCCGTGAGCTCACTCTAGTCTGGCACGATCTGGTCGGCCCATTGGACATTGGTCCAATAGGCCTGCCGCCTGCGCCCTGCTAGTATGGTGGCGCCTCTAACCCATGGAGACCGGCATGCTGCCGCAGCTACCGAAGGAAGAACAGCGAAGAGTTTGTGACGGATGTGGCAAGGCCACCTTCCTGCCCTACTCTATCCGGGTTGGTGAGCGAGCTAGCGCGGTGGAGCGTGTCTATTGCTCCCTAGCATGTGCTCGGCTTCATTTCCCCGGCTTCAAAGGTCAACGTTCCGGGCGATGACGACCGCCCGGTCGAACTGACGCCAGCTAGACGCGCTCGAGGAACGCGCCGTCCTCGACGAGGATGCAGCCGCTCTCCTCGGCGCGTCGCACGCTGTCGATGTTGTCGTCGTCCTTCGCGAGACGCTCGCGGTACTGCTCGTATGCCGCGAGGCTCGGGAAGTTGATCAGGGCCATCGCGAGGTTCGTGGGCCCGGCGAACTTCGTCGGCAGCCAGTAGCCGACGACGTCGCCGCCGCACCGGGGGATGATCCCGGTCAGGGCTCGGGCGTACCGCTCGAAGTCCGACCGCTTTCGGGCGTCGATCGTGTAGCGGATACTGAGGGTGATCATGGTCTCTCCTCCCATCGCACGTTGAACTCCCTGTCGAGCTGCGTCCGCCCCAGCGGGGTGACGACGACCGCCCGCGTCCCTCGCAGGCGCCGCACCCAGCCCCGGTCGAGGGCCACCTTCGCCAGCGCGGTGCCCACCGGACCGGCCACGTGCGGCCGGCGCTCGGTCCAGTCGAGGCACCTCCGGGCCGGCGCCTGCGCGCGGCGCAGGACCACCTCGATCCCGAGGGCGCGGAGCGAGCGGGTGCCGGTCCGGGTCAGCCGATAGCTCCGACCGTCGTCCTCGAGCCAGCGTCCCGCGATCAGCGCGTCGGCCAGCGCCACGCCCAGCCGACCGGCCAGGTGGCGGTAGCAGGTGCGCGCGCTCTTCAGGCGCCGCGCGGCCTCGGCCATCCCATCGACCGCGGGCGGCTGCGGCAGCGGCGGCGCGACGACGGCCAGGGCCTCGACGGCGTGGCCCACCTCGGCCCCGGCCAGGCGGTAGTAGCGCCAGCGCCCCTGCTGCTCGGCGCACAGGATGCGGCCGGCGATGAGCTTGGCGAGATGGTTGCTGGCGGTCTGTGCGGAGACGCCGGCCCGGGCGGCCAGCTCCCCCGCCGGCCTCGCCTCGCCGCCGGCCAGGGCCAGGCACATGGCGGCCCGGGACGGATCGGCCAGGAGATTCGCCACGAACGCGATGTTGGGCTCCGTCATCGAACCCACGTCTAGCGCCGTCCGGCACGCCGATGTTTCACGGCACGTCGAACCGAAATGTCGGCGCCGCGAGCGCCGCGGGGGCTATTCGTCTTCGATGAACGACTTCACCTGAGCGAGCAGCTCGGGTGTCGGCGCGAGGCCGTGCTCCTTCGCGTGCTCACCCGCCTTCTGCAAGACTTCCTCCTCGTTGGCCCCGCGGACTACGTGCTGACAATCGCTGGTGGGATTGACTTTGTGGCAGTCGATGATCTTGCCCATACGAGCACCTCCTCCGGGCCTGGTGGGGCGGACTCTGCGCCCTCAACGGGAGGTTGTCAAGGCGACCTACGGCACCCTCCCCCGCTCTGGTATGGTCGCGGGAACCCATGGATGCTCCCTCGGGACTGATGCTCTTCGGGGCGGGACTCGCGGGCGGCATCGTCACCGCGGTCGTCGGCGGCGCGTCGCTGATCACCTTCCCGGCGCTGCTGGCGGCGGGGGTGCCGCCGATCGTCGCGAACGCCTCGAACGCGGTGGCGCTGATGCCCGGAAACTTCGTCGGCGGGATCGCCGATCTGGAGAGCCGTCCGCGCTGGGACCGGTCCTTCGTGGCCTTGATCGCGGTGTGCGTCGCGGGCAGCGTGGCGGGCGCCGGGCTCCTGCTCGTGACCCCGGCACGCGCGTTCACGGTTGTCGTGCCCCTCCTGATCGGTCTCGCCACGATCCTCTTCGCGGGGGCCGAGCGGATCCGGCGGTGGACCCTGTCCCGGGCGACCCGCCCCAACCGCACACGCGTGTCCTCCGGCGGCCTCCGACTGCTGCTCTTCGCGCCGGTGGCGGTCTACGGCGGCTACTTCGGGGCCGGGATGAGCGTGATGCTGCTCGCGATCCTCTCGCTCGGCGACAAGGACGACTTCCGCGCGACCAACGTGATCAAGAATCTGCTCGCTGGCCTGACGAGCCTGGTGGCCGCCGTCGTGTTCGTGTGCCAGGGCATGGTCGCCTGGCCACCGACGATGGTCATGATGGGCGGCGCGCTCGTCGGCGGCTTCCTCGGCGGACGGCTCGCCCGGCTCCTGCCGCCGAGCCTGATCCGAGGGATCGTCATCTCGGTTGGCACGATCCTCACCGTGATCTACGCGTCGCGCTACTGGCTGCGCTGACGCCCAGCCGTCAAGGGTCGCCGACGCGATTGGTTGCAACCGCAAGCCTCGTCGCCGTATCATCAGCAGGGTCCCGCCGGTGCCTCAACCACGACGGCACCCGGGGGAGATCGCGTGGAGATCGCGCACCGTCTAGCTGCGATCCTGAGCGCCGACGCCGTCGGATACAGCCGGCTGATGGCGGACGACGGCGTCGCGACCGTACGGACGCTCAATGCCTGCCGCCAGGCAATCGGCGAGCACGTCGTGGGACATGGCGGCCGCGTCGTGGACTCCCCCGGTGACAACGTGCTCGCGGAGCTTCCGAGCGCCCTCGCCGCGGTCCAGTGCGCCGTCGAGATCCAAGCGACCCTCGCCGCCCACAACGCCGAGCTGCCTCCGGGGCGACGCATGGCATTCCGGATCGGCGTTCATCTTGGCGACATCATGGTCGAGGGCGCGCGCATCTACGGTGACGGGGTGAACATCGCCGCGCGCATTCAGGCGCTCGCCGACCCCGGCGGCGTGTGCATCTCCGCGACCGTCCACGACCAGGTTCGCCGCAAGCTCGAGCTCGCTTACGAGGATGGTGGCCTCCAGCGCCTGAAGAACCTGCCCGACTCGTTGCACGTATATCGCATCCGCCTCGGTGAGGACCGAGCGGCCGGGCGTTACGCCCCGCCGCCGGTCGCCGCCGCCGCCGACCGCCTGCCCGCACCGACCACACCCTTCGTCGGTCGCCACGCGGACCTGGCCAAGATGATGGCCCTGCTGGAGGACCCTTACGCGCGACTCGTCACGCTCGTGGGGCCGGGCGGCATCGGCAAGACGCGCCTCGCGCTCGAGGTGGCCTCGCGGCGGCTCGGCCAGCACGAGCACGGTGTCCACTTCGTCCCGCTCGCGCCGCTACGCTCGAGCCACTTCCTGGCCTCGACCATCGCGGGCGCCCTCGGCTTCTCCTTCGCGGAACAGGGCGATGAAAAGCTCCAGCTGCTTGCGTATCTGCGCGGGCGCGACGTCCTGCTCCTGATCGACAACTTCGAGCACGTCCTCGACGGCGCGGAGTTCGTCGGCGACATCCTGAGCGGCGCACCCCGGACGCGGGTGCTCGCCACCTCCCGCGAGCGTCTCGGCATCGCGGCGGAGACCGTCTACGAGGTCCACGGGCTTTCCCTGCCTCCGGAGGAACCGGGCCCGGCGCTCGAGGACGCCGAGGCCGTGCAGCTCTTCCTCACCTATGCCCGGCGCGCGGACGCCCGCTACGAGCTGGGGGGCGCGGACACGCTCGCGGTGGCGCGGATCTGCCGCCTCGCGGGCGGCATCCCCTTGGCCATCGAGCTGGCCGCCTCGTGGATCCGCATGCTGTCGGCCGCCGAGATCGCCGCCGAGCTGACGCGTGATCTCGACTTCCTGGCCACCACCATGCGCGGGATCCCGGAGCGCCACCGCAGCATGCGCGGCGTCTTCGACTACTCCTGGAACCGCCTGGGGGACCGGGAGCAGGACATCTTCCGGAAGCTCTCGGTCTTCCGCGGCGGCTTCTCACCCGACGCGGCGAAGGAGGTGGCGAGCGCCTCCTTCCGCGATCTGGCCGCGCTTGCCGACAAGTCGCTGATCGAGCGGGGTCCCGGCGGCCGATTCACGATCCACGAGCTGCTGAGGCAGTTCGCGAAGGAGCGGCTCGGAGCGGCGGCCCCCGCGGTGGATGCCACCCACTGCGCCTACTATGCGAGATTCCTCACCGCCCGCAGCCCGGACCTCTCGAGCCAGCGCCAGCTGGCGGCCGCCCGTGAGATCGGCGAGGAGATCGAGAACCTGCGCGAGGCGTGGGACTGCGCCCTGACCACGCTCGACTACGACATCGTCAAGGAGATGGCGGTCGCCTTCGGTGAGTTCTTCAGTCTGCGACACCGACGGGTGGAGGGCGAGGAGATGCTGCGCCGGGCCGCGGAGCGGCTAGAGGCGCCGGCCGGGCCCGGGAGCGACGCGGCGCTCGGCCGCGTCCTGTCCCGGGCCTCGCTCTTCGCCGCGGACCGGAAGCTGGCCCGCGTCAGGGCCGAGCGTGGTCTCGAGATCGCGCGGGCCACCAACGACCGCGTCGAAATCGCCTTCGGTCTGCGCGCGCTCGGCGCCGCGCTCAACAACCTGGGACTCGGCGAAGAGGCGCGAGAGCTGGTGGAGCAATCGCTCGAGCTCTTCCGGGAGCTGGGCGACAAGTCCGGTCAGGTGCGGGCTCTGCGCACGCTCGGCTTCATTCACGGCCGCCTCGGCCAGCGCGACGAGGCTCTCCGCCGCACCGAGGAGAGCCTCGAGGTCGCCCGCGAGCTCGGGGACCGCTATCGCATGGCGGTGGCGCTGCAGAACCTGGGCAGCTGGAGCTTTGCCGCGGGCAGCCTCGAGACGGCCACCCGCCAGCTCGCCGAGGCGCTTGCCTTGTGGCGTGAGATCGGCAACCCGGCGGGCGTCGCCTTCGCGCTCGCCGGCTACGCCGCCATCACCTACTACTGGAATGGTCAGCTCGACGAGGCCGTCCCGCTGATCGACGAGGCGGTCGCCCTGAGTCGCGAGGTCGGCTACGTCGGCGGAACCAATCTCTCGATCATCACGCTGGCGCGCATGCGCATCATCGGTGAGCGGTATGCCGAGGGCCGCCAGCTCGCGCAGGATGCCCTCGACACTGGCATCGCCACCGGCAACTACATGACCATCCTGTTCGCGAACGAGGCCCTGGGCTCGGCGCTCCTGGGCCTCGATCAGCTGGACGACGCGAAGCAGTGCCTGTGCCGCGCACTCGCCCTGGCCATCGAGATGCAGATCCTTCCCGTCATCCCGAACGTGCTGTTCTGGATGGCGGTGGTCCATGCCCGCGAGGGTCGCTTGGAGGCGGCGGCGGAGCTCTTCGCGGCCGCGGCCGACGACCCGTCGGCCCCGCGATGGTTCCCGGAAGAGATGCCGCTCATCCGGGCCGTGGCGGAGCAGGTGCGCGAGCGGGTGCCCCCGCAGGACCTCGCGGCGGCGCGGGCGCGAGGACGGGCGCTTGGCTCCCACGCTCTCGCGGCGGCCATTCTGAAGTCGATATAGGGGGTCGCGCCAGCGCGAGCTCGGCATCGAGACGCTCCCGGTCGGCCGGGAAGGCGAGCACGGCCCTCACCTCGCTGCCCAGATCCCGTCGCAGCTCCTCGAACGCCTCCTGCCGCGCAAACGGGCCCGCGACCAGGAGGTCTCGGGCGCGCTCGACGAACGCGTTGATTCTCAGGGCGAGACGGCCCCGCAGATCCTCGACTCCCGCGGCCTCGAGTCCGTCGAGCGCGCGTGCGAGCCGGGCGCCCAGTTCGCGTACCCGTACTCGCTCGGCCACGACGTGCCGCTCCAGTCGCGGATCGCGGCCGGCGCGCGCCCGCTCGCTCGGCACGCGGAGGTTCCAGACCAAGCCGAGCCACCGGAGCGCGACGAGCACCCCGTACGACGCGTCGAGTTCCCACCAGCGAAGACCCATGCGAGCCGAGCCCGGATAGCTGTGGTGGTTGTGGTGGAAGCCCTCGCCCATCGAGAGGACGCCGAACAGCCAGTGGTTGCGGCTGTTGTCGGGAGTCGGGTACCTCCGGTACCCACCGAGGCTGTGACTCACCGACTGTACCCAGTGGGTCATCTGGAGGATCAGCACCGTCGGGAGGCAGAAGCCCCAGACGATCCCGATGGAGCCGAAGAGCGTGTACACCGCGCCGAGGTAGAGGGCCTTGAACAGCAGATCCCAGCGGTCGAGCCATACGAGTTCGGGGAACCGGGCCAGGTCCGGGACCTTCGACAGGTCGACGTCGCGGTGGTCCTGATTCAGAAACCAGCCGCAGTGGGCGTAGAGGAAGCCCTGGTAGTGCGGTGAGTGGATGTCGTCGGGGGTGTCCGCATGCTGGTGGTGGGCCCGGTGCGTCTGGGCCCACCACAGCGGGCCGCCGAGTACCGTCGTCGCCCCGTACACTCCGAGGACGAATTGCATCGGGCGCGAGGTCTGGAACGAGCGATGCGCGAAGTAGCGGTGGTAGACGATGGACGAGCCGAACACGCGGAACAGGAACGCCCCGCCCAGGACGGCCATCGCCTCTCCGCTGACCCCCGTGTAGAAGACCCCCAGGCAGCCGAGGTGGATCAGCACATACGCGGACGCGGCGAACGGGCGGAGGCGCATCCGCCTTGGTCGCGGTCCGGACGCCTGGCCCTTCGCCCGCTCGACGTCGCCGCGGGGCGCGCGCCGCAGGTTGCTCGCGAGACCGACCGAGGCGAGGGCGCGAATCAGCCATTTCGTCGGATCCCAGTCGAACCATCGGATGCCGTTCCGGTAGTCGTGCGGGAACGTATGGTGGAAATTGTGGAAGCCTTCGCCGTAGGTCAGCAGCGCGACCGCCACGCTGTCCCGGGCCGATGTCGCGCGCGAGTAGGTCCGCCGGCCGAACCGATGCGCCCACGAGTTGACCAGGAACGAACAATGGTGCGTGAAGACCACGCGCGCCAGCCCGGCCCACACCAGGCCGCCCCATCCCCAGCCGCCAACGAAGCCGACGATTCCGGGGAGAATGAAGCCCATGCCCACCGCGAGCGGCAGATAGTAGCGGTGCTGCCAGACGATCAGCGGGTCGCCGCGCAGGTCGGGCGGGAACTCGGAGAACTCCACCGGGTACGTCTGCCCGATCCAGCCCACGTGAGCGTGGAAGAGGCCGCGGTGGATATCGTGCGGATCCCGTTCGGTATCCTCGTAGCGGTGGTGGCGCCGATGCCGCAGCACCCAGTGCAGCGCCGAGTTCTGCCACGCGGCGGCCCCGAACAGCAGATAGGCAAGGCGCAGCGGAGCCGCGGCGCGGTAGCTCCGGTGGGCGAAGAGTCGGTGATAGCCGGCGGTGGTCGCGAGAGAGGAGAGCACGGTGTAGACCACCGCAAAGGCGGCGAGTCCCACGGTCATCCCCTCCGTCAGCAGCTGTAGCGGCACGAGTACCGCCGCCGCGAGCGGGGTGCCGGTCATGAAGGCGACGGCCGGCCAGTCGAGCGCTCGACGCGGGGCGACGGCCAAATCGGGTGTGTCCACGGTCTCTCCCGGTTCGAATTCGGCGCCCATTCTAGACCTGGCTCACCCTCCGTGGGAGCCAAAGTTTCGCTTGCGAGAGCCTCTCCACGCTGCCAAGATCCGCGCGTGAAGCGGCCCCTGCAAGCGCTCCTCGCCCGGCTGCAGTTTGCCCGCAGCTTCCGCGTGGTGTTCCCCGGCGGGGATGAGCTGCGTCACGGCCACGGGGAGCCCGAGTTCACCATTCGCTTCAAGACCGAGTCGAGCGTCCGCGATTGCCTGCGCCGGGCCACCCTCGGCTTCGGCGAACGCTACGAGCGCGGCGAGATCGACGTCGAGGGGCCGATCGGACACATCGGCGAGCTCGGCGCGGCTCTTCAACGGGCCGGCCTCGCCCTTTCACCCCTCGCCCGACTCCGCCTCCTGGTCGGCTACCTGGCCCGGCGCAACACCCTCCGTCGCGCGCGGCGCAACGTCTCGAGCCACTACGATGTGGGGAACGACTTCTATGCGCTGTGGCTGGACGATGAGCTGAACTACTCGTGCGCCTACTTCGAAGACCCGACCGATTCGCTCGAGACCGCGCAGCGCGGCAAGCTCGACCTCGTGTGCCGCAAGCTGCAGCTCCAGCCCGGCATGACCATCGTCGACTGCGGATCCGGCTGGGGTGCTTTCGCGCTCCACGCGGCCCGCCACTACGGAACACGGGTAACCGGCTACACGATCTCGAAGCCGCAGCACGAATACAGCGTGGCCCGCGCGCGTGACCTTGGCCTCGACGACCGGGTGACGTTCGTGCTCGAGGACTACCGGCACATCGCGTTGGACGGCGCCCGGTACGACCGCTTCGTCTCGATCGGCATGTTCGAGCACGTCGGCAAGGACAACTGGCCGTCCTTCTTCCGGGTGCTGCACCGCGCGGTGCGGCCGGGCGGCTTGTCTTTCGTCCACACCATTGCCCGCGTGGTGCCGCGTGCTCCCGATCCGTACGGTGAGCGGATCTTCCCCGGCTTCCGGTTCCCGACGCTGGTGGACCTGACCGGCGGCCTGCAAGGTCTCGGAGAGACCCTGCACGTGCTCGACGTCGAGAACCTGCGACCGCACTACGCGCTCACGCTCGAGCACTGGTACGAGCGCTTTCACCGGAACCGCGAGCGCATAAGCGCGACGTGGGGGGAGCCGCTCACCCGGCGCTACGAGCTCTACCTCGCGTGCGCGCCGGCGTGGTTCCGCTACGACGGCGTCCTGGTCTATCAGCTGCTCGTCGCCCATGGCTTCGACCCCGCCCCGCCCCTCACGCGCCGGCACATGGTCGAGCGGGTTGACGGGGTTCGGGACGCTTGGTCAAATGGGTACCCCTGAGCACCGAACGCAAGACCCAGTGAGGAGGAGCCCGCCATGTCCACCCTCATTGGCCGAGAGGCGGTGGTCGTCGGCGCGGGGATAGCCGGATTGACCGCCGCGCGCGCCATCGCGGACTACTTCGAGCACGTGGTCGTCCTGGAACGGGACGCGCTCCCGGCCGATCCGGCCGACCGGGCCGGAGTGCCCCAAGGCCGACACGTCCACGCGCTGCTGGCCGGTGGGCAACAGGCCCTGTGCGACCTCTTCCCCGGCTTCGAGCTCGACCTGGCGGCGACGGATGCGGTGCCGTTGCGGGTCGGGCTCGACGTGCGAGTCGAGAGGCCCGGTTACGATCCATTTCCCCAGCGCGATCTCGGCTTGGTCGCGTATAGCCTATCGCGAGCTCAGCTCGAATTCAGCGTGCGACGCCGATTGGAAGCGTGCGCCAATGTCCAGATCCGCCCGCGCTGCCGCGTCCAGGCTGTCGTGATCCGACCGGATCGCGTGGCCGTCACCGGCGTCCGGTACCAGGACGCCGGAGGCCGGAGCGACACGCGGGCCGCCGACCTCGTCGTCGATGCGTCGGGCCAGGGAGCGCCGACCCTCGGTCTCCTCGCATCCATCGGCCAGCCCCCGCCCCCGGAGACCACGATCGGCGTGGACCTCGGCTATGCCAGTGCCGTCTTCGCGGTTCCCGACGAGGTCCCTCGGGACTGGAAGGGGGTCTTCTGCTTTGCCCGAGCCCCTCGCACCAGCCGCGGCGGGGTGCTCTTGCCCCTGGAAGGACGCCGTTGGATCCTCACCCTCGCCGGCCGGCACGGCGAGCGACCACCGAGGGGCGAGGACGCGTTCATGACCTTCGCGGCCGGCTTGCGAACGCCGACCATACACGACGCCCTCACGTCGGCGACCCGCCTGAGCGACATCGCGCACTTCGGCTTTCCCGAGAGTGCGTACCGGCACTACGAGCGACTCGAAACGTTTCCGAGAGGCCTGCTGCCATTCGGCGACGCGGTGTGCCGGTTCAATCCAGTCTATGGCCAAGGCATGAGCGTAGCCGCGCAGGAAGCGCGAGCCCTCGGACGACTGCTGGCGACCCGCGCGGCCGCGCGTCATGATCCACTCGAGGGCCTCGCGGGGTCCTTCTTCGCTGAGGCGAGCGCGCTCATCGACACCCCGTGGACGATGGCGGCCATCCCGGATTTCGCCTACCCGGAGACGCGCGGCGATCGTCCCGCGAACCTCGCGCAGACGCTCATGTTCGCCCGCACCCTGAACAAGCTGGCCAGCCAGGATCCGGCGGTGCACAAGCTCGTCGAGGAGGTGCAGCACCTGCTGAAGCCCCGGAGCGTCCTTCAGGACCCGGAGCTGGTTTCCCGAGTTCTGGCGGCGATGGCCGCGTCGTGAAGATCCTCCTCGTGAACCCACGGTTTCCGAAGTCGCTCTGGGGTCTTCAGGGCATGGCCGACCTCGTCGGCGTGCGCTCGGGTCAGGCCCCGCTCGGGTTGATGACGGTGGCCGCGCTCACGCCGCCCGCCATCGACGTCCAGCTGGTGGACGAGAACTGCTACCCGGTTCCGCTCGACACCGACGCCGACGTCGTGGCCATCGGGTGCTGGAACATCCAGTACGCGCGGGCCCTCGAGCTAGCCCGCGAGTTCGGCCGCCGGGGCAAGCACGTGGTGGTCGGCGGACCGTACGTCACCCTGTGCCCCGAGCGCTTCGTCGACGGGCCGTTCCACACCGTCTTCGAGGGCGAGGTCGAGATCACCTGGCCCGCATTCTGCCGGGACCTGCTGGCCGCGAGGCCCCGCCCTGTCTACCGGCAGGCCGGCAACGTGGATGTCGCGCTCTCCCCGATCCCGCGCTTCGATCTCGTCCGCAACGACGACTACGTCCACTACTTCGTCCAGACCACGCGGGGCTGCCCCTTCCAGTGCGAGTTCTGCGACATCATCGTCACCGACGGCCGCGTGCCTCGCACCAAGCCGGTCGCCCAGGTCCTGGCCGAGATCGAGCGCGTGGCGGAGCTGGGCGGGCACTACGTCGGCTTCTCGGACGCCAACTTCATCGGCAACCAGCGGTACGCCGAGCAGCTCCTCCGCGCTCTGGTGGAATTCGGGCGCGCGAGGAGATTTCCGCTGTCGTTCACCGCGGAGATGACCCTGAACGTGGCCGAAAGGCCGCAGCTTCTCGAGCTGCTCCGGGAGGCCCACTTCACGGGAATCTTCGTGGGGATCGAATCGCCACGGGTAGACAGCCTGCTCGAGTCCAGGAAGCGCCAGAACGTCCTCAAGCCCCTGATCGAGAGCCTCCGCCGCATCCAGTCCCACAACCTCGTGGTCACCGGCGGCATGATCGTGGGCTTCGACCACGACGACGTCCGCATCTTCCAGGAGCAGCTCGACTTCCTTCACCACGCCGGTATTCCGTTCACCACGTGCGGTATCCTCACCGCCATCGAGAAGACGCCGCTGCACGCCCGGCTGCACCGGGAGGCGCGGCTGCTCGAATATGATTCCGCCACCGTCCAGGGACACGGGGCGGCCGATCTCAACTTCGTGCCCAAGCAGATGAGCGTGACCGAGCTGCGCGAGGGTTACAACTGGCTGATCCGCTCGCTCTACCGATACGACAACTACGGTGACCGCCTGGTCACCGCGCTCCGCCAGTTCCGTGCGCGCCCAGGCGGGGGCGACACCACCAATGGCCTGGACGGCCGGATGGTGCGCATCGCCTTCAACCTCGTCCGGCACTTCCTGCTCACCCGAAACCGGGCGCGGCGGCGGTTCTTCCTCCGCACGATTCGGGCGGCCCTGCGGGGCGCGCCCGCCCTGGAAAAGGTCGTCAGCGCCATCACCTACATGATCGCGCACAAGCACTTCCACGAGTACGTGACCGCGACCCACGGCGACCCGGAGACGGTGCGGCCCCGGTCGCCTTTCGCCGAGCGGGACGGCCTCCTCAGGACCGTGGAGGCCGAGCGATGACGTGGTAGGATCCCGGGCCATGACCCGACATGACGCCCGGAACATGCGCCCCCTCTCCCAGCACCTCCTGGGCGGCTTCGGCAACGTCGGCGAGGGCATGTCCATCCAGCTCACCCGCGACCGCCGGCGGATCCTGTGGCTCGCCCACGAGTCGGCGCCGAAGAACGTCACCGCGGTCGACGTGACCAACCCGCGGAAGCCCGCGGTCGTCCTCCAGACCGACCTGCCCCACGAGCGCATGCGCTCGAACAACCTCGACGTGGTCGGCGACATGCTGGTGATCGCCTACCAGACGAGCGCGCCCGGCCTGACGCCCGCCGGCTTCGAGATCCTCGACGTGGCCGACCCCACCAAGCCCAAGCAGATCGGGTTCTTCGACGCCTCCGGCCCGACCTCACGCGGCGTGCACCACCTGTGGTTCGTGGACGGTACCTACGTGCACTGCGCCTCGGGCGCCCCCGACTTCAAGCCCCGCAACCCGCGCGACGACCAGTGCTATCGGATAGTCGACGTCGGCCAGCCTTCGAAGCCGGTGGAAGTCGGTCGCTGGTGGCTGCCCGGCACCCGCGACGGCGACGCCGACCCGCCGCCACCGCGCCACCCGACGTTCGACACCGGCTACCGCGCGCACAACACCAACGTCTATCCCAAGCGCCCCGACCGCGCCTACATCGGCTACCTGGACGGCGGGGCGATCGTGCTGGACATCTCGGACATGGGCAAGCCGAAGCTGGTGGCGCGCTGGGACTATCACCCGCCGATGCCGGGCTTCTGCCACACCGTACTGCCGCTCTTCGAGCCGGGGCTGCTCGTGGTCAGTGACGAGTCCATCAAGGACGGTGCCGCCGACTGGCCCAAGCTCGTGTGGGTCCTCGACAACCACGTCGAGACCAAGCCGCTGCCCATCGCCACGTGCCCGCTGCCGCCGGTCAAGAAGTTCGCCCGGCGCGGCGGCCGCTTCGGCGCCCACAACCTGCACGAGAACCGGCCGGTGTTGGGCACCTGGCACTCCGAGAAGATCGTGGTGGGGACCTTCTTCAACGGCGGCGTGCGGGCCTTCGACCTCTCCAACCCCTTCCGGCCGGTCGAGGTCGCCTACGCGGTCCCGCCGGCGCCCCGCAAGTCCCCCAAGAAGGCCATCCAGCTCAACGACGTCTTCGTGGACGACCGCGGCGTGCTCTTCACCGTCGACCGCACGATCGGCGGACTGTACGCGTACGAGCTGAAGGTGTAGACCTCAATAGAGGTGACACGCCACCCAGTGATCCGGGGCGAGCTCTTTCAGCTCCGGCTCGTCCTCGGAGCATCGAGGCATGACGAAGGGGCAGCGAGGGTGGAGGCGGCACCCCGCGGGAGGGTTGATGGGGGAAGGGACTTCGCCGGGCAGGATGATCTCCTCGCGCTCGATGTCCGGGTGCGACGGCAGCGCGGCTGAGAAAAGGGCCTTGGCGTAGGGGTGGAGCGGATTCCTGAACAGCTCCTTCGTCCTCGCCCTCTCGACGATCTTGCCCAGATACATCACCGCCACTTCGTGGGCCATGTAGCGGGTCGTGGCCAGATGGTGGGCGATGAGCAGATAGCTGACGTGGTACTGCTTCTGGAGATCGGCGAGCAGATTCATGATCTGCGCCCGAATGGACACGTCCAGGGCGGAGACCGGCTCGTCGAGGATGATGAGCTTCGGGCTCGACACCAGGGCGCTCGCCACCGCGATGCGCTGGCGCTGCCCGCCGCTGAACTCGTGGGGGTAGAGGTCGGCCTGCTGGGGGTGCAGCCCGACGGCGGCCAGCATCTCGGCGACGCGCTCCCGGACCTCCGGCGCGGACACCTGCCGGTTGACCACCAGCGGCTCGGCCACGATCTGCCGCACCCGCATCCGGGGGCTCAAGGACGACCAGGGATCCTGAAAGACGGCCTGGACCATCGTCCGGTACTCGCGCAGGGCGTCGCCGTGGAGCGCGTGCACATCCTTGCCGTCGACGAACACGTGGCCGGCGGTGGGCTGCTCCAGGCGGAGGACGAGCTTGGCCGTCGTGGTCTTGCCGCAGCCGGACTCGCCGACGAGGGCGAGCGTCTCCCCCTGGCGAATCGAGAAGCTGATGCCGTCCACGGCCTGCACCCAGCCGATCACCGTGCTCCACAGCAGGCCCTCGGTGACCGGGAAGTGCTTCTTCAGCCCTTCGACCCGGAGGATCGGCGTGGGATCCATGCCTTACTCCAGCCGCCAGCAGTCGGCGGTGTGCCCGTCGCCCACCGTGAACGACGGCGGATAGTCGCGGCGGCAGCGGTCGTCGGCATGGGGACAGCGCGCGGCGAACCGGCACCCCTCGGGGAGGTCCCACAGAGGGGGCGGCTGCCCGGTGATCGAATGTAGCCGCTCGACGTCCTCGTCCATTCTGGGGACGGAGTGCAGCAGGGCCTGCGTGTAGGGATGGGACGGATGGTTGAAGATGGCGCGCACGGAGCCGCTCTCTACGACCCGACCGGCATACATCACCATGACGCGGTCACACATCCTCGCCACGATGCCGAAATCATGGGTGATGAAGATCAGGGCAAGGTTCGTGGCCTCCTGGATCTCGCGGAGCAGGCGCAGGTATTGCGCCTGGATGGTCACGTCGAGCGAGGTGGTGGGCTCGTCGGCGATGATGACGCGGGGCTCGCAGGAGATGGCGATGGCGCCGACGATGCGCTGCTTCATGCCGCCACTGATCTGGTGCGGATAGTCCTGTACCCGGCGCTCGGGAGCGGCCACCCGGACCTGCTTCAACCCGTCGATCGCGCGCTGCACCAGCGATCGACGGCCGTCGTGGTGGTGGATCTGGATGGCTTCGATCACCTGGTTGCCGACCGTGAACACCGGATTGAGGGAGGTCTGGGGGTCCTGGAGGATCATGGAGATGCGTCGGCCCCGGATGCGTCGCATCTCGCGCTCGCTCTTCGCGAGGAGGTCCTCTCCTTCGAGCCGGATGGCGCCCCTGACGATCCGGGCCGCCGGTCGCGGGACCAGCCGCAACAACGACAGGGCGGTCATGGTCTTCCCGCAGCCGGACTCGCCCACGATGCCCAGGGATTCTCCCTGTCGCAGGGAGAAGCTCACCCCGTCCACCGCCTTCACCACGCCCCAGCGCGTGAAGCAATAGGTGTGGAGGTCCTCGACTTCGAGGATGACGTCACCGATCTGCCGGGGCATGGGTGGGGAGCGGCACCGGGATCGCGGGATCCCGGTGCCGCCAGACGGCGCCTACTTCGCGGGTGGCCTCACGAGATGGAAGTGCGTCGACCGGCCGGCGGCCAGGCCTGGATAGACCCACTCGGCCACGACCTTGGGATTGGCCACGACCTCGTTGGCGAACCAGAAGAGCGGGATGTCGGCGAACTCCTCGAACAGATGGTCGGCGATCGTCCGCGCGATGCGCTGCCGCTCATCCGGCTTCACGGACTTGGTGAGGGCGTCGTAGTGCTTGTCGACGAACTCGTTCTCGTAGTGGTGATTCGGGCTCTTGCTGTAGTAGCTCGTCCGGATCCACTCCTCGGACGGCCGCCAGGAGATGATGTTCGGCCAGATGCAGCACTGGATCGCCTTCTTGCGGAACATCTCCCGCACCTTGGCCCAGTCGAGCACCTCGATCTCCGTGGCGACGCCGATGTCCTTGTAGTAGATGCCGAGGGCCTCGGCGACCTGCGGTCCTTCCGACTCCCCCGGCTCGGTGAAGGCCAGGATCTTGAACTTGAGCTGCCCGGGTCCGTAGCCGGCTTCCTTCAAGAGGGCCTTGGCCTTGGCCGGGTCGTAGCCGTACATCTTGTCGAAGCGATGCTGCCACTCGGGGTTGAAGCCCTCCGACTTCTCGGACCAGCCCGTCACGTAGGTCATGCTTCCCTTGCCCGCGAACACCGTGTTCAGGAGCTCCTTCCGGTTGATGGCCATGTTGAGCGCCTGCCGCACCGACTTCTTGGTCCAGGCCACGTCGGGCTTGAAGGCCGGGTCCCCGGGCATGTAGTACTGGCCGCCCAGGTACACGGTCATCCAGTCCACCGGGAACGACGAGGAGTAGATCTTCATGCCTCGCTTGAGGGCGTCCTTCTGCAGCTCGCGCGGCAGATCGGCGATGTGGGCCTCGCCCGACAGCAGCAGCGCCAGCCGGGTCGACTCCTCGCGGGCCAGCCGGAACACCAGCTCCTTGAACGCTGGCTTCTCGCCCTTCCAGTGGTTGTCCACCCGCTCGAAGCTGACCGACAGGCCCGGCTGCCGTCCGACGTAGCGGTAGGAGCCGGTACCGGCGGGCCGCTTCTCGAACCCTTCCAGCCCTTCCTTGTCCCACTGGACCTTGCTGACGATCCGGAGATCGCCCGCGCGGGACGCCGCGTAGGGCATGACGGTGGACGGGCGCTTGAAGCGGAACACGACCTCGTGGTCGTTGATGGCCTTGACCTCTTCGACCTGGCGCCAGAACCCGGCCAGGGTCGCCGTCGCCTCCGGACGCATCATCATTGAATGCGAATGGATGACGTCGCGGGCGGTGAACGGTCCGTAGCCGAAGTGGAATTGGACGCCTTTTCGCAGGATGAACGTCCATTCCTTGAAGTCGGGGCTGGCCGACCACTTCTCGGCCAGGCGGGGCGTGTACTCGCCGGTCTTCGGATCGACCTCGAGCAGCGTCTCCAGGAACGGGTCGTACTGCAGGTGGTCGGGGCGGGCGACCACCCAGAAGCGGTTGCTCTCGTCGAATCCGGCCGACGCGAACACCAGCCGCTGGCCCTTCGCCTCCTGGGCCGACCCCGACATCGGCGCCGTCCCCAGGCCAAACAGCAGCGCCACCAGCAACAGGACCAACGCGGGGGAAACGAGCCGTGGTCTCATCAGGCGCCTCCTCGGCATCGAGAGTTCCTTACACGTGTCTGAGCTTGGGATCGAAATGGTCTCGGAGCCAGTCGCCCAGCAGGTTCAGGGCGAGCACGGTCAGCATGATGGCGAGGCCGGGGAACATCGAGACCCACCACGCGGTGACGATCAGCTCTCGCCCATCCGCGATCATGAGGCCCCAAGCGGGAGTGGGACGAGGCAGCCCGGCCCCGAGAAAGCTCAGGGCGGACTCGAGAAGGATGACGTATCCCACCTGTAGCGTGGCCAGGACGATGAGAGAGTTGACGACGTTGGGGAAAATGTAGCGGGCCATGATGCGGGTGTGGGAGGCCCCGGCCACCCGCGCCCGCGCGATGAAGTCCCGCTCCTTGATGGCGAGGGTCTCGCCGCGGACCAACCGGGCGTAGCGCGCCCACAGCAGCACCACGAGGACGCCGATCACCGTGCCGAAGCTCGGGCCCACGGCGGCGACCAGGACCAGGGCCAACAGGATCGTCGGGAGGGACAGCGAGATGTCCACCAGGCGCATCAGGAGTGCGTCCACCCAGCCTCCGAAGTAGCCCGACATCAAGCCCAGGGTGGTGCCGAGGGCGCCGCCGACGAAGATCGCCACCAGGGACACCACGAGCGAGACCCGGGCTCCGTGGATGATCCGGCTCAGGATGTCGCGCCCGACCTTGTCGGTGCCCAGGGGATGCTCGATGGTGCCGCCCTGCTGCCACGCCGGTGGCTTCAACCGCTTGGCCAGCGCCCCCTTCAGGGGGTCGTGGGGTGCGACCTGCGTCGCGAGCACGGCGGGAATCACCAGCAGGAACGTGAGCATCGCGAGCGGCACCAGGGGATACCGCCTGGCCTGACGCATCGCCTGGGCCACCCTGGGCGGCGAGTACCAGGGGAGCGTTCTCGCGGTCACCGTCGCCATGATCGGGCCTCGTTCACCTCCCTCGCTAGTACCGGATCCGGGGGTCGAGGTAGGCGTACAGGATGTCGACCAGCAGGTTGGTCAGTATGAAGATCCCCGCGAACACGATCACCACCGCCTGCACCACCTGGAAGTCCCTCGCCCGCACGGCATCCACGACGAGCAGCCCGGTCCCCGGCCAGGAAAAGACGCTCTCGGTGACGACGGCGCCTGTCATCAGGACGCCGGCGATGATCGCGAAGAAGGTCAGCGGAGCGATGGCGGCATTGCGCAAGCAGTGCTTCCAGACCACTTTCCACTCCGCGAGCCCCTTGATGCGGGTCAGCTTCACGAACTCGCTGTCCAGGACATCGAGCATCGATGAGCGGACCAATCGCATGATGGCCGCGACCTGGAACCACCCGAGGGTGATGGCGGGAAGGATGATGTACTCGATCCCGCCCCGGCCCGAGGTCGGGAACCACCCCAGGGTCACCGCGAAGATCCACATCAGCACGATCCCCAGCCAGAAGGCAGGCAAGGACTGGCCGAGGAGCGCGATGATCTTCGCCGCGGTGTCCCAGCTCGAGCCCTTCCAGACCGCCGAGAGGATGCCGATGGGCAGTGCGATCAGGATGCTGATGCCCAGGGCGACGCCGGCGAGCTCGAGGGTGGCGGGCAGGCGCTGCCACACCAGGCCCATGGCGGAATGGCCGGGCCACTTCCACGAGTTCCCGAAGTCGCCGCGGACGGCCTTGCTGATGAAAATCACGTACTGGGTGTGAAGCGGTTGATCGAGTCCCCAGTGCTTCGAGATTCGCTCGTAGTCTTCGGGCGTCGCCTCCAGCGGCAGCATCATGTCCAGGGGGTTGCCGGTGACCCGCACCAAGCTGAACACGATGAGGCTCATGACCCAGATGGCCATGAGACTGTGAAGGGCGCGTCTCGCGATGAACCGCTGCATGCATCCTCCTGCACTGGCGTCGATGCCTCGAGCGCGAGGAGTCGGTCGCGCCTGACGGTACCGCAGGCTACGTCCATTGGCAACCGCCTCTGCACGCCGAGCAATTCGGCTAGAGTGGGCGCATGGCCCATGCCCTCCAGCACGTCGCCTGGGAGCCCTGCCTGATCGAGCCCCGCCCGGACCGGGCCCTGCAAGCCTACGCCCGGCGGAGGCGGGGCATGCCCAGCCCGGCGATCGGCTACTTCGCGCCCGTCCCATGGCTGGCCCGAGCGCTGGTGGATCTGCACTCCCAGTACGGGCTCCTGATGCACCTCGATCAGAACGTGGCGGACCTCGTCGCGCTGGTCGTCAGTCAGGAGAACTCGTGCCGCTTCTGCTACGCGGCCGTGCGGGCGCTGCTGTGGGCAGAAGGAATGAGCCGAGCGCGTATCCAGCACGTGGAGCAGGAGCTGACGCGGGCGGATCTCCCGCCGCAGGCCGTGGCCGCCATCGCCTTCGGGCGGAGCCAGTCGCGCTCCGGTCCGCCGGGAGCGCGCGCCGCCCGGGACGCGCTCCACCGCGCGGGCGTCGGCGCCGACGAGATGAAGGAGATCGCGTTCGCGGTGGCCAGCACGGACTTCAGCAACCGCGCCCACACGATCCCCGCGATCCCGGCGCGCCCGATCGAACAGATACCCGACCGTCTTCACATGCGCCTGCTCCGGCCTTTGATCGGCCGGATTCTCAAGAACCATCGCTCCCGGGGACGGGCGACGCCGCTGGATCGCGTGCCGTCGTATCCCTACGCCCGCCTCGTGACGGCCTACGCAGGGTCCCCGATCGCGCCGGCGCTGGCGCGGACGCTCGAGGAAATGTGGGCCTCCCCTCACCTCACGCGACGGTGCAAGCTCTTGATGCTCGCCGTCGTCGCCCGGGGGCTGGCGTGCCAGGTGTGCGCGCTGGAGGTGGGCGAGGCCCTCCAGCGGGAAGGCCTGAAGGAGGCGGTGCTCACCCAGGTCCTGACGCATCTCGATGCCCCCGAGCTGGATCCCGTGGAGCGGCTGCTGGTGCCCTTCGCGCGGGAGACGATCTGGTACGAGCCGGCGCCGATGCAGCGCCGTGCCCGTGCCCTGCGCGATCGCCTCACCGGCCCGCAGCTCCTCGAGGCGATCGGCGTGGCCGCCCTGGCCAACGGGCTCTGTCGGATGGGCGCCATGGTGCTGGATTACCCATGATGCGGACCGTCGTCGTGGGGGCCGTGCTGGTGCTCCTAGCGGTCCTCGCCGGCGCGCTCTATCGCCAGTGGCGGCGGACCGAGAGCCTCCAGGCGCAGCTCGACGCGGCAGCCGCCGAGCTCCAGGATCTTCAGGAGGCGTGCTCCCGGCTGGCCCCGGCCGGTGTAGTGCAGCGGCTTATCGCCGATGGCGTGAAGCTCGGCACCGAGGCCGTCGCCGAGCGCAAGGTGGTGACCGCACTCTTCGCCGATCTCGTGGGCTACACCGCGCTGAGCGAGCGGCTGGAGCCGACCGTCCTGGCGCGCGTGCTCAACGGCTACTTCCAGCGCATGAGCGACGCCATCCACGAGCACCGTGGGCACGTCTCCACCTTCCTGGGCGACGGCATCCTGGCCTACTTCGGCGCGCTCCAACCGAACCCGTGGCAGTGCAACGACGCGGTGCGCGCGGCGCTGGCCATGCGGGCGGCCATCAGCAAGTACAATGTCGAGCTCGCGCGCGAGGGGCTGCCCGCGCTCGCGGTGGGGATCGGCATTCACCGCGGCCCGGGGCTGGCGGGACTGATCGGCTCCCGCGAGCGGATGGAGTACGCCTTCGTCGGCCGCACCGTGAACCTGGCCGCGCGCGTCCAGGCCCTCACCCGCAGCCACAAGGTGGACATCCTCGTGACCGAGGCGCTGCGCGCCGAGCTCGACACGCGGTTCGTCCTCACACCCATGCCCGCGGAGGCGGTCAAGGGCATCGCCGAGCCCGTGGTCACCTACGCGGTGCGGGAGCGGCTCGGCTCGGGCGGGGCCTAGCCGCAGGCGAGCCCCGCCCCGTCGAACCCGTACAGCCGCGCGGCATTGCCGCCGGCGATCTTCGCCTGCTCCTCTTCGGGCACGCCGGCCAGGATCTCGGCCAGGATTCTCCGGGATTCCGGGAACGTGGATTCGCTGTGGGGATAGTCGGAGCCCCACATCATGTTGTCCACACCGATGGCATCTCGCAGGCGAATCCCGATCGCGTCCTCCTGAAAGCTCAGGAAGACGTTCCGATGGAAGAAGTCGCTGGGACGCATGTCGTTCTTGAAGCGGTGGAACGCCTCCTCGTGGCGCTCGCGGTACGTGTAGTCCATGGTGGAGAGCAGGTGGGGCGCCCAGGCCAGCTCGAATTCCACGATCGCGATCTTGAGCGTGGGATGGCGCTCGAAGACCCCGGAGAAGATCATGTCGCACAGCGAGGTCGCGGGGTAAAAGGCCTTCGTCGCCCGGCTGGTCGCGTCACGGAGCGTCTTCTCGCCCGCTCCGCGGATCTTGCCCTGCCGACGGGTGGCGGTGTGCAGGCTGAGCGGCATCGCGAGGGCCTGGGCCGCCGCCCAGAACGGCTCATACTCGGGCTGGTCGTAGCGCCGATGCTCGAGCGGGTACTCCGTGATCATCGCTCCCGCGAAGCCCCGCCTGGCCGCGCGCTCCAGCTCCCTCGTCCCCTCCCGGACGTCGTCCAGGTTGACCATGGCGATGCCCTTGAGCCGGGCCGGGTCCGTGCTGCAGAAGTCGGCGAGCCAGTCGTTGTACGCCCTGAAGATGGCGGACATCAGCGCGGAGTCGGCCACCTTGAAGTAGAAGAGGCCCTGCGACGGATAGAGCACCTCACCGGCCACCCCATCGAGCCGCATGTCCGCCAGGTGCTGGTGGGGGTCGTATCCGCCCGGATGGACGTCCTCGAAGCGGCCGAGCCCCGAAATGGTCTCGGGGGCCACGAAGCGAGCGCCGGCGTTGGAGATGAGCCCGATCCCGGAGAGCACCTGGTCCTCCTCGACCACGAGCTGGTCGGCGCCGTCGATCCGCACCAACCGGGGGGCCCGGTGACGGAACGCCTCGTCGATGCGAGTCGTCCACAGATCGGGCGGCTCGAAGACGTGCGAGTCGGAGGACACGATGAGCGCGGGTGGCATGGGCTGCTCCTTTCCGGCCCGGCGGAACCCGCCCGCTATACTACTCAACTTCCGACGCCGATCACGACGTCCGACCGCTCCGACCGACCGCCCCCCGCGCACGCGCGCCCCATCGCGGAGGGTCAGACCGGCACGGTAGCGGTGATCGAACGCCTCGGGGGCGTCAACGCGCAGGCCAGCGGCGGCGGAGGCCGCGGACCACGCTGCCCAGGGCCGACGTCGGCGGCCGCACGGTGCCGGCGAGCCACCGCCGGAGCGACGCCCGCCAGTACCCCGCGAACTCCGCCAGGTCCGCGAGCGCGGGCCGCGGATCGCGCACGCTCAGGTACGCGAAGGCGCGTATCCGGTGCGCGTTGCGGGCCACCGCCCAGAGCTGCCGAGCGAGCGAGGCCCGGCCCCGATTCTGGCCGACGGTGTGCACGTACCAGGCGGGCCACATCCACGCCACTCGCTCCGGGTAGCCGGTCGCGGCAGGTCGGGCGGCTCCGGTGAAGACGTCGTAGAGCGCGGCGGGCACGTCGAGGCCGAGCGCGGAGGACAGGCTGGTCGCGCGCACCACGCGTGGGTCCACCTTGATCAGCGTGAGCCCCTCGTCGCGTGCGTCCCGTCGGAACTCCACCGTGATCGCCCCGTAGAAGCGTGCCGCCCGCACGAACCGGGTGGCCGCTTCGATCGCCTCGTCGTCGCGCACGCTCTCACAATACACGTTGGCGCCGAGCTCGTAAGGGTGCACGAAGCGCGAGTCGGAGGCGTAGAGCCGGAGCTGGAGCCGCCGCACGCAGTAGACCACCACCGGGACCTGGTCGCGGTCGACCACCATCGACACACCGACGCACCGGTCGGAGCGGCCGGGCACGACCTCCACGATCATCGGGAACTCGCCGGTGCGCGCGGCGATGGCGAGGCAGCGAGCGCGCACGGTCTCCGCATCCTCCCCCGCCACCGTGGTCATTCGGCCCGTGGCGGGGTCGGCCGGAACGTCGCCGGGCAGCCGCACACTCAAGATGTAGCGCTCGCCACGAAGGTCGAGCGCGGAGACAGCCGCGTCCAGCTCGGCCGCGTCGCCAGGCACGACGACGCGCGGGGAGCGCAGCCCTGCTTCTCCGGCCAGGCGATAGCACGAGGGTTTGTCCATGAGCCGCTCGAGGATGTCCCACGGCGGGACGGTGAGCGTGAAGCGCCGGGCCAGCCGCGCCCAGTGCCGGGAGACGAGGGAAAGGAAGTGATCGTTGGTCGGGATGACGAGATCGGCGGTGGCCGCGGCCAGCCCCTCCAGCACGGCGAGGGTACCCGCCTCTCCGTCCTCGACCATCACCACCTGCTGGAGGTAGCGCGAGCGGAGCCCGCGCGACTTCGGATCGCGCTCCACCCCCACCACCGGGATCCCACGCCGGCCGAGCGAGCGCACGACCGCCAGGGCCCGCGGGTGCTCGATGCCGAGCACGAGGGCCCGCGGCCGCGTCGCGGTAGAGGTGCGGTGCACTGGCCTCATGGCAAGAGGTCCCATCATAGTAGCACCGGGCGAGTAGCATCGGGCAGACGGGCCGGACGGCAACGCGCTGGCCGTCACCGGCGTCACCGGCCAGGGCGAGCCCCACCCACGGGACTACGCGGCCGGGGTCTCCACCGCGATGGTCAACGGCCAGATCGTGTCGCTTGTTCGCCGAGACTTCTTTAGGTAGCGTTGTGGGCTGGTTCGACAAAGAACGGGTCGGAGGCCAAGCGATGGACCTGGGACTCGAAGGCAAGCGCGCGATCGTCACCGGCGGGAGCCTCGGCATCGGCAGGGCCATCGCGAAAGAGCTGGCTCGTGAAGGGGCCGACGTCGCCATCGTGGCGCGCACGAAAGAGACGCTCGAGGCGGCGGCGCGGGAGCTGGCGGCCGAGACCGGGCGTCGCGTCATCGCGCTGGTCGCCGATGTGACGAGCCGGGCGCAGGTGGACGCCATGGTAGGCCAGGCCGCCGCCCGGCTGGGCGGGCTGCACATCCTGGTGAACAGCGGCTCCCCGCCGGGGGGCTCCGCCACCGCCACCGGTCCCATCGAGACCGTGGTGGACGAGGACCTGCTCCACGACTTCAACGTGAAGTACGTAGGGGCGCTCCGCTGCGCCCGCGCCGCCATCCCCTACCTGAGGGAGCAGGGGTGGGGTCGCATCATCAATATCAGCGGCACCAACGCGCGGAACGCCGGCAACCTGAGCGGCGGGGCGCGCAACACCTCCCTCGTGCACTTCACCAAGACGCTGGCCGTGCAGCTGGGCCGCTGCGGGATCACCGTCAACTGCATCCACCCCGGGATCACCCGCACGGAGCGCACCCCGCGCCTGCTCGCCGCCCGCGGGAAGGAGCTGGGCGTCGATGCGGCCGAGGCGGAGAAGGCTGACTACGCTCCCGACTCGCCCCGCGGCAACGCCATCGGCCGCATGGTCGACGCGGCGGAGATCGCCTACGTCACCGCGTTCCTCGCGTCGGACAAAGCCTGGGCGATCTCGGGCGAGCTCATCGTGGCGACCGGGGGCGCGGGGCGGTCGGTGTACTACTGAGGCGCGGGCGCGCCCGCCGACGACCGCCGCTATTCCGACGAGCGGCTCGCCGAGGGGTTCGCCGACGGTCATGCCGGGGGAGACCTTCACGCTCGGGGGTGGGCGCGGGCACCGGGGCGGGGCTCGGCGCCGGCGGTGTGCTCGGCGTCGGCTCCGGGGTCGGCGTCGCGGCGGGGTCCGTCTCGTACGCGCCCAGGTCGGGCGCCGCCCCGTTGAACGCCAGCCCGACGCTCACCCCGGCGTCGATCGCGGGACTGCCCGCCCGCAGATTGTACCTCCCGTCGAAGCGCGGATCGCCTATGAGCGATGTCGTCTCGTCGACGTTCGAGCCCTGGAAGTTGGTCCGGTTCCGGAAGAAGAGGGTGTGCGTCACCGAGGAGCGGCCCGCCACGTTCTTCAGCCCGAGGCGCGTCGCCCCCACGAAGATGTTGTTCCGCGCCGTGACGTTGGCGCCGCCCGATAAGGCGTGGTCGTTGCCGACGAACGTGTTGTTGAACAGAAACACCGGCTCCGGAAGCGGCGCCGCCGAGTAGTTCTCGTCGCTGTTGCCGTCCGCCATCATCCCGACGCCGGCCATGCGGTTGTTCATGATCAGGTTCTGCTGGATGTAGAGCACGCGGGGCGACACCTTGGGATAGCCGATGAGCTGGATGCCGTCCTCCTTGTTGCCGAAGATGATGTTGCGGCGGATGACGATGTGCAGGGCGGCGCCCTTGTGGGGCTCCAGCCGGATCTCGACTCCATCGTCGTCGTTGTTGCGGATCAGGTTGTCCTCGATCACCGCGTCGGACGCGCCGTCGAGGTCGATCCCGTCGTCGCCGTTGGCCTCGATGACGTTGCCCCGAACGACACCGCCGCCGCTCTCGAAGCTCACCGCGTCGCTGGTTCGAGTGACCACGCTGTCCAGAAGCTGGAGCCGGCCCTCGATGGAGACGCCGCCGCGCGCGTTGCGGATCGTGAACCCGACGAGCGCCGTGGCCGGGCCCACGCCTCGGGGGACGGTGACGACCGTCCCGCGGCCGCCGCCGCCGTCGAGGATCGTCCGGGCGCGGTAGGTGGGGTCACGCGTGGTGAGATAGTGGGAGGCGAGCGTGATCGTCTTGTTCAGCACGATCCGCTCGCGGTACACGCCGGGCGCGACGAGCACGGTGTCGCCGTCGACTGCGGCATCGATGCCGGCCTGCACGGAGGCCGCATCGTCTGGCACCCGGATCGTTCGGGCCGCGTGCCCGGGCGTCGTGACGACGAGCGCGACGACGTGGGCGGCCAGGAGGACGGCTGCGCAGTGGCGCGGCCGAAGGGCGCGGCCTTCGCGACGGCGCGACGTGCTGGCGCGGAACGGACGCGACGATCCCCGCATGGACCGCGCCGCGCCCGCGATGCGCGAGGACGAACCCGAGGTGGAGCTGGCCATCGCAGCCTCCGTTGCGTGGGAGTCGTCCTTCACCGGCCCTCGGGTCCGGACGGTCGGCGGCCCTGTGTCCGGCCGTCGCCGAGAGGCTATAGGCGGAGGCGGGGCACTTCAAGGGGAAACCCGCCCAGGAGCGCGCCCCGGGCCGGCCGGCTTGCATCCTCCCCAGCCACCGTGGCGGGTTCCCGGCTATCATCAGGGCGGCCGGGCGGGTCGGAGGCGTCCGGCCAGGGGGCTACGAGATGGTGCTCTCGGGCGCGCTGGTCTTCGTGGTGGCTTATGCGGTCGCGGCGGCCTGGGCTCTGAGCAGCGGTGGCCCGCGCCGCCTGTGGTTGACCGGCGCGGCGACGCTGGTGTTCATCGCGGTGGCCACCTTCCTCCTCGGGCGCCACTTCGCGGTGCCGAGCCCCTCGCGGTTGTTCCTCGTCATGATGGCGTTCACCGCTCCCGGCGTGGTCGTGCCGACGGTGTTGCTCTCGGTGGCGAGCTCGCCGCGGGCTGGGTGGGCCGAACGGCTGGCCATGGCGGGGCTCGGCGTCTGCGTCGGCCTCCTCGGTGGATTGGTCCTCGTGGTCCGGGGACTCGGTGCATGGTGATCGGACGGTGCCAGTCCGGGAGAACCTCCGATCGTCAGAGCCGACCGTCAGTAGATCGTCTTGGGAGGCAATTGCAGTGCCTTCCCCCAATATTCGTTGTAGCTTTCCGGTAGGACTCGATCCTGCCCTGCGCCCGGATACCAGGTCATCTCACCGAAGATGGTTCGTCCACTGCTACCATAGAGGTCGACGCGCACAAACGGCCAGCCATGAGACAGTCTGCGGGCACACGCCACCATCTCGTCCAAGTTGCTCGGTCTGGGAATCGGTCGACCGTTGGGGGGAGGCCCACAGGTGAACGGGGGAGCTTGCCAATCCAGATCGAAAAGACCCCGGCCATGCTGTCCAAAACGATCGGTGTGAACCCTCACAAAGCGAGGCTCGCCACCAAAGCAGAAGAACTTGTAGTCCGTTGGAGTACCCCAATTCCCGTCAGTCAGGAACCGCTCGCAGATGATGCGCGGCTTGATGTTCTTGTAGCTCCACTCACGCTTATTCCAATAGTGATTTCGCCGCATCCATGAGACCAACCGCTCCTTCGTCTCGTGCACGTCGAGTTCGGATTTCTTGCGGCAGAACACGTTCATCTCGCAGCCCCAGTTGACCTTCAAGACGAACGCGTCTGGGAGCTTCTCGAAATCGATATCCGAGACACGGTCCCACACGCCGTACAGTTCGTTCAATATCCTCGGTCCGACGCGCGCCGCGACATAGCTTCTCACCTCATACTTGTCTGCAAGGCTGGTGACGAGGGGTGTGCGGTAGTACAGCATGAGCCAGAACAATTTCTCATTGAATGTCTGCGGGCTCTTCAGGTTCAGTGGTCGACCAAAAGTGCGCTTGAAGCGTCGTGCGAGGGCGATTCTATCGGGGACGCGATCGGACAAGACGCGCCGTGAGTGCCGCGTCAACCCCTTGATGAACCAAACGACATCCGTCCGTCGCATGTTCAGAAACCCCTCCCCGCCACCCAGCGGAACGCTCCGACGTACGCCCGATCGCCCCCAGTCATGATCGCGGCGGGCCGCGCGGCGCCCTCCCCCCTCGCCCACTCACGCGGCTCTTGCTCAGCACCCCAGCACCGCGGTGTCTTCCCGCCAAACCGAGGCGACCTCCGGCTTCCCTACGCCTCCTCCCGCCCTTCCCCCTTCCGCCCTTCCCGCTGATGCTTCCTATGCGCTCGCGTGCGTGCGATTTTCAACGCGTCTTCTCACGGTTCCGCGCCGTGCCCCAGTTTCGATGATTGCGCAGGATCGAGTGATTCTTCTTGAAGTACGCGAGATTGCGTTGAATCTCAGGCGCGTGCTCGCCCCCCGCAATGCTCTCGAACTTCGGGTGCCACTGGTGCAGGTAGAAGCTCTCCGAGTCGAGGACTTGGGGGTGGAGACCCAGGTCCCGGAAACGCCGCATCAGATCGAGGTCCTCCTGGCCCCACACCTCGTAGTACTCGTCGTAGCCCCGGATCAGCTGGAAGAATGCCGTATAGGTGACGGCGATACTCGGATGGAGCGTCCACCCGAAACGCGGCGAGCACCACTCCTTCCATCGCTCGAGCGCGAGTTCCCCGTCGGGGCGCGCCGCGTCCCTCATCACCTCCACCGATTCTTCGGGAAGATCGAGCATCGCCGAGCAAATGACGGACAGAGGTGATGCTTCGAGCGCGCGGACCGCGTCGGACAGGTACCGGGGCGAAAGCATGATGTCCACGTCCGACGTCATCAGGAACTTCGTGTTCGCGCGCCGGATACCGACGTTGAGGCAGCGCGCGCGGCTCCAGACCGGCGCCTCGTCGACCCGCACGTACTCCGCGCCGTGCTGCCGGCACACGTCCACGGTGAGCCCCGCGCTGGACGGCTCGCTGCCGTAGTCCACGACGACGACTCGAACCGAGCCGGCCGGATACGTCTGCGTGCGGATGCTCCGCAGGGTGTTGGCGATCCGGTAGTCGGCTCGGTTCCGAACGCCGATGACCACGGTGACATCGCCCGGCCGCGAACGGTGCTCCCTCAGCACCGCTCTCCACAGCCAGGCCCGCCCGAGCCGCCTGAGCCGCAGCGCGCGCAGAACCGGCCGCAGGATCCGCGACCCGCCCAGGCCCGCGAGGAGGTGGGGAAGGATCGTCAGCATGAGCAGCGTTCACACGCCGGCACGGCCGCCGACGCCGCAGCCGACAATGTACACCGAGCACCGTTTTCGGGAGGCTTTCCGGCGTGAACAGACACCGTGGGGCCCTACGCGCGCGGCGTGACGAACTCCGCTATGACGCCTCCGTCGACATTGGGCTCCGGAAGGCCCATGAGTGCGCAGACGGTGGGGTGAAAATCCATGACCGAGACCGGCTCTTCCCTCCGCGTGGCCGACACCCCGGGTCCCGCGAAGACGAACGTGCCGATGGGAACGTGGTCCCCGGTCCGCCCGTAGGCGTTCGCTCCTTCGACCGCGCCGATCTTGGCCGACGTGGCGCGAACCGTCGCCCCGCGGCCGCCCGCGTGCGCGAGGGTCCCGGTCGGCACGTCTCCGTTCCACTCCACGAGCAAGTCGGGGAGGGCCTCGCGCCGCGTGCCGGCGTAGAGGGCATCGGTTCGGTAGACGTCTGCGATCAAGGGACGCCCAGTCCGCTCGTCGATGATGGCGCGAAGATCCCCGATCAGCTCCTCGCAGAACGCGTCCGTCTCCGACCCCGGCCCGAGCACGCCATGTGGCTCGCGGCCCGCGAGGTTGAGCCGTATCCCACCGACGGGCGCTCCGTTCGGGATGGGAAAGCACTCGCTCTTGCCGACGTCCGCCCCCAGCCGGGGTATGTGGGGGCCGGCGGAATGCCGGGGGCGCAGCCATTCTCTCGCGACTTCGGGCAGCATCCTCCACGCGGCTCGCGCGGCCGCCCGCGCGCGACCCCTCAGGACGCGGGGCTCAGGCGGCGCGGCCGACGCTCTGGCCGTCACGCCGAGCCGCAACAGAATCTCGGGCAGCAGAAACCCCGCTCCGCGGTAGTAGCTCATCCCGTGCGGGGAGACCAGGAGAACGTGGGCTTCTCCCGCCTGCGCAAGCGTCGCCGCCACCGCCCGGTCGATCGCGCGGTAGACTCGCTCGAGTGGATCGCCCACGGCCGCGAGCAGCTCCGGGGCATGCGCGTGATGCGCCGGATCGTGGATATGCCAGCACTGGTGCCCGGCGCAGTGCGCTTCGGTGAAGACCTGAACGAAGAGATCCCAGTCCTCCCGTCGGAGAAAGTCGAGCGTCACCTCGGTCTTCCTCGTCACTGCCAGCTCGAGCCCCGTCACGAACCGCTCGAAGTCGGTGGCGGTCCGCCGGACGCCATCGCAGCTCACGGGCAGCGGGTACGCGCCCACGCTTGACAGGACGTCGCGCACGACCTCGGGTGGCGAGGCGCGGAAGCCGAAGACCGCATCGTGCGCTCCCCACTCCACCGTCTGGAGGCCGTTCAGATCCGGGTCGAGGCGGCTGAGCGGCACGTCGAGCACCGCGACTCGACGACCCGCCTCCGACGCGAGTCTCCAGAATGGACTGCCGCCCACGCCGAGGGGCGACTCGAGCGGGCAGAAGAAATCGTACGTCCCGGACCTCAGCTGTTCGATGCGGTAGAAGCCGTGCCCGGCAGGCGAGAGACCGGTGTAGAACGAAGGCCATGTGCTCCCGATGAAGAAGCCCTTCACGCCGCGCACCGATCCGGAGGCGCCCCGATCCATCAGGCCGCGAATGGCCGGCAGCGTCCCGTCGTTCGCCCAGCGTTTGAGCAAGAGCGGGCTCGCCGCGTCGATCCCAAGTATGAGGAGCTTCGCCGGCATGAATGTGAATCCCATGCGAATGATAACATCGCCCTAGCCTTCCGCCTCGGCCTGGAGTGGGTTGTTTGGGCTTTCCTGGTCGCATCGGTGGTCGACCGCGCATGGGCGATTCGCTTGAGACCTTGCGGCCTGTGGACGTGTGCGTCGTCGGCGCTGGCCCGGCCGGCATCACCACGGCTCTGGCGCTCGGGTCCGTGGGACGTACCGTCGTTCTCCTCGAGAGCGGGGGATTCCGCTCCTCGCGCTGGGCCCAGGAGCTGAACGACGGCGACCACGAGGGGGAGCCGTACGACGGTCTCGTCAGAACTCGCCATCGCCAGGTCGGCGGAACGGTGAACGTCTGGAACGTCCCCGTTCAAGACGAGCCCGGAGCCAAGTACGTCCCTCTGAGTCCCAGGGACATCGCCGACTGGCCGATCGCCTGGAACGATCTCGAGCCTCGTTACCGCGAGGCGCAGACGTTGTGCGGGCTGGGGCCCTTCGAGTACGGAGCCGACTACTGGGCGACGGAGGCGCGGCGCTCGTTCCGGCTGGAAGGAACGGGCCTCACGAGCGGAGTGTACCAGTTCGGCAGCGCGAAACAATTCACCCGCGTCCTCGTTGACAGGCTGCGGAGCACCGAGACCGTCACCCTGGTTCCCTCGGCGACCGTCGTGGAGCTCGACGTGGACCGTCCCGGGCGCTGTGTGCGCGGAGTCAAGGCGTTCGCCAGAAACGGAGAGGTTCTCGAAGTGAAGACGCGAACGGTGGTCCTCGCGTGCGGCGCGGTCGAGAACGCCCGCCTGCTGCTCATCGCGGGGTTCGGCGGCGCGGACCGCTCGAAGTGGCTTGGCCGGGGGTTCATGGAGCACGTGCGGGACTTTTCGCTCGTCCTCGTCCCCGACTCGCCGGAGCTTTTTGCCGACGCCTCCTTTTACGATCTGCACACCACGGGCGCCGGCCTCCGGATCGGAGGCCGCCTCACGCTCACCGATGACGCGCTGGACAGCTTCCAGCTTCCGAACGCATCGATGACACTGGTGCCCCGAGTCCGCCGGCGCACGAGCCGAGGTCTGATGGACCGGGCGCTCCGGTCGATTCATCGCGGTGTCGGCGGGCCGTGGCAAGGTCGGTACGGCTGGTCGCGGGTTCGCTCACCGGTGACCGCCTTCGACGTCTTCGAAGTCGTCCTCAACCTCGAACAGCGGCCTCATCCGTGGAACCGGATCGAGCTGAGCAGCCGGAGCGACCGGTTCGGCAATCCGCTGCCGAGGCTCGTCCTCGAGTGGACCGACGAGGAGCAGAAGATCCTTGAACGGGTGCGGGACCGGCTGGAGGAGTGGTTTCGGACGGCACGGCTCGGACGTCTGCTCGTCACCAGGGGTCGCCGCCCCGACTTGAACGCACACCATCACGCCGGCACCACGAGGATGGGGCGCGATCCTCGGACCGGGGTCGTGGACCCCCAGGCTCGCGTGTTCGGGGTCGAGAACCTCTATCTGGCGGGGGCTTCGGTCTTTCCCACCGCCGGCTTCGCCAATCCCACGCTGACCATCGTCGCCACGGCGCTCCGTCTCGCCAGCCACGTCGACGCCTCACTCGGCTGAGACGCTCGCGACCGCGAACGGCGAAACGAACCTGGAGCACCGGCAAGGAAGCTCGCCACGGCCGCCCAGGGCCCCCGGCGGTCGTTGACCTGCGCGCGGTCCACTCGGGTTTCTCTCGGCCCTCCGGCCATCGGAGCTCAGCCGATGTTGACCATGACGTGGCGGACCACCGTGTACTCCTCCAGGCCGTAGATCGACATGTCCTTTCCGTAGCCCGACTGCTTGAGCCCGCCGTGGGGCATCTCGTTGACCAGGGTGAAGTGGGTGTTGACCCAGACGCAGCCGTACTGCAGATGCGCGGCCGCCTGCATGGCCCGGCGTACATCGGTGGTCCACACCGAGGCGGCCAGCCCGTACTCGGAGTCGTTGGCCCACGTGATCGCCTGCTCCACGTCGGACACGCGCGTCACCGAGACCACCGGGCCGAACACCTCGCGGCGCGTGATCTCGTCGGCCTGCCGCGCTCCGGCGAGCACGGTGGGCTTGTAGAAGTACCCCGAGCCGGGCGCGACCCCGCCCCCGGTGACCACTTCGACGTGCCCGGTGGCCACCGCTCGTTCCACGAAGCCCGCAACCCGCTCTCGGTGCGCCGCGCTGATCAGGGGGCCGAGCTCCGTGGCCTCCTGGTGCGGGGCACCCCAGGTCAGCGAGGTCGCCGCGGCTCCGAGATCGGCCACCAGGCGGTCGTGGATCCCGGGTGCAGCGTAGACGCGGCAGGCCGCCGTGCAGTCCTGCCCTGCGTTGTAGAACGAGGCCATGCGCAGACCGGCGATCACCACGTCAAGGTCCGCGTCGTCGAACACCAGGACCGGAGCCTTGCCGCCCAGCTCGAGGTGAGTGCGCTTGAGATCTCGCGCCGCCGTCATGAGGACCTTCTGCCCGGTCGCGATGCTACCGGTGAGGGAGATCATGCGCACGCCGGGATGCCCGATCAGGGGCGCGCCGACGCTGTCGCCGCGCCCGGCCACGACGTTGACCACACCCCGCGGCAGGATCTCGGCCAGCAGCCGGCCCAGCTTGAGCGTGCTGAGCGGCGTCAGCTCCGAGGGCTTCAGCACGACGGCATTGCCCGCGGCGAGCGCCGGGGCGAGCTTCCACGCCGCCATCATGAGCGGATAGTTCCACGGGGTGATCTGGGCCACCACCCCGATGGGGTCGCGGCGGATCATGCTGGTGTACCCGGCGAGGTACTCGTCCGTGGCGCTGCCCCCCAGCACGCGGGCCGCCCCGGCGAAGAAGCGGAAGCAGTCCACGATGGCCGGTAGTTCGTCGGCCAGCACCCGCGCCCGCGGTTTGCCGCAGTCGAGAGACTCCAGGTCGGCGTAGGCGGCGCCGTCCTGCTCCACCCGGTCGGCCAGCCTGAGCAGCAGCCGCGAGCGCTCCTGGGGCGTGGTCCGGGACCATCTGGCGAAGGCGGTCTGGGCGGCCTGCACGGCCCGGTGGACCTGCTCCTCCCCCGCCTCGCCCACCTCGGTGATGGCCCGACCCGTGGCGGGGTCGATCACCGGCTGCCGCGCGCCCTGGCCGGCCACGAGATCGCCGTCGATCAGCAACGTGGTGTCGAGCATCTCCGGTCTCCTTTGCGTGACTGGCGCGTCACTTGCCGCTGCCGGCCACCTCGTGGGTGTCTCGCGTCAGGTAGAAGGCCAGCAGGATCGGCGCCAGCGTGACCAGGATCACGAACACCGCCACCACGTTGGTCACCGGGCGCTCGCGCGGCCGCACCAGCTCGGTGAGCATCCAGATCGGCAGAGTCGCCTGCTGGCCGGCCGTGAAGGTCGTCACGATGACCTCGTCGAAGGACAGCGCGAAGGCGAGCATGCCGCCCGCCAGGAGCGCGGTGGCGATGTTGGGCAGCACCACGTGGCGAAACGTCTGCACCCCATTGGCGCCGAGGTCCATCGAAGCCTCGATGAGGGCGCCCGAGGTGCGGCGGAACCGCGCCAGAGCGTTGTTGTAGACCACGACAACACAGAAGGTGGCGTGGCCCAGCACGATCGTCCAGAAGCTGAACGGCAGGCCCCCCAGGTGAAAGGCGCTGCGCAAGCTGATGCCCGTGATGATACCGGGCAGGGCGATGGGCAGGACCAGGAGCAGGGAGATCACCTCACGCCCGAAGAAGCGGGAGCGCCATACCGCGGCTGCGGCCAGCGTGCCGAGCACCAGGGCGATCGCGGTGGACACGGCCGCCACCTGCAGCGAAAGCCAGAGCGCGTCCCAGATGTCCGGCCGCGCCCACGCCACCGCGAACCACCGCGTGGTCAGCCCCGGCGGGGGGAAGACGAAGCTCTTGTCCTCGGCGCTGAAGGCGTAGAGGACGATGAAGCCCAGCGGCACGTGCAGGTAGAGCAGGGCCCCGCCCGCCGCCGCCTTCAAGGGGAGGCCTGCGCGCCGAGTCATGCCGGCCTCACAGCCCCTCGAAGGCGCCGAGCCGCCGGGCCACCACGAGGTACACGGCCATGATGGCGACGGGGACCACGGTGAGGGCTGCGGCCATGGGGATGTTGCCCGCGGTGCCCTGGTGCTGCACCACCGCCTGGCCGATGAAGGGATGCGAGGTCCCGATGATGCCGGGGATGATGTAGTCGCCCAGCGTGAGGGAGAAAGTGAACACAGATCCGGCCACGACGCCGGGCCAGGCCAGCGGCAGCACCACCCGCCAGAACGTCGCGCTTGGCCGGGCGCCCAGATCGGCGGAGGCCTCGAGTAGCGAGGGGGGCACGCGCTCCAGGGCCGCGACGACGGGCAGCACCATGAACGGGAGCCAGACGTAGAGGAACACCAGGAAGGTGCCGATGTCGGAGGTGGACAGCGACGGCCCGCCGATCACGGGGAGGGCCAGGACCGCCTCCAGGGCCCAGCCGAGCCGGAGCCGCTCGGCGAGCCAGGTGACGATGCCCTCCCTGGCCAGGATCAGCTTCCACGAGTATACGCGCACGAGGTAGCTCGACCAGAGCGGCAGCATCACCCCGAGATAGCAGAGCGCCTTCACGCGGAGGCTCGCGTGGCGCACCATGTAGAAGGCCAGCGGGAAGGCCAGCACGGCGGCCGCCAGGGTGACGGCGGCCGCCATGGCGGTGGTGCGGATCACGATGTCGAGATTGGCCAGGGTAAGGAGCTCCCAGTAGGTCGCCAGGGAGAGCCGGCGCACCACGAGCCCCGAGAACTGGTCGACGTAGAAGAAGCTCTGCAGGAGCAGCGCGACCAGGGCCCCCAGATAGACGACCCCGAGCCACAGAAGCGGCGGCCCCAGCAGCAGCCCCAGCAAGAGGCGCGGCCGGAGATAGAGTCCGGTGGAGAGGCGGTCGAGAGCCGACGACGGCGCGGCGGGCGCGCTCATCCCAGAGGCTGCTGATGCTGGCGGGCCCAGCCGAGGCGCACGCGCTGGCCGGCGGTCCACGGGCGTCCGGGGTCCCCCGCGTTCTGGCGCACCACCAGGAGCTGGCCTCCGCCGTCCAGCGCCACCGTGTAGCGCGTGGCCGCGCCGAGATAGAGCGTCGACTCGATGACCCCGGCCGCGGTGGGCTCGCGGGCATCGCCGGGCCCGCTGGCCGGGTCGGCGAGCCGGATCTTCTCCGGGCGCAGCGTGAAGGGCTGCGGGGTCCCGGTGAGGCGGCGCGCCAGGTCAGCCTCCACGACGTTGGAGACGCCGACGAAGCCGGCCACGAAGGCGGTGGCCGGCCGCTCGTAGATCTCGTCCGGCGAGCCGATCTGCTCCAC
>Ga0187893_10001423_pt1 | contig 57599 bp, 34 predicted proteins | sample MA1701074metaG_FD_139574 | JGI IMG/M metagenome (GOLD analysis project Ga0187893, IMG submission 139574) | White microbial mat communities from a basaltic lava cave in the Kipuka Kanohina Cave System on the Island of Hawaii, USA - MA170107-4 metaG ...
ACCTGCCGCAACTCTTCCCGATAAACGCGCTCGGCTGAGCGCATCGTCTCCAAAGCAAAAATCATCGCCGCGGCTTCAACCTTCTGCACTCACAGTCTGTCCTGAGGGCGCTAAACAATTACCGCGAATTTACGTCACTTGCTGCACATTTCCGCTGTCTGCGCATAATAAATCATGGTCGTCTTCAAGTCCTTGTGCCCCAGCAGCTCCTGCACGGTGCGGATATCGTAGCCATCTTCGAGGATGTGGGTCGCAAACGAATGGCGCAGCGAATGGCAGGTCGCGTGCTTCGCAATCCCCGCTCGGCGAACCGCACGCGTGAACGCTCGCTGAATGATGGATTCGTCGACGCGGTGGCGGCCCTGGGCTCGTGTCTCGGGGTGAATCCAGCGGTTCGCCTGGGGGAAGACGAACTGCCACCGCCATTCCGTCGCCATTCCGTGGCAGCGTGAATGTACTTTCGTTCCAGGGCGTCGGGTAGCGTAACTGCGCCGAATCCGTCCGAGAGGTCCTTCTGGTGTACTCGGAGGGTCCGCTGTCCCTGCCGTCGCAAGGCTTGCCGGCGCGGATGGCGTCGAGACCGTGGTTGGGTGCCAGCTCATCCGGTGGACTCCATACCAGGAGGGTTGCCCCGCTTTCCAAAATCTGCCCAGCGTTGCATTGCCCGGCGGCTTTGGAGCCGCGTACGGACGAGGACACTAAACAATCCTGCCCCTCGAAGCAAGGCCATTCCTTGACGGGCTCGACGGAGTCGGCGCGCTTGGCGGAGCGACCGCACGCGGCGGAGCTCATGGCACGCGATGGACCGGCGTGATTTCTTAGTACCGCGCGTCACAAGCTCGTTATCGAATTGCCCGCCTGGAGCGCGGTACGTGCCGGGGGGGTGTGGGGGGGCCGGCAAGGGCCCCGCAGTTCCTTCTCTCGGGGGGGGTCAGCAAGCGGAGCGAGCGCAAAGGGGAGCGGCGAGCAATGCACAGCCGCGGACCGCCGGAGCTGCCGGGGGCCCGCGACAGCGGGAGGCTGCGAGGCCCGCCTGGAGGCCGAGCGCGTCAGCGCGAGGACCGGAGGGGTGGCTTGCCCACCCCCTTGAAGTACAGCTCGTCTTCGGGAGATTTCGAGAACCGTTTTACGACGAGCTGAACTTAGGCGACTCCTGTCGCCTCCTTCCTCCAAACGATGCCTACTGCTCGGCGCTGAGATGCCTGTTGCCATCATCGACCCTCGCAGCCGGCGAACGATTCGCAGTCGAGGCCATCGGGCTCCGGATTGACCCCGCAACCCGGGTATGGCGCCCTCGGGGGCGGCCCACCGAGGAAGAGGTGGTTCAGGGTGTAGACGACGTCGGTCAGGTCGACGGTCAGGTCCGAGTTCGCGTCGCTCGCGGCCGCGCAGGCGGGCGGGGGCCCGCCGGTGAAGAGGAACGAGAGCGTGTACACGGCATCGGTGATGTCCTTCCCGCCGTCCCCGTTGGCATCGGTGCGGATGAAGCGGGCCGGCGGCGGAGGCGGCGGCGCCAGCCGGACGGTGATCGGCTCCGACTTCACCGACTGAGAGAGGCCGATAGAGCCGCGGACGCAGTACTCGTGCTTGTCGACGAGGCCGGCGCGCGGATCGATGCCGACGGTCCCGGAGTCGACGAAGCTGCTCCGCGTCCCCGACACCTCGGCGTGCATCTGGCCGTCGCGGTAGATCTGCACGCGGTCGTAGATGCCGCCGTTCGTCCAGCGCAGGACGACGGCCGGCTCTCCGCGCACCGTGATCGCCTCGCCGCTCAGGTCCCTCGGCTTCTGGGCGCCGATGGGGCAGACCCGCTCGTTGTCGGCGGGGTTGAACTCGCCCTTGACGCCGTCCACGACGGCGGCGAAGAGCACCGGCCGGCGCGGCATGGTGAACGGGACCTCGAAGACCGACTCTTCGCCCGGCTCGAGCACACGGATGACGACGTTCTCGATCGCGTCCCGCACGCCACTGTCGGACTCGTGGAAGAGCGTCAGGCTGAGGTCCGCGGGCGTCGGCGCAAAGCCGCGGTTGGCGACGTGGATCGTCGCCTTGAGGTCCGATCCGGCCGCGGCGTAGACGTCCGAGACGCGGCAGACGCTGATCGCCGGGTCGGCCACCGCCGGGAAGCTCTGGCCCATGAGGTCGCCGAAGAGATGGCCGCCGAGGACCGGAACGGGAACGGAGTCGCCGAGGCCCCCGCCCTGCGCCTCCGCGAGGGCGAGGTCGCCGTGCAAGGGAGCGGGGCTCTGATGCATCAGGACGATCTCCCCCGCCGATGTGAACGTCGCGGCAATGTCCTGGTGGACGCGATTGTCCGGAGTGAGGTTCACCGGATCACCCCAGCTCTGCATACCACCGCTATAGACCATGGCGATCGCGTTGCCGGCGCCGGCGCGCGAGCCGATGGACCCGCGCTGCTGGAATGTTACGGCAAACGTCGGATCCTCGTCGCCTGCGCCCACCAGCACCAGATTCTGCACCTTGGGAGAGTGGGCGAAGATCGGCGTATCGCACTTGGGGCCGATCAGCAACGGGTCGCCGAACTGGGGAGCGGTGTCGGCGCCGGTGATGGTCGCTGAGTAGAGCACTCGAATGCCGCCGAAACCGGGGTCCGTCGTCTCGGCGTTGACGGGAAGCGCCGTGAAGGCGAGGAGCCCGTGCCCCTGGGCGCCGAGAGCGATGGTGGGCTCGAGGAGGCCCTTGAAGTCCGACGCACTGGCGAGCACCGGTGCCGGGGCGCTGAAGATGTTGTTGCCGGTGCGCCTGGAGTAGAGGATCTCGCGCCCGATGTTCTCCCCGAGGAGGTTCTCGTGGATGGGATCGTTGAGCCAGACGATGAAGGTCGTGCCATCCGGACCGACGGCAACGTTGGGCTCGATGTCGATCTCGTCGGCGTTGCTCGAGATCTTGACCCTCGGGGCGGCGAAGGCCGTGAAGATCTGCCGCGCGTAGATGCTGGTCTTGCGCAGCTGCATCTGGGGATCGCCGTTCTGGTCGAGCTGGACCATATCAGCCGCCTCGTAGCGAACCCAGGCCGCCCAGACGCCCGGTCCGTTGGGGCCGTTGACCGTCGTCGGGTCGAGCGCCAGCGACACCTTGCCGTCGGCCCGGTAGCCGTTGGGGCCCAGGTCATTGGTCAGGCGTTGCGCCGTGCTCCACGCCACATAGGGGATCGGCGGCTTGTTTGGCTCGGGGTTCGGCTTGTGGGACCATGTCCCGATCGAGAAGGCGACCTCCGTTCGCCGCATCACCTTGTTGAAGATCTGCGGGTCCTTCAAGTCTTTCTCCTGGATGCCGGCGAGCGTCGAGTCCTCCCTCATGAAGTTCTGCGTCCAGACGAGGAGGATCTTGTCGTTGTCCATGAAGACGACCTCAGGATCTGCCTGGGGGCCGGAGTACTCGGCCGTCTGCGCCGTCGGCAGGACGACGTCATCGGGCGGCCACTGCCAGTCGGAGGTCGTCCCCTTGATGATGGAGAAGAGGTGTCCCGAGTCGTTGCGTCCGACGGCGATCTGACGGAAGCCGTTCGGCGACGTGGCGATCGCGAGCTGCCGCCGCGGCGCGTTGAGCGGAACCTGACCGCCGCCGCCTGCCGGCGCCCCGGGGGCGAGGCCAGTAATGGAACCGCAGATCGCTTTAAGGACTGCAATCTCGCCCGCGACCTCTGCGGCGGTGACCCCGTTATCATCCTCGGGCACTTCGAGGATCAGCCCTTTCCAAATGTCCCACGACACCTTTTCGCAGATACCCGCGACGCAGCCCCTGAGGTATCCGTTGAGATCCACGCTCAACAGAAATCCGAACTCGGGCGCCGTGAAGTTCGTCAAGCTCATGATGACCGGAAGCTGCGCTTCGAAGCCGAAGTCGATGCCGATAGCCCCGCTGAGAACGCCGAGTACGACGTCCGCATCGACCTCCGCGAAGATCCCCGCGCCGCCCTCCAAGTCAAAGAAGAATCGCGCGTCAAAGGACGGATCGTTGCCCGACGGGCACGGGTCGAACGTAATGTCGTGACCGGCCGCCACCACAAGGAAACCGGAGACTCCGGTTGCGAACGAAACGGCGAAGACCACTCCCCCGAAAGGGTCCGTAAAAATCGGCATCTTGAAGACCGGTATCTCCCCGCCCTCGTCCACGAATGTATTGAAACTGCAGTCCCTGAACGCCTTCAGGTTGCAAGCGGAGTCCCAGGCACCCCCTCCCCCACCTCCGCCGGCGGGAGCCAGTTGGGAAGGGGGATCCAGATTGGCGGCGGAGATGTTCACCCGGCTCCGGAACTTCTTGCCCATCGCATGGACCTGGTATGCCTTGCGAAGCCGGTCGAGCTGCCAGGCCCCGTTCGAGAACGTCATGTAGACCGTCGCTTCCGCGGACCGCAGGCCGTTGTTTGTGGCGGGATAGTCAAAGGGCACACCGTTGTTGACCGCATGGACCGCATCGGACTTGTAGATGGGCGTGCCGCTCCCGGGCGGCGCCATGAAGGCCGCGAAGTCGTAAACGCGGGACGGGGGGTCGTAGGACGCGGTGGTGAACGGCGAGTGATCGAGGGAGGCGGGCGGATCGTAGACGTTGATCGACTCGCTGCCGGGGACGGCCTCCAAGATCTTTGAGCCGCCGACCTCCACCTGGCGGTAGTCGCGGACCGGGCGCCACGGGCTGGGATTCGAGCCATTGGGATCGTCGCTGCCCCACGCCCAGAGTTCATAGACTCCCACGGCTCCCGCAACGCCGGGATCCACTCGCGGCAGATCGCTCATGTCGTAGCGGGCCACCCAGAAACGTCCCCCGATCTCGGTATCATAGGTGCATTCCTTCCCGTCCTCATCGAGCCCTATTCCCTCATCAATCGTGAACTCGTGGACGAGACACGGTTTTTTTTGGGAGTCGATTCCCTGCAAGTACGCCGGCTGGGTCTGCACCGGGCTGTTCGGGCCGCCGGCCCGGAAGAGCATCGTCTGCACACGCTGCGTCGTCGCCGCGCCCGTGCAATCGGCGCCGGCTTGGGGGTCGACGACGAAGATCTGGAACGTCTGGACCACTTCGTCCGCGACGTAATCGAGCGAACCCAGGTCGGTCACGAAATGGAGCTTGCCCGGCACCGGCGATGGAAAGGTGAAGTTTGGACCATCCTCGTCCGAAACACACGGCGGATGGATGGTCACCGGTATCTGCGTCTCGGTCGTGTTGCCGCAGCGGTTGTCCCAAACCTTCAGGGTCGCCGAGTGCGTGCCGTAGCCGTAGAAGAACGTCGTGAACTTGTCGGAGGCGGACTCGTAGTGATCGACCTGAGGGCCCCATTGGGTATCCCCGCCGTTGTAGACATCCCAGACGTACTTGACGATCGGGTCTCCGTCGAGGTCGCTGACCTTGGCCTGGATCGTCGCCGTGAGCAACGGGATCACGGTGCCGTCGGTCATGTGCAGCTCGCCGCCCTGGACCTCCGTGGCTGGTAAGAACTGGTGGATGCCGTGGATGGTCGGATTGAAGTTGTTCGTCGGCTCGACCCGGACGAGAGGATAGGGCGGACAGCCGGCCCCGGGCACAATGATCTGCTCAGTGCTCCGATCGCTCGACACTTCGAAGGTGGTCGTGAGTGGATCGCCGCCGACGGCGTAGATTCTGAGGAGATAAGCGCCGGGCGGCAACTGATCGTGCGGCGGCTGCGGGTTCTTCTCATCTGGAACCGGGGAGCCGGGAGGCGGCGGGTTCTGGGTGTTGTAATCGAGGACGATCCAGCGGTGCTGGGGATCCAGCGGCACGTTGGGCAGCGTCAGCTCGACGGGACCCCACACCATGCCGGGCTCGGCCGTCTCGATCAGGACTCGAAGGGACTGCGATTCGACGGCGGCGACCTTGGCGGCGTGGACCCCGATCCGCAGCTTCCGGGTGGTCTCGACGAGGCGGAAGCCGGTGACGAGCTCGTTGGCCACCGGGGTCGTGAGCGGGCTGATGTCGTAGTTGATGTGCGGCTGGCCCTCCGGGGAGATCAGCACGAACTGATACCCGCCGCTCCCTCCGGAGGCGCCGCCCCCGGGACCGAACGGCGCGTGGCCGCCGTCGACGTGGAGGATCTTCTCCCCGGGCGCTCCCTCGGTGACGTTCGCCGGCGGCACGCAGGCGGGTCGCGCCACGTGGAAGAGCGCCACGCCGGACCCGCCTCCCTCGACCTCGCCGACCAGCATGAACCCGACCTGGCTCCCCTCGACGGGCTCGGTGTCCCGGAAGGACGTGGCGTTGCCCTCGAGGGTCCCGTGAAACTCCCCGTCGCGGTAGACGTGGACTCGCGCGTAGGGCACCGGGTTGACCCACTCCATCTCGGCGATCCCGTCGACGAGCGTCGCCTCGACCTCCTGGGGAGCCGGAGCGGCCGGGTCGACGAACTCGAGCACACCCGGAGCGAAGGTCGGATCGGCGCCGTCGCTCGCGCGCACTCCGACTCTGAACTCGGCGGGCTTGTGCGCCGGCATGAGGGCGGTGATGAGAGCATCGCTGACGAACTCGCTCTCGACTTTCTCGTAGTTGGGCCCCGCGGCGCCGACCGCGTGGATCACGACCTGCGTGGTCGCCGTGAAGTTCCGCCCGCGGACCGCGATCGACTCTCCGCCACGTGCATCGACGTGGGCGGGCGTGAACGAGGTGATCTCGGGACCTGCGGGCGCTACGTACTTGAGGGCATCCGGGCGGTCAAAGTGGTCCTGCCCCACCACGCTCACGCGCAGGCCGACGACGCCCGCCGCGTGGGGCGGGGCGTCGAAGTACACGAGCGTGGCGTTTTCGGGCATGAACTCGGCCGGCTTGAAGGCGAGCGGGATCAGTGCGCCGGTGGCATCCACCATCGCCAGCTCCATGCTCTCGTGGAAGTTGGCTCCTTCCACCTTGACCTCCTGGCCTCCGGCCGTGCTCACCTGGTTCGGTTCGACTTTGCTGATGCTGGGTCTGGGCAAGGGCTGGTACACGATCGCCGGTGCCAACTCGAACGGCGGGTTGACGCCGTCGCTGACGCGTAGGCCGACGACTCCGGGGGAGTGCGGCGGCGCGTTGAAGAACACCTGCCTGGCGTTTTCCGGCATGAACTCGGCGGGTTTGTTGGGAGTGAAATCGAGCGGAATCACTCCGGTCGCGTCAACCATCGAAAGCTGCATGGACGGCGTGAAGTTCTCGCCGTTGAGGGCCAGGCCGGCTCTGCCGGCCGCCGAAATGACGTTCGGTTCCACCGAGATGAGCTTCGGCGGGAACAAGACGTACTCGATGGCCTCCGCGAGGACGTAGGGCTCCTGCCCCTCCACTCTCGCCTGCAGGCCGACCTTGCCCGCGGCGTGCGGCGGCGCGACGAAGCTCACGCGTTGCACGTTGAGGTACGTGTAGGAGAGAACGAGGGTCGTCGCACCGGCGGCCTCCACCAGCGCAAGCTCCATGGGCATCAGCTCGGGTATCGGCTTGGGAAACGCCACGCCGCCCACGGTGACTTCCTCTCCTCCGGCCGTGCTCACTCGGTTCGGCGACGCGAAGTTGATGCCGGGTCTCGGCAGCGGCCGGTACTCGATCGCCCTCGCCACGACGAACGGCGGCTTCGCACCATCGCGCACGCACAGGTCGACGAAGCCTGGACGGTGCGGCGGCGCGTCGACGTAGACGCGATTCGCGGGGAAGGAGCCGTCCTGCGTGAAGGTGAGCGGGATCGTACGGACGGCGTCCTTGATCGACAGCTCCATGGTCCGCGTGAAATTCACCCCGTCCAGGACCAGGCCCGTTCCACCTTCCGCCGGCAGCGATGTGGGCCAAGTGCGAAGCTCGGGCCGTATGAGGACGTACTGGAGCGCGTTTCTCACCACGACCGGCTCCGCCCCACAGACGGTGAACCTGAGATCGATGGGACCCTCCGCGTGGGGCGGGGTCGTGAAGATCAGGTTATTGCCGTTGAGATAGGTCCATTCCAGGACCATCGCGCCGGCTGCGTCGATCATGGCCAGCTCCATGGTCTGGGTGAAGCTGATGCCGTTCACATCCACGGTCTGGCCCCCTTGCACATCCACGACCTTGCCTCCCGCCGGCCTCACCGCGATCGCGTTGATGGCCGGCCTCGGCGGCGGCACGGCCTCGGCTCGCCCCGCCGCGTGGGCGATCGCTCCATCCGCGCAGCGGACGCTCGGCGTGTGGAACCCGTTGGGGAGAGGCGGAGACTTCCCGGCGATGGTCGAACCCTGGAGGGGGGCCCCGACCGTGAGCACCTGGTCGGTGAGGGGCTGGTCGCCGATATAGCCGAAATGCCGGCCCTGGACGAAGCCCGTGCCCATGATGACGAACTCCGTGCCGCCGCAGTTCAGGACCGTTGGAGGGCCGGTGAGGTGGATGACGACCGGCGGGCAGGGGACAGGGACCATCGCCTGGACCTCGGCGGCCGAGAGCGCGTGGTCGAAGACGCGAACGTCGTCGACGGCCGCCTTCAGGAAGCCGGAGTAGCCCAGCGCTCCCGACGTCGCCCCGATCGTGATGTGCTCGAGCGTCAATGCGGGACGAGCATAGGAGAAGGTTCCTTCGACGGCGCCATCCACGTAAAGCCGCGCCGAGCCGTTGTCGTCCACCCACGCGAGGTGGTGCCACGTGCCATCGAGGACGTTGGAGGTCGAAAGGATCGTGTCAATGAGCGCCGCGGCGCCTCCGTTCCGGACGAGGACGTGCACCCTGCCGGTGGCTCCGGAGGGATCGAAGCCGATCTGGAAGACGACGGAGGAGTCTCCCGCCTTCGACTCGGAGTAGAGGACCTGGTTCGCCCGGGGGCTGCCGTTGACCCACGCCGTCACGGAGTGCCGAGGATTGGCCCAGATCGGCAAACCGGCACCCTCGGGCAGCGCGACGCGCTCGGTGAGGCCGGCCACGGCATTCAAGGAGAGCGCTCCCTGCCCCGTCCCGTCGTGCCCGGCGACGAAGCTCGGGGCGGCACCCCCCCCGTACGCGCCGTCGTTCGGGCCGATGGAGTCTTGCAGGGTGTCGTCGAGGGTCCACCTCGAGACCTCGCCGGCCGGCGAAGGGACCGTCGAGAGCGCGAGAGCGATCGAAAGCAGCGTGCACGAAAGGGGCCGTAATCGATGGAACATCCTGGGCCTCCGAGGTCAAAAAGGGCTCGGCAACAGAAACGACATCAGGTTCCAGCGACAATCGCCGGAGGTTGTTACAGGGCGTGAAGCCCAAAGCGCCTTCCCCGTGAAGGCGGCGCTCGGTAGACTGCCGCCCGGGTGTTTGAGGGAACACCCGGCGAGCTGAAGCAGATCCATGGACGAAACTCCCGAAAGCTCGGTCGCGACGACGCTCCTCGTCCGCGCGGCCCAGGCGGGCGACGCGGCGGCGCTCGAGACCCTGTTCACCCGCTATCTGCCCCGGGTTCGCCAGATCGTCGCCCTCCGGATGGGCCGGCGGCTGCGGCAGCTCATCGAGATCGACGACGTCGTGCAGGAGGTGCTCCTCGACGCCTTCAAGGGGCTCAAGAGCTTCGAGCCGCGCTCCGAGGGGAGCTTCCGCAACTGGCTCGCGCGGTGCGTCGAACGGGAGATCGTGGACAGCGTCCGCACTGAGTCCCGCAAGAAGCGAGGCGGAGGCGCCGTGCGACGATTCAGCGACTACGATACGTCGCTCCTCGGCTCCTCCATCTTCGGAGCGGATGCGACGTCTCCGAGCGCCGGCGTCCGGGCGGATGAGTTCGGCCAGCGCATCGAGGAGGCGCTTCTCCAGATGCCCGCCTACCAGCGCGACCTCATCGTTCTGCGCGCCCTCTGCGACATGTCGTACGCCGAAGTCGCCGCCGAACTGGGCATCTCGCGGGAGGAAACGGTCCGAGTAGCGTATTCCCGGGCGCTCAAGCAGCTTGAGGAGCGGCTCGGCGTTTGACTCCGGCCTCCGGCGCAGTTTTTTCGGTAGCAGACCGGCGGGAACGTCGCTCGGAGGATACAGGGGCTGCAGGAACGGAAGATGATGCGAGATTCGGCAGAACCCGACGACCAGCTCACCCCTGCGGAGATTCTCTACTCAGATCACCTGGCGCGGCTCGCCTCGGGCGAGCGAGTCGAGCTTGACGACCTCTGTGCCCAGCACCCGGAGCACGAGACCGCGCTCCGCGTCCTTGCGCTGGCCCACGGTACAGAGGTCGGGGTTTCCCCGTCGCGCCTCGAATCCGTCATTCGGGAGAAGCTAGGCGGAGACGCCCCGCTCGGGACGCTTCCCGGAGGCCGCGCGGAACGGTACACGATCCGGCGCGAGGTCGCCCGCGGCGGCATGGGCGTGATCTACGAAGTCTGGGACGAGGACCTCGGCCGCGCGCTCGCCATGAAGGTCATCCAGAATCCCGCGGGAGTTGAGCGCTTTCTTGAGGAGGCGCGCATCACGGGGCGGCTCGATCATCCGGGGGTTCTCCCGGTCCACGAGCTTGGACTCGACGCCGAGGGGCGTGCGTTCTTCACGATGCCGCTGATCGAAGGGAAAGACCTGGAGCGGGTCCTCCGGGACGCGATCTCCGGAGAGGAGGGATGGAGCTTGACCCGCGCCATCGAGGTCCTCGTCAAGGTCTGCGACACCCTCGCCTACGCGCACTCAAGGGGCGTGATCCATCGCGACCTCAAGCCGCAGAACATCATGGTCGGCCGCTTCGGCGAGACGTACGTGATGGACTGGGGGCTCGCGAGGACCCTCGGGGAGACCGCGGCCGTGCGGGCTCGCGAGCCGGGACATCCGGACGACGCGGGGGCGTTCCGATCGCCCCACCGGACCTGGGCGGGCACCGTGCTCGGAACGCCGGCCTACATGCCTCCCGAGCAGGCGGCGGGGGACCTCGATGCGCTCGACGAGCGCTCGGATGTCTACGCGGTGGGCGGAATGCTCTACACGCTCCTGACGGGCAAGCGTCCCTACGCTTCGAGCGGCTCAGGCAAGTCGTCGCGGGAGATCGTGGATTCGGTGCGGGCCGGCCCCCCCGCCAGGGTCCAGGAGCTGAACCGCGGCGCCACGCCGGAGCTCGTCGCCATCTGCGAACGGGCGATGGCCCGGGCGAAGGAGGGGCGTTACTCCACGATGAAGGAGCTGTCGGACGACCTGCGGGCCTTCCTGGAAGGGCGCGTCGTGCGCGCGTATCGAACGGGGGCGATGGCGGAGCTCCAGAAATGGGTCGCGCGCAATCGCGCCGTCGCGGCGGCGGCGATGCTCGCGCTCGTCGCCCTGGCGGGATTCCTCTTCTGGAGGGAGGTGACGCGCAGCGAGATCGAGGACGAACGGAATCAGAAAGGCGCGGCGCTGGTCCGCGCCGGGACCGCGCTCTCGGAGAAGGAGAATGCCCTCCGGCGCTCCGAAGCGAACCGGCTGACGGCGCTTTCCATAACGCAGCTCCCGAGCGACCCGACTCTCGCGCTCCTCCTGGCCATCGAGGGGGCCGCCCGCGACCCGGGCCCCGTCGCCGACAACGCTCTGATCGCCGCGCTTGGAAGTCTCCGGGAGAAGCGCACCATCGAGGGCCACTTGAGCCTTGTCTCCGCCGTGGATTTCGACCCCTCCGGGAGCCGCCTCATCACCGCCAGTCAAGATGGCACGGCGCGCATATGGGCCATTCCAGCTTGCGAGGAGCGATTGCGGCTCGCCGCGGGAGAGCCGCTTCACTGGGCGTTTTTCGACCCTTCGGGAGGCCGCGTTCTGGCGGCGGGGCGCTCCGGCGTGAAACTCTACGTCTGGGACTCTGAGAGCGGCGCCCTCCTTCGTTACCTGACCCTGTCCGACCCGATCGGGGATCTGCGGCCCACTTCTCGTCGAGAACGGCTCCTCATCGCCACCGATGATGGCCGCGTCTCGCTCCTCGACACCGGGACGTTGGCGACCGTGAGGCGACTCCAGGTGCGCGCCCAGGGTGCTCCCGACACGAAGATCCTTTCGGCCGACCTCCACCCCGACGGCGAACGGCTCATCGTCGCCGGCAGCGACCTCGTCGGGACCGAGTGGAACGTGCGGATCAGGCGGCCCACGGGGCTGACCGTTCCCGACTGCGCGGTCGCGCGGTACAGCCCGGATGGACAGAGCCTGGTCGTGGGCTCCCCCGACGGTGGAGCAAGGGTTCTCCAGGCCGGGGCGGACATCGTGAGGGTCAGGCTGGACGGACATCGCGATCGGATCGAGGCTGTGGCGTTCTCCCCGGATGGGCGTTCCGTCCTCACCGCCTCGCGCGACGGCACCGCAAGGCGGTGGGACCTCTGGACCGGCGAGACCGTCGCGGTCCTGGCCGGTCACCTGAGCGATGTCCTCTGCGTCGCCGCCAGCGGCGACGGCAGGCTTTTTGCCACGGGCTCTTTCGACGGCTACGCGCGCCTTTGGGGCGCGAGGCCCTTGCTCTCCGTCGACTCGACGCCGGATGCTGTCCCCGTCGGTCCTCCCGTCGTGACGCCGGACGGCAGGCGCGTCCTTTACCCGCGGGGGCGGGATGTGGAAATCTGGGAGCCCCAGAGCGGCGAACGGGTCCAGACCTTCGGAGGCCACACCGGGTTTGTCCTGATCGCCGCGTTCAGTCCGGATGGCCGCCTGGCGGTCACGGGCACGACGGATGCGTCCGACGGCGTGCGCGTCTGGGACGCGGAGAGCGGCCGCACGGTGGCCACATTCCTCGGCCACAAGGCCGGGGTCCTGTGCGCGTCGTTCGACCCGAGCGGCGAGCGGGTCATCTCGACGAGCCTGCATGACACTTCTGCTCGAATCTTCGACGCACGCACCGGGAACGTCCTGGTTGTCCTTCAGGGCCACGTCTCTCGGGTGAACTCCGCGGCCTTCAGCGAGGATGGGAGGAGGGTGGTCACCGGTGCCGATGACGGCACGGTCCGAGCCTGGGATCCCGCAACCGGGAAGCTCCAATGGCAGATGGGCTGGCGGGACAGGGTGCAGTTCGTCGGTTTCTTCAACGGGGACGCGACCGTGATCGTGGGGACGCACAGGAATTTCTTGTGCGTCCTCGACGCCACGTCGGGGAAAGTTCGGACCCAGTTCGGCGGGCGCAGCGGGACCCTTCTCCAGGCCGCTTACCACGCGGGGAGGGGGCTCATCGCCACAAGATCTTCCGACACCATCACCCGCATCTGGAGCGTGGCCACGAAGGAGGAGATTCTCGCAATCCCCTCGCCCGACCGCGGCTTCCGCCACGTCGCGTTCTCGACCGACGGCGAGCGGCTCTACACTCTGGCCGGCGAGTGCGATCTGCGGGCCTGGCCGCTCGATCCGGCCGCGGGCGCCGATGCGTTCAAGCCGCGAGGGTTCACCCCCCACGAGCACAACCGGTTCGAGATCGGCACGCCCGAAGCGCTGAAGGCTTACAGGAGAGCCTGGAACTCGACGCGGTTTCGCCGGGACCTCGACGCCGCCGGCCTGGCGGTGGCCCTGCGCCCGGATGACTGGCGGGTTCGCGATCATTCCATCGAGTTCTTGAAGGCATGGATCGGCGTCCTTTCCCCGCAAGTCGAGGGCGAGGAACTGGAGAGCATCGGGCGTTTCCTGTGGCAGGCGGCGAGGGATCCTCGCGCGGATTGGAGACATCTCGCCGCCATCGCCGAGAAACAGCGCCTCGCCGGCCGCGACCTCGACGCACTCGAGACCCTCGAGCGCGCCGTCCGGCGGCCTCTCGCCGGCAAGGAGGCCGAAACGGCACTTGCCGACTCGCGGGCGCGCTTTCTCCCCGACCTGGCGACGTTCGACTCGATCGACGCCGCGCTCGATTCGGCGAGCGAGCCCCTCGTCCCGCCGGGAGCCGCCTGGCGGTTCTTCCGGGGGCGGAGCGAGCCTTCCACCGGGCTCGAGTGGGCTCAGCCGGGATTCGATGACGCCTCCTGGGAGGAGGGTGAAAGCGGCTTCGCCTGCGGGGAGGGAGCGGGCGGCGATGGCGCCACCCGGCTCGAGGACATGAAGGGGTCCTTCACGACCCTGTACGCTCGCCGGAAGGTCCTCCTCGCAGATCCGGACAGATGGAACGCGCTCGTCCTCTCGGTGCGGGCCGACGATGGGTTCGTCGCCTACGTCGACGGCGTGGAAGTGGGCCGGCAGAGAGCCGGACCGGCGGGCGCCCGGCTGCCCTTCGACGCCGTCGCCGACGCCGCGGCTCCGGAGCCCCCTCCGGCGCACCAGATCCGCCTCCCGTTGCCCCCACAAGGGTCGTGCGTCGTCGCGATCCAGGGGCTCAACCGGTCGAAGGACAACGGCGATTTCTCGCTCGTCCCGGAGCTTCGGGGGCAGTTCCGGCCGCAAGCGGTCGCCGTGGAGAGAGGGCGCGATCTCCTCGAAAGGGTCCGCCGGAGCTCACGGCCCGGAGCCGCGGCCCGAGCCGCCTACCTCGAGGGGAGGCTGCTCGAGGTCGAGGGGAAGCCTGCCGAGGCGCTGGCTCGCTTCGAAGCGGCGGCCGGTGCTCTTTCGGAGAGCCCGGCGCGCCCCGAGCCCTATGTGCGGCTGGCCGAGTGCCTCGAAGAGCTGGGGCGAGCTGCGGAAGCCGTGGAGCGATTGCGGGCCGCGCTCTCGCTCGGTGTGGAAGAGAGCGAGCGGCTGTGGGACCGCTGGATCGAGTTGAACTTCGGACGACTCGCGCTCGACGCGCCCGCTGTGCTGGCCAGATTCCCCTCGATCCGGCAGGAAGGCGATTGGCCGGCGCGGGAGGCGCAGTTCCGCGCTCTCCTCGAGTCGCTCGCCGCGGACGGCGCAGTCCGGATCAACTGCGGCGGCGCGGCGCACGTGAGCGGGGATGGATCCCGCTGGCTGGCCGACGCGTTCAATGTCGGAGGCTATCGCTTCTTCGGCGACCGCCAGGGAGCCGCGACGGGACCGTTCACGGGGGAGATCCGGGGAACCGAGGACGATCCTCTCTTCCGCACCGAACGGTGGTTTCTGTGGGAGGGGGAGAAAACGCAGGGATACACGATCCCCCTTCCGCGAGGGCGCTGGCGCGTCGTCCTCCACTTCGCGGAGATTCACTGCAAGACGCCGTGCGATCGGAAATTCGACATCGTCGTCCAGGGCCACGTAGCGGCGAGGGATTTCGATCCGGCCGCGGCCGGGATCGCGACGGCTTCGAGCGTGTCCTGCGAAGCCGAAGTCGCGGACGCATGGCTCAAGATCGAGTTCCCCGTCCGCCCGGGGCGCATGCAGCCGAAGATCTCGGCGATCGAGGTGCGCCGACTCGAGTCCAACGCCCGCTGAGTGCGACCCGCGCCGGCGAAGCGGGGTCACCGAATGGTGTCGAGTTGCTTGATTGCTGCGGCCCTTGGACCGGCCTCCAGGGTGTGGATAGAATCCGGAGTCGCGAAACGATTTCTATCCCGCAGAGGACCCGATCCAATCAGGACTGCAATGCCACCCCGCCAGCCGGCGCAGCCCATCACGACCGAGAAACCCGACGCCATCACCGAGACGAAAACCGAGATCGACCGCCTCTGGAACGTCATCGTCTGGAACGATCCGATCAACCTCATGTCGTACGTGACGTTCGTCTTCCAGAAGCTGTTCGGCTATTCGCTCCCGACCGCCACGAAATTGATGCTCGAAGTGCACAACGATGGGAGGTCCATCGTGGCGGCAGCCGAGAGGGAAAAGGCCGAGTACTACGTGGGAAGACTGCATTCCTTCGGCCTCCAGGCGACCCTGGAGAAGCAGGTCGGCTGAGCATGGGGCTTCTCAAGGTCCGCCCGGGGAAAAACGGCTCCTTGATCGTCGGGATCAGCCGGAACGAGGCGATCGTCCTGCGAGCGCTGCCGCGGCGGCTTCGCGAGGTGCTGAATCGGCCGGACTTCCGAAACGAGGTCGTCCGGAGGCTCTTTCCGCCGGCCTACCGCGAGGAGGAGCGCGAGGATGAGTACCGCCGGCTCCTGGGCGAAGATCTGATGGAGCGCAAGAGCAGGGGGATCGACGCATTCGAGGCCTCCGTGAGCGCCGCCGAGTTCAAGAAGGGATTAGTCGAGATCACGATCCCCCAGGAAACGTTCGACTCCTGGCTCGCCTTCGTCAACGACATGCGGCTCCTCCTCGGGACGGAGCTGGACGTCGATGAAGACTTCTATAAGCAGCCGTTCGAATCGAGGAGTCCAAAGGCGGGCGACGAGGCGCTCTATCATTACCTTTCTTGGCTCGAAGAGGAGCTGATCCACGCTGCGGGGTTCGAGGGGCTGGGGCGGCCGCCAGCGAATCCTTGAGTCGCCCTCTAGGGGTCCGCTACCATTACCCCGTCGTTTTGACGCGGGTCTGACGTCTTTCATTCGCCCCATGGAGGGTTTCTGATGATTGCGAAAAGAGCGCTCCTCGCTTCCGCGTGCTGGGTGGGACTGGTCATCTCGTGCGGAGGCGCCATGGCTTTCGAATTCAACGAGGAGTTGAGCTGCATTCTCTTCAACGCCGGCAACACGGATATCCTCAACGTACCCGAGGGGTGCGGCCTCCTCGATCCTCCAGGCTGGTGCAACTGCACGCGAACCCTCCTCACCAACCCGCGCCCGGGGAAGACGACCGGCGTCGAGCAAGGCGTGATCTGGATCAGAGGCCAGCCGGGGGTCGGCAATCATCGCATCGAGACGGCGGCCGGGACCCTGGACGTCTCGAGCCTCCAGGTCGGCGACCTGATCGGCGGCACCTTGATCAACGAGCTGGTCCCCGAGGCGCTCGGGGTCCCGCCGGCGACCTTCTTCAAGACCCGCGGGGAGGTCCGGGTCACGGCCGTCTCCGCCGACTCCGCCGACTTCGACATCACCATCGTCGAGCTGAGCCCGATCGTTCCCATCATCCTCCGCTACAACCCCCGCGACCCCGCCCACTCGGACGGCCTCCTCTACAGAGGCAGACTCTCCGCTAAAGGGCCCGGCGCCGGCTTCGTCCTCGAGTACCGCTACGAGGGGAAACCCGACAAGTTCCCCGCGGTCCAGGCCAACGACGCCGACTCGCCCGGCTTCAATGTCCGCAACGCCGTGACGTTCATCTCCGAGGAGTCGGGGATCTACACGCTTCCGGACGCCCCGAGCATCGAAGTCAGCTCGAGCCTCCGGAAGTTCAGCGCCAGCGGGAACAACGTGGCGAACCCCGACGAGATCCTCCCCCTCGGAGACGACGATTTCTGCAAGATCGTCGTGGAGCCTGACCCTTGCCGGACGTTCCAGGACCTGCTGACTTTGAGCAACCCTCCGTCGAATAACCCCCCCTCGGCCGTCATCGTCGTCACCGACCCCACGACGCTCCAGCCGCTGCCGGATCCGATCACGGTCTTCGTCGACTGCGGCGAGGGCCGGGCGATCTTCCGCGGCTCGAACTCCACGGATGGGGATGGAGGGACCCAACCTCTCGCCTACAAATGGGAGCTGATGTCGGGCCTCCCGGAAGGGGTTTCGATCCCCCAGGAGACGGCGAACTTCACCGACACGGAGATCTCCTTCCTCATCCCCGACACCTACCGGATTCGCCTGACGGTCGACGACGGCCAGCCGGAGAACAACAAAGCGACCGCCGATGTGGAGGTCATTGCGGCGCCGGGTCTCGGCCCGAACCTCCCGCCCGAGGTGACGATCGCGTCCGAGCCCTCGCCGGCATGGGTGAGCCTCGCCGGGGCCTCGGTCGCCGTTCGCCTCAACGCTCAGGCCTTCAATGGACCGGATGGCTGCTTCCAGACACTCAGCTATCTCTGGGAGCAAGCCTCGGGGCCCGCGCCGGTGACTTTCACCAGGCCGTTCGAGGATGAAACCCAGGCCACCTTCATGCAGAAGGGGGCCTACGGAATCCGGGTCACCGTCGATGACGGCGCCCCCGAGAACAACAAGACCTCATTGGAGATCGAAGTGCGGATCGGCGAGATGTTCCAGCGCTGCGATTCGAACGGTGACGGCACGAACGACCTCACGGATCCCATCTTCAGCTTGAACTACCTGTTCCTCGCGGGCCCGCGTCCCGCGTGCGCGGCCTCGTTGAACTGCGACTCGAGCACGGAGGTGGACCTCACGGACCCGGTCTATAACCTGAACTTCATGTTCCTGGCGGGTCCTCCGCCCGCGGCGCCGTATCCCTCGTGCGATTTCGAGCCCGACGACTGCGCGAAATCGACCGTCTGTACGCCGTGAGCGAGCCGCGGGCGGGGCGAAGCCCCTTCGGCGGAGGGCTGGCGCCGTTCGATAGATCCCTCTGAAGGCGAAGACCACCCGCAACCCGAGGAATGATGGTTATGAGAACCTTTCTGCGCGCTGCGATCGGACTGTTTCTGGCCGTTGGACCCTCCGGCGGGGCGCCCGCGGGGGACCTGACGCTGGAATGGATCCTGGACCCGGCGAACCTCCGGCCGCTCTCGACCGTCCGTTTCCTCTGGTTACCGGACGAATCGCTCCTCCTCGACGATCCGCGCCGGCCCGAAGGGGAACGGACTCTCGAGCGGCTGGTTCCCTCGACGCTCGATCGAAAGCCCGCGGGGGACCGCGAGAAGATCCTCGCGAACTGGAAGAGCCTCGTCGGCGAGGAAAGGGCTCCGCGTCGCGTGGAGATGCCTTCGGCGGCAGCGGCCGGCGGCCGGACGCTCCTCTACGAACGCTCAGGCGATCTCTTTCTCCTCGATCTCGAGTCCGCGGCCGTCCGCCGGCTGACGAACACCGAGGCGGAGGAAAAGAACCCGCAGTTCTCCCCCGACGGCAAGCTCCTCTCGTACGTGCGCGACAACGACATTTTCGCGATCGAGGCGGCCACGGGCGCTGAGCGGCGGCTCACGCGCGACGGCGGCGAGACGATGCTGAACGCCACGCTCTCCTGGGTCTACTGGGAAGAGATCTATTCGCGGCGCGACAGCGCATCCTGGTGGTCGCCGGATTCGGCGTCGATCCTCTTCCTCCAGAGCGACGACTCGCCCGTCGCGATGTTTCCGCTCGTCGACCACGAGCCGTCCGTCCCCCGCGTCACCTGGCAGCGCTATCCCAAGGCCGGCGGCGAGAACCCTCGCGTGCGCGCCGGGATCGTGGACGTCGAAACCAAAGCCGTGCGCTGGATCGATCTGGGCTCGCCGGAGCCCGAGTACATCGCCCGGGCTGCATGGCTTCCCGGGGGAAAGTCGGCGGCGCTCCAGACCTTGAATCGCGCGCAGAACCAGCTCGAGGTCTGGCTCGCCGACCGATCGAGCGGCCGAACGCGGCGCATTCACGAGGAAAAGTCCTCCACCTGGATCAACCTGCACGACGACCTCCACTTCCTCCCGGATGAGAACCGCTTCGTCTGGCTTTCCGAGCGCCACGGGAACCGACATCTCTACCTCCACACGGTCGCAGGCGGGCCGGGGGTCGCTCTGACCTCGGGCGACTGGCGCGTGCAGACGGGCGGCGGCCCATCGCTCTGGATGGGCTCGGTCGCGTGGATCGACGCCGCGGCGGGGCACGTGACGTTTCACGGCACGGGGCCGACGCCCGTCGAGACGCAGGTCTTCCGCGTCGGCCTTGACGGCCGCAACCTCACGAAGCTCTTCGAGACCGAGAGCTCTCAAGGTGGAACCCACAGCGCGACCGCCTCTCCTCGCGGGAGCTACTGGATCGATGTCCATTCGCGCACGGGCGTGCCGCCGCGGGTCGCGCTCCACCGCGGCGATGGGACCCTGCTTCAGGTTCTTTCGCCCTCGGCCGGCGACGCGCTCTCGGCGTTCGCTCTGACGGCCCCGCGGAGCTTCACGATTCCCGCCGACGATGGAACCGCGCTGCCGGCGCGGCTCTTCGAGCCCGCGGGGCTGAAATCGGGAGATGAAGAGGGCCGCCGGTATCCGGCCATCGTCTCCATCTACGGCGGTCCGGGATCCCCGACGATCGCCGATCGGTGGGAGGGCTTCGGCTACCTCTGGAACCAGCTCCTGGCCCGGCGCGGGTTCGCGGTCTTCAACATCGATCCCCGGAGCGCGTCCGACCGCGGAAAGGCGCTCGAGGATACGGTCCATCGCCGTTTTTACGGCGAGGTGGAGCTGAAGGACATCCTCGCGGGCGTGCGGCACCTCAAGTCGCTCCCCTTCATCGACCCGGAGAGGGTCGGGATCTGGGGTTGGAGCGGAGGCGGCACGAACACGCTCTACGCGCTCACCCACTCGAAGGAGTTCCGCGCGGGGATCGCCGTGGCCGGCGTCGCCGACCAGCGGTACTACGACACGATCTATACCGAGCGCTACATGGGCAAGCCTCAAGAGAACGAAGAGGGCTACCGCTCGATCTCGCCCGCCAACGCGGCCGCGGACCTCCACGGCCGGCTGCTTCTCGTTCACGGGACGTTCGACGACAACGTGCACCCGCAGAGCTGGCTGCGCATGACCGACGCGCTCGTGGCCGCGGGGAAGAGCTTCGACCTCATGATCTACCCGCGCCGCAACCACGGAATCGGCGACCCCGCCGCCCGCCGGCACCTCTACCGGCTCATGCTCGATTTCTGGGAGAAATGGCTGAAGGGCGGGACGGCGAAGAGGGTGTGAGATTCGTTCACTTCTTTTTCCCTGCGCCCCCCCGCGTCTCCATCGCCCGGTCGACCTGGAACGCCGACGGACAGTCGCCGCTCAGCGCGCAGCCGGGGCAATCGGGCTTTTGCGCCGAGCAGACGCGGCGGCCGTGCCAGATCATGGCGTGGCCGAAGTAGGTCCACTCGTCGCGCGGGATGACCTTCTGGAGGTCCTCCTCGATCTTGACGGCGTCCTTCTCGTCCCGGGACGTCCACGTGAGCCCCATCCGCCGTGCGAGGCGGCCGACGTGGGTGTCGACGACGACCCCCTCGTTCTTCTTGAACCAGGTCCCCAGGAGCACGTTGGCGGTCTTGCGGGCGACGCCCGGCAGCGTGATGAGGTCCTCCATCGTGCCGGGGACGCTCCCGCCGTATGCGTCGACGATCCGCCGGCAGGAGCCGAGGATGTTCTTCGCTTTCTGGCGGAAGAATCCCGTCGAGTGGACGATCCGCTCGACTTCGGCCGCGTCGGCCTCGGCGAGAGAGCGGGCGTCGGGAAAGCGCGCGAAGAGGATCGGCGTCACCTTGTTGACGTTCACGTCGGTGCTCTGGGCGGAGAGGATCGTCGCGACGAGCAGCTCGAGCGCGCTCTTGTGCCCGAGGGCGCAGTCCGCCTCCGGGTAGAGCTTCTTCAGCCCCGCGAGGAGCCGTGCCGCGCGCTCGCGGCGTTCCGGTGCGGGCTCGGCGATCCGGACGCGCTTCTTCGGAGGGGCATCTGCCGTCTTCTTCATGCTAAATCCGCCAGCCGGATGTTCCGGAAGCGCACCACGGAGCGGTCGTCGTGGTTCTGGAGTCCGATGAAGCCCTTCGGCGAGCGATCGCCCTGCGTGTCGATGACCATCTCGCCGTTGGAGTGGACGCGGATGCTCGGCCCCCGGGCGATGACGCGCAGGCTGTTCCACTCCCCCGCTGCCCGGATGCGGTTCTTCGCCGGAGCGCGGTAGTCATACAGGGAGCCCGGTCCGCCCTTCGAAGGCGGCCGGCCCGGCGAATCGTGGATCTGGAACTCGTAGCCGGTGAAGGCGGGGTTCCGTTCCAGGCGCGAACGGAAAAAGACGCCGCTGTTGCTCCGCTCGCCGATCGAGTACTCGAGGTACAACTCGAAGTCGGAGTACTCCTTCGCCGTGCGGAGCCACGAGCCCGAACGCGACGGGTCCGTCGACCAGTCGCGGCCGTTTTTTCCGATGAGGACGCCGTCCTCGATGTTCCAGTCGCCTCCGGCCACCTTCTCCCAACCGGAAAGATCGCGGCCGTTGAAGATCGGCTGGAGGACCGGCGCCGCGCCGCGGGCCTTCTCGAGGAGCGCCTGCGTGAGTCGGATCGCGCCGGGCTCTCCGTCCGCGGAGGCGGCTCCCGACTCCACCCCGACCCAGCCCCGGTAGCCGGCGTCGAGGACGATCTTCATCATGCGCGCGTAGTCGGTCTCGACTTCGTTGCCGGTTGCGTCGAACCGGCCCGACTTGGCGCTCACGGCCTTGGCGAAGGGCATGAGCAGCTCGACGGCGCGGTAGCGGTCGGTGCCGGAGGGGAAGTTGCCGAAGTCCGGCAGCGTGCCGAACCAGGGCGAGTTCACTTCCTTCATGACGGCCGCGAGCCACTCGCCATCGGACGACGGGCCGCCGTGGTTCTCGATGAGGACGTTGAGGCCGACCTTGGCCCCCTCCTCCGCCAGCCGGGCGCCGCTCTCGACGATCCGCTTCTTCAGTTCATCCGGAGGGCCATCCCCGCGGGCGTTCACGCGCATCGCGTGGCAGCCGAGGAAGCGGGCGGCGTGGAGCCACTCGATGTGCTTCTCGACGGCCTCCTGACGCTTCTTCGCGTCGCCATCGCCCAGGTTCCCCGCCGTGTCGACCATGATGAGGCCCGAGAGGACGCCCTCGCCCTCGGCGCGCCGCTTCAGCTCGGCCAGGAGGGCTTCGTCCTTGGCCTTCCCGGCGTAGAACTGGTCGACGTACTCGACGCAGTCGATCCCGAACTCCTTGCGCGCGGTGCGGGCGAAGTCGAGCGGGTCGAGCTTGCCGCCGCGGAGGCTCTTGACGAGGGACCACTGCGCCAGGGAAACCCGGAAGGGGGGAACGGCGGCGGCGGCGCTGGCGGCGGCCGCATCCGCCCCCCCGAAGCCGCTCAGGCGCCCATCGAGACAGAAAAAACCGAGACCGCCAGCCACGCTGGAGGCGCGCCGGAGGAATTCGCGTCGATGCATGGTCGGTTCCCTCACTTGCTCGTCAACTCCTTGAACTTCGCGTAGACGGCCGGGTCGTCGGCGGCGCCCTCGAATCGAAACGGGTGGTGCTGGTTCTTCGGGCTCGAATAGCCCCAGGAGGCGAGCGCGTTCACGGTCGCCTCGAGGGCCTTCGCGCCTTCCTCGCCGGCCTTCGCATCCTGGTTGCAGACGATCGGCTTCGAAACCTTGTCCGCGGACGCGACCCGCTCGAGGATCTCCTCGACGGGGACGTTCTCGAAGTGGAGGAGGAGGAAATCGGCCTCGGTGCCGACGCGGTGGTCGAGGCGGCCTCCGCCCATGCCGCTCGCGGAGACGAGGAGCTGCGGCCAGGTCTTCTTGGCCAGGAGGACCAGCTCCTTCATTCCGGTCGGGTCGCGGATCGCCGCGTGGTCGTAGCTCTTGTGCATGAACTCGCCCGCAATCTCGAGGAGGACGTTCCGGTAGCCGCGCCCGCGCAGCCATTCGACCGTCCCCACGACGGCCTTCTTGACGGCGGCGGCGTCCTTGAGGACCTGGTCCTGCCCGTGGTCGAAGCAAGAGAGGATGACCGCCGCGCCGGCGCGGTCGGCGGCCTCGATGACGCGCTCGACGCGCTTGGCGGAGGACGGCCGGAGTCTCCCATCGGGCTCGAAGGCCGAGTTGAGCACGCCGGCGTAGCCCGGATCGCCCCCCTGCAGGCCGATCGTGAAGGCGCGCACACCGCAGGCGACGTACTCGGGGACCTTGTCGATGAACGCCTGGACGTTCTTCTCGGGATCGAAGCCTTTCGGCGCCGTGGCGGGGTTTCGGTCCTCGAAGACCGCGTTGACGGCCCGCATGTTGAGGAGAAGCCCCTCGGCCCGCGTGCCGGCGTACGTCGGCTTGCCGTTCGAGTGCCAGGCGCCCGGCGCGATCGAGATGGTCGTCGAGGGCTTGTAGGGTTCCTGCGCGGGCGATGAAAACGGGTCGAGGAGGGTGCAAACGAAGGACAGCACGATTCGTCGAGGCATATTTGGTCTCAAGATCGTCGGGACGGGTGGGACTGAACGCTGAACGAGCAACGGGCGGCCGGCACTGTATCGGGGCGGAGGCGGGGGTTCAAGCGGATGGGGCGAAGAGTGTGTCCGCTCAGGCCGGCGGTCGGAGCAGAGCCTCGAGGTCTGCTCGCAAGTTCTTGCCGCGGGAGAAACCCCGGCCGCGGATCAGGTCGAGCGCGGTTTTAGCCCGCTCGATCTCGGTTGGATCGGCCACGCGGACGAGTTGGATCAGATCGACCCGGTCTTGAGGTCGCCCTTCATCGTCGCGGGCGAGAATCTTCATGGCGATCAGGTGACCCATCCGGCCCACCGGGACACGCACGCCGGAAAAGACCTCGAGAGGTTCGGCCTCCCGTACGATTTCATTCTCGATCCCAGATGAGGCGAAGAGGAGATCGACGATCCTACTGTCGGACTCGCTTCCCGGAGAAAAGAGCCGCACGGTCGCCAGGCGACCCGTGGAAGTCTGCTCGAGAATGGCCTGGGTCCGGTAGCCGCTCGCGAGGAGGCTTCGCACGAGTGCCTCCGCGGCACGGTCATCGGGCACCGCGATCGCGAGGTCTACGTCGCGTGTGAAGCGAGGCTCAGTGCGGATGGAGATCGCGAATCCGCCGATCAGCGCCCAATGAACCCCGAGGCAATCCAGATCTTGAGCGGCGCGCTGGAGGACTTCGGCGAGCTGAGTCATCGCTCGGCCGGAAGGCGAGGGCGCACGCCGCCGGCCGCATCTCCGTGCTCGGCTCCCGGCCGCCGGTGGAGCCAGGCGACGAGAAGTTTCTCGATCTCCTCCTCGCTCGCCTGGGGATGCTCGCGCCGGAGGTTCTGCCGCATCAGGGCAACCCCGGTTTCGTGAAGATCGAGAGCCCACAGGAGCTTTTCGACCGGCGACAGCATTTCACCGCTCATTTCTGCATTTTACATCGCTCGCCACGCCTATGGCGACCCATTGACCGGCGGTGTGACGACCGCTAGTGCGACTCGCCGGCAGCCCTTTCGGCCTTTCGAGCGGCCGAGTAGACTCCATCCTCAGCCGGCGATCTCCCCGATCGTGAATCTGGAGACGGACCATGAATGCCAAGCCCATCGCCACCGCCATCCCGCACCTCGCCGCCGTCCTGATCGCCGTTCTCTCGCGCACTTCCGCCGGGGCCGCTCCCACGATGCCGAACTTTCTCATCCTCGTGACCGACGACCAGCGGTGGGACTGTCTCGGCGCCGCAGGCCACTCGATCTTGAAGACTCCGCACCTCGACCGGCTCGCCGCGGAGGGGATCCGCTTCACGCAGGCCTTCGTGACGACGTCGATCTGCTGCATCTCCCGGGCGAGCATCGCGACGGGGCTCTACGCTCGCCGCCACCGTGTGGCGGATTTCGCGACGCCGCTTCCACGGGAGATCCTCGAGCGGACCTTCCCGGCGGTTCTGAAGAGTGCGGGCTACCACACCGGCTGCCTCGGCAAGTGGGGGATCGGTGGGCCTGCGCCGGCGGGGGTCTTCGACTTCTGGGACGCGTGGGGCGGGCAAGGGACGTTCTTTCACGTCCTCGACGGCGAAGAAGTCCACAACTCGGAGTTCCTGGCGAGGCGGGCGGAGAAGTTCCTCAGGTCTCGGCCGGCGAGTGGAGGCGACGAGCGGCCCTTCTGCCTCGTCGTGAACTACAAATCGCCGCACGATCCGTACTTCCCAGACCCTCACCACTCCGCGGTCTTCGAGCGGGACTCGATCGCGGTGCCGCGCACCTACAGCGACGCTCACTTCGCATCGCTTCCGGCCTTCATCCGCGAGTCGGAGGGGCGGACGAGGCTTCTGAAGCGCCATCCGACGCCCGAAGCCTACCAGGCGTTCGTGAAGCAGTACCTGCGGTGCGTCCTGAGCGTCGATGAGTCCGCCGGGAGGCTCCTCGCGCTCCTCGAGGAGCTGAAGCTCGCCGACAACACCGTCGTGGTCTTCACGTCGGACAACGGCTTCTTCCTCGGAGAGCACGGCATGACCGACAAGTGGCTCATGCACGAGGAGTCGATCCGGGTGCCGCTCCTGATCCGCGATCCGCGCCTCCCGGCCGAGCGCCGAGGGAAGACCTGCGACGAGATCGTCCTCAACATCGACATCGCCCCGACGGTGCTCGCCCTCGCGGGCCTCGAGCCGCCCGAGGGGACCGACGGCCGGAGCCTCGCGCCGCTCCTTGCGGGAGAGCGGCCCGCCTGGCGGCAGGACTTCCTCTACGAGCACCACTACCACCATGGCGGCAGAATCCCCCGCACCGAGGGAATCCGCACGCGCCGATGGAAGTACATCACCTACTTCGACGTCGCGCCCCCCTTCGAGGAGATGTACGACCTCGCGGCGGACCCGCTCGAGGAGCGGAACCTGGCGAAGGACCCCGCGCACGCGGAGACGCTCAAAGCGTTGAAGGCCCGGTACGAGGAGATGCGCGCAGCGCTGCCGCCGGCGGTGGTGCCGGCGAATTGATCGATCGGCAATGGGTCCGCGCTTGAAAAGCCGATCGAGAAGAGGCACCCGGAGAAGGTTCAGCCCCAAACGACGGACGGACGGTAACCGCAGAGTACGCAGAGGACTCGCAGAGTATCGCAGAGGAGCGGCTCCTGAGGCTCAGGGAGGCCGATGCACCTGGATCGTTGACTTTCGTCGCCGCTCGGGGGAAAAGGCGGCATGCTGCGCAGGGCCCTCCTCCTCTCTTCGGCTACGCCATCGACACCCAGATCGAGAACATCCCCGCCGTGGTGTTCGACCTGGATGGCCGCCGCCTCGGGCGCGAGCTGAGGGAGGCCTTCCGCAGCACGAGGACGTTCCGCATCGCCGAGGAAGTCGGCGACGAGGAGTCCTTCCACAGGGCCCTGACCTCCGGCCGAGCCCGGGTAGGCATCCGGATCCCTCCGGAATATTCCGACCGCCTCGTTGCGGGCCGGGAGGCTCCCGTCCAGGTCCTCATTGACGGCAGCGACGCCCAGGTGGCGAGCACCGCTCTGAACGCGGTGAACCTGCTTGGATTCCACGCCTCGATGAAGCTGGGCCGGACGGTGCTGGAGTCGCGGCACGTGGCGGTCGCACGGGACCCCACGGGCAGGCCCGCGATTCCCATCGAGGTGCGCCCGCGCCTGCTGTTCAACCCGGACCTCAGAAGCTCCCACTTCTTCGTCCCGGGCTTGGTCGGGATCATCCTCCAGGACGTGACGCTCTTCCTGACGGCCTTCGCGGTGGTGCGGGAACGGGAGAACGGCACCCTGGAACAGCTCTTCGTGACGCCCGTGAGCCGCGCCGGCTTGCTTTTCGGGAAGCTCGCCCCCTACGCGATCGTCGGGTTCCTGGAGACGATGCTGGTCCTGGCGGTCATGGTCTATCTCTTCGACGTGCCCATCCACGGAAGCCTGGGGCTGCTCCTGGGGCTCTCGGGACTTTTCCTTGTCTGTTCATTGGGGCTCGGAGTCTTCATCTCGACGGTCACGACAACTCAGCTTGCGGCGATGCAGATCGCCTTCGTCATCATGATGCCGTCGGTCCTCCCGTCGGGTTTCATGTTCCCCCGAAGCGAGATGCCCTTGCCCATTTATCTCGCGACCTTCCTGATCCCCGTGACGTACTACATCGAGATCCTGAGAGGCGTCGTCCTCCGGAGCGCCGACCTGGCAGACCTGCTGCCCTACGCCGGCGGCCTGGCCGCTTGCAGCGCGGTGATCCTCGCTCTCAGCGTGGCCCGTTTCGAGAAGCGGTTGAGTTGAGACTCCCCCTACAAGCACGCGCTGCCGCAACCCTCGATCCGGATGCATCTCGTGCCCTTCGCCGGCGCGGGGCCGTTGCGGAAGAGGTAGTTTAGGGTGAAGACGGCGTCCGTGACGTCGACCCGCGCGTCGTCGCTCACGTCGAGAAGGATCAGGTTGGCTCCGGCGTCGAGGGCGCCGCCTTCGCAAGGCATCGGCATCGAGCCGCCGAGGAAGAGCCGGATGAGGAGCGAGACGGCATCCGCGAGGTCCAGCCGGCCGTCCTGGTTCGAGTCGCCGGGCTGCTGGCGGCCTCCGCCTCCCGTGAGGCCGGGGTCGTCTTCACCCGGCGTGCCGTGGAGGACGGTGCTCGCGGCCCAGCCGGTCATGTCGCCCCAGGTCGACGGATCCTTCTTCGGGTCCAGGACGGCGAGCGACATCCCCTCGCCGTCCGTCGAGGCGAGCCAGGTGTCGCTGTAGTTGAAGAGGTGGATCGGCTCCCCGAGCGGCCCCTCGAGGCCCAAGCTGTCGCCGTCGTTCGAGAGGTTCCCGGTGTAGGACCCGATGACGCGCCGGCCGCTCAGCGTGTAGCGGGCTGCGAATGCATCGAAGTTCCTCGCGACGACGGCGTACTCACCGCTCTGGAGCGGCACCGCCTCAGCGGACGGAACGACGAAGGAGATTCCTCCCGTCAGCCGCACTCCCGGAAGGGCGATCGGCTCGTCGCCGACGTTCTGGATCTCGACGAACTCGAAGTCCTCCTCGCTGTACGGGCTTCCCGGCCCCGCCTCGAGCGGGTGGTACATGAACTCGGTGATCGCCAGACGCGGCAGGCTCGTGAAGTAGCTCTCCGCCGTCGGGCCGCTCCAGTTCGTCGCCGAGACCCTCGCGCGCGCCACGACGCGGGCGTTGGCGTTGAGGGCGATGGCGCCGGCGTAGGATTTAGCGCCGGGGGCGATCCCACCGCCCGAGGCCCGTGGGTCAGTCCCGTCGATCGTGTAGTAGATCGTCCCCGTAGTCCCCGTGATCGTGAGCTGGAAGCCGGGCGTGATCGGCCCGCCGGCCCGCGAGAACCGCGGCGCGGCCGTGAACTGGCTGTCGATCCACGCCGAGCGAGTCGCCAGCCAGCTCTTCATGTTGTTCACATCGTTCTGCCAGCCGCCCCCGCCCCCGCCGATGGAAGTCCAGACCTGGAAGTTCCGGACCTGCGCCTCGGCGACCTCCGCGGCCATCGAGTCGATCGTGCTGTTGACGTTGGCGGTGCTCAGCGTGGTTTTACGGAGCGATTGCCAGCGGTCGCGCCACTTCTGCCAGAAGTCCGGATCCTGGAACAACCGCCCCCACCAGGGATACCCGAAGAAGTCGGTCGCGTCGCCGGTGCCTTTCCAGGCCGATGGGTTGTCGTCGCGGCCGTCGGTCGAGTTGATCGAGCGGTCGAAGTCCCAGATCGGCCCGAATTCCATCCTCCTCTCGCGACCCTTGTAGAAGTAGGCGCTCAGGCGGAGCGCATCGACGTTCATGGGGAGGACGTTCAGGATGTGGTGATCGATCCACGAGTCGGGCTCGATGTAGTACGCGTAGCCGGAATCGGGGTCCGTGAAGCCCGGGCCGTTGAGGGTCGACACGAAGTCGTTGATGTAGGTCTGGATCCAGGAGACCTGGTCCGGGGAGATGACCTCCTCCTTCGGATAGACGAAGCCCATGCGCTGGCCTCCGGCCGACATGCCGCTGTCGCCCGGATCCAGCCGGTCGATCTTCAGCATGTAGCCGCCCGAGATGAACGGCTCGTCGATCTCCGAAGGGATGAGCCGCTCGATGTCGACCCGATGCGGGCCGCGCTTGATCTTCTCCATGAGGACGTAGACGCCGGCGTACTCGCTTCTGAGGAGAGTGCCGCCGTCGCGGTTGACGAAGACCTCGACGAACCGCGTGCGCGGCGCGTAGCGGCCGATCTGATTCGAGATCTCCATGATGAACGGGTTCCGTAGCATGGAGCGGTCGAAGTTGTAGGGGGCGTACAGGATCCAGTCGGACTCGGCGGGGAGGTCGAGGAGCGCGATGTCGCGGTCGCGGTTCTTCTCGTCCCATGCCTCGACGCTGAAGTTCTGCTTCGGCTGCCCTTGCGTGCTCGATCCGCGGATCTTCATGCCGCAGCGGGTCTCTAGGTCGGGCGCGCGGTTGAGCCGCGCCCTCCCGTCGGCCCCGAGGTCGAAGACGGACAGGAACGCCGGTTGGAAGTTGTTCGCGGGGACGCTGCCCCCTCCGAAGTTGTCGAGTACGAGGACCGGGAGGTTCGAGTTGAAGCTCACCGCGTCGGCGGCCAGGATCACGTAGGCCGCGCTGATGAGCGGGCTCACCGACTGGGCGCCGCCGAAGATGCGGGCCCGAACGAGCGTGCTGCCCGTGATCGAGATCGGCGCCGTGTAGGCGGTCGACGTTTCGGTCGGCTCGGAGCCGCTCAGCGTGTAGCGGATGACGGCCCCCGGTGTCGAGGCACTCAGGGTCAGCGAGACGCTCGAAGAGTACGTGCCGCCGGGCGGGGAGAACTGCGGCTTCTCGACGAGGCCCGTGAAGCCGGGGAGGTTTCCCGAGCCCGGAGTCGGCCGGTGGAAGAACTGAACGATGCCGCGGTCGATCGTTCCGGTGTTGAGCCCGTCGAGCTCCGGCAGGATGAGGAAATCCGAGCTGCCGGCGCCGGCGTTCAGTCCGTGGACAGCAAGGACGTTGGCTCCGGCCCGGAGGAGCCCCGCGGAGCTCTTCATGACGATCTCCTCGAACTGGACGGCCTGAGCCTCGTCGCGGGTGGTCGTGGCGCCGGAGTCCCAGAGGAGCGGGTTCGGGTCGTTTCGCCCGTCAAGCCGCGTCCCGTTCAGGAAGGCGCTGAAGCCGTCGTCGTACTTCATCCGGAGTACAACGCTGCTGTAGAGCGAGGGATCCGGCACGTTGAAGGAGACCCGAAGGAAGGCGGAGGCCCGCACGTTGTTCATCTGCGCGTCGATGTTGGTGCCGATGAGCGGCAGGTAGTCCGGGTTTTCGTCGTAGCCGATGCCCGTCGTACCGGAGATCCAGCCCGCGTCGTTGAAGGTCGGCTGGTACCAGGAGGTCCCGAGCCCGCCATCGGAGGGGACGAGCGTTTTGCAGGGGTCCCCGGCCTTCACGAGCGTCACGAGGGTGGCGTTCATCGCGAGGCCGTAGGAGAAGTCCTCCTCCTGCGGGGGGTAGTTGAGGTAGGCGAAGACCTGCGTCGTGCCGTCGGCTGCCGTCAAGATCAGGTCGTCGCCCGTATCGAGGAGCTTGAAGTTCGTGTGGAGCGGCGCGGCGGGGTTCCGGCGGTCTTTGTCGGAGGCGAAGACGATGAGGAACCGCGCCGGAGCCAGTGTGATCGCGGGGAAGCGCCATTTCTCAGGCAGCGCCGGGTCATCCGTGAGCCACCAGCCGTCCAGGTTCGCCGCGGCGTCACCGGCGTTGAACAGCTCGATGTAGTCGGAGTACTCCTCGTCCTCGTCCTTCAAGGTCGAGCCGTTATTGGCCATGAACTCGGAGATCACGACATCCGCCGCGGCCCACGCCGCGCGTTCGGGGCAAAGGAGCGCAACGACGACGAGGAGCGTTCCAAGGATGGACGGGATGAATTTCATTTCTTCTTAACCTGCTCTCCAGACTCCGAGGCCCGTGCGGCCGATTTGGGATTCCCTCTCGTTTTCAGGGCGCCTATGGTAGCAGAGCCCTGCAGGAGAGCGCCACCTCTAGGACCCTTCCTCTATGGACCTCTGTGTCCTCCGTGTCCTCTGTGGTTAACGTCCGTCCGTCCGTCATATTCGATTGCGGGCACGGCCGCGTTGTGTCCTCGGTGGTTCATCAATTCCCTCGCCACGAAGCCGTTGGAAATGCCGGAGTGCCCGCCCGACCGGCGGGCGCCGGCTTGACAAGAATCGAGAGCCGTGGCGAGATTCCTCGCGGACTGCAAGCGATGTCGTTCCTCCAAAGAGCCAGCGAGAAGCTTTTCTCCGACCGCTACCGCGCGCCGAAGATCGTGGTTTGCCTGGCCCTCACAGCGCTCCTCTGTACGACCTTCGTCGAAGGGCCCGGCAACGCGGGGTCATCCTACTCGAAGCTCGCCCGCGGCCTCATCCCGCTCGAGGAGATCGAATTCGACCGCCCCGTGGGGCCGGAGCTGCTCCTCGTGAAGGAAGTCCGTCCCGACGGACTCCGCGCCGACTCCTTCAACGAGCCGGTCGAGCTTCTTTTTTCTCCGGAAGCCGCCGGAGATGGCGTGCGGGCCGATGCGGCCCCGCTCAAGCCCGGCGATTACATCAACGCGGTGTCGTTTTACCTCGATGGAAACCGCTTCCGGATCGCGAAGATCGACCGAAACGACCTCCGCCGCTGGAAACTTGTCGTTTCGGCCGCGGGGGCGCTCATCCTGGCGGCGCTCTTTCCGCTCCTCTTCCGCTGGACGGATGGAGCATTTCGCCCCCGCGCGCCGGCCGGGGCCTCCTGACCATGCCCGATCTCGGCACGCATCTCGCCTCCGCATGGCTTGCCGGCCGCCTCTGGAGCTTGTGGACCCGCATCAGGGGCAGGGACATCTACCTGTTCTGCGCGGGCACGGCGCTCCCCGACCTCCTGTCCCGCGCGCCCCATCTGGCCCTCGACACCCTCGGGACGCGCTACGGCTTCAACCTCCAGTACCTCACGCGGCCGCTCCACACTCCCGCCGCGCTCCTCCTCGTATCGCTTGCCGTCTCGTACCTCTTCGAGGCGCGGACGCGGGCGCGGACGTTCGCCGCGCTGGCGCTGGGGGCGCTCCTCCACTGCCTTCTCGACGCTTGCCAGGTCGTGGGGCCGAATCAGGGGTACTTGTGGCTCTATCCCTTCTCGTCCTTCTCTCCCCAGCTCAACCTCTTTTCTGGTGATCGGACGCCGCTCGCGATCCCGTATCTGGTCGGCGCGGCGCTCCTCATGGAAGGGCTGCTCCGGCTCCGACGCTCGAAAAGTAATCCGCCCTCCTGTGTCCCCCGCTCTCCGAAAGTCATTCATGAGTAGCAGAGCCGCTTCGATCCCTGGTAAGATCCCTGGACATTTTTTCCCCGATTTTCCAGAAAGGTGTTCTGATGCTCTCACGATGCTCGGCTGTTCTATGTACGGCGGCGATTGTGGTCGGCTGCTCTGCTTTCGGCGATGATTCCGGCAAAGACCCCTCGACCCCCGCCTCTCAGGAAAAGGCCCCGGAGAAGGTCGCCGCCGCGCCGAGCCCCGTGACGGCCAAGACGGAGGAACCCGCGAGGAAGCCCGCGGAGCAACCGCCGAAGAAAGAAGATCCCGCACGGAAGGGGCCCGAGAAGACCGCTCAGAAGCCCGCCGAGCGGCCCTCGTACTTGCCGCCCGAGAAGGATGCGAGCGGCAAGCCGCTGATCGGCCCCTTCAAGTCGTTCGCGGAGAGTTCAGGCTACGCAATGGGACTGCGCATCGGGCGGTCCATGAAGGAGGCGAAGTTCGACGAAATCGACCTCCAGTCCGTCATGAAGGGTATAGAGGACGGCTTAGGCGGCTCCTCCCTGCTCAACGAGAGCGAGCTCACCGCCGTGATGGCGGAGATGCAGCGCATCCAAAGCGAGAAGAACGAGGCACTTCACAAGGCCGAGAGGGAGAAAAACAAGAAGGAGGGCGACGCCTTCCGGGCGGAATACGCGCAGAGACCCGGTGTGCAGAAAACGTCGAGCGGCATTCTCTATCGGGTCCTCCAGGAAGGCACCGGCCCCAAGCCGAAACTCACAGACCGATTGACCGTTCACTACCGTGGGACGCTTGCCAACGGCACGGAGTTCGACAGCTCTATCCGCCGGAACACCCCTTACCAACGAAGGCTGACCGAGACGATCAAGGGCTGGCAGGAGGTCCTTCAGTTGATGCCGGTCGGGTCGAAGTGGGAGATCTGCATCCCTCCCGAGCTGGCGTACAATGAAACCGGCCACAGACCTCTTATCGGACCCGACGCCACTCTGATCTTCGAGGTCGAGCTGATCTCGATCCCGTGAAGTTCGCGCCGCGGCTTGAGTCCCGCACCTTGAGTCACAGCGCGGCGGCGCGGTATGATCGCCGCGGTCTTTCGAGCCGAACCACCAGGGTCGTTCGCGGAGGAAACAACCATGAAGCGAATCTCGAGCCGCGTGCCGTCTCGTTCCGTCTCCCGCCGGCAGTTCTTGAAGGCCGCGGCCGGAGCGGGGGGCGCCGCCTTCCTCTCGGGAGCGGCGCCCGCCTTCCTCGGCGCGGAGGATAAGGGCGGCTCGAAGAATCCGGTCATCGGCAGCGGCGAGCAGCGCTACGAGTGCCATCACGGCTGGGGACAAGTCCCGAGCCACCTCACCTGGCAGACGACGCACGGCGTCTGCGTCGACGCGGCGGGCCTCGTCTACATCAAGCACCAGGGGCACGGCGACCAGCCCATGGATACGATCCTCGTCTTCGACCCCAAGGGGGAATTCGTGCGCTCGTTCGGGAAGGAGTATTACCCGGGCGGCCACGGGATCGACCTTCGGAGGGAAGGCGGCACCGAGTACCTTTATCTTTCCGACATCCACAACCGCCAGGTCGTCAAGACCACGCTGACCGGCGAGGTCGTCTGGCAGAAGGGCTACCCGGAGGAGCCGGGCGTCTACAAGAAGAAGGAAGAGTACCGCCCGACGAACGTCGCCTTCGCGCCGGATGGCGGGTTCTACATCGGCGACGGCTACGGCTCGCACTACATCCACCAGTACGACTCCCAGGCGCGCTGGGTGCGCACCTGGGGCGGGGCCGGAACCGAGAAGGGGCGGATGCAGACCCCCCACGGCATCTGGCTCGACGATCGTCCCGGGCGCGAGCCGTCGCTCGTCGTCGCCGACCGCGCCAACGCACGCCTGCAGTACTTCAGCCTCGACGGCCGCCACCTCTCGTTCGTCAGCGACGTCCTCTTCCCCGCGCACTTCGACATCCGCGGCGAGCTGCTCCTCGTCCCCGACCTGCACGCGCGAGTCTCGATCTTCGACAAGCAGAACAAGCCGCTCGTCCACCTCGGCGACGACCGGGAGTGGATCGAGGAAGTGAAGAAGTTCAAGGTGCGCGCCGACGAGAAGCTCTGGCGCCCCGGAAAGTTCGTCCACCCGCACGATGCCTGCTTCGACAAGGACGGCAACATCTTCGTCGTCGAGTGGGTGCAGACGGGGCGCGTGACGCTGCTGAAGCGGGTGAGTTGAAGGATCGTCCCGTCGACCTGGAGCCGCGCTGCCCTCAAGCAAAACGAATTCTGCTGGGCGCGCCCTCCATCCGGACAGTCGACCACAACGCGGAGGTGCTCCTGGAAGCGGCCGCCGACGTTGACTTCCACTTTTCCGTCGGCACCCTGGACTCGCAGGCCGTCCGTCAGAGAGAGTTTGGTGTCGAGGTACTTGTCCTTCTTGAGCTGGTCGATGACCTGCTGGCGATCGCGCACCTGATTCTCGAGCTTCGTCAGGCGGTCCTCTTGGGAGGCGCTCGGCGATTCATCCGCCGGGGAGGCGACCGCAGGCGGCAGGAGGGCGAAGCATGCGAGCCGGTGACGCATTTGAAGTCCTTTCAACGGGTGCCTCGAGCCGGTACACTCCCGACGCTTCATATCGAAAAGCGTTTTCTATGAAACATCTACTCATATTTCTGGTCGCGCTTGCCGGATGCGGGCGGACCGAAGGACCGCCGGCACGTCCGTCGAGCCCGGTCACGCTCTTCGCCGCTTCGAGCCTCAAAGAGCCCGTGAGCGAAATCGCCGCGAGCTGGTCGAAGGGAGCCGGACGGCCGCACCGCCTCCAGTTCGAGGCCTCGTCGACGCTGGCCCGCCAGATCAAGGAAGGGGCGCCCGCGGACGTCTTCATCACCGCGGCGCCCGAGTGGCTTGACGAAGTCAAGACGCTCGAGCGTTTTGACTGGCTCTCGAACCGGCTCGTCCTCGTCGCCCGAAAGAAGAACGGGGCCGTCGATCTCCGGCGTCTCGAAAGTCTCGCCCTCGCGGGCGAGCAGGTGCCCGCCGGCAAGTACGCCAAGGCCGCGCTCGAGCACCTCGGCGTTTCATTGCCGGCGAGAATCGTCTACGGCTCCAACGTCCGTGACGTTCTGGCGAAGGTCTCGCAAGGAGGCTGCCAGGCCGGCGTCGTCTACGCTACCGACGCGGTGATCGATCCGGCGGTCGAAGTGGTGTACACGTTCCCCCTGGAGAGCCACCCGAAGATCCTCTACTCGGTGGGCCGCCTCACCTCGGAAGGGGAGGCCTTCGTCAGGGCGCTCCGCGATTCCGCCAGCCTCGATGTGGCGAGGAAGCACGGCTTCGAAGTCATCCGGTAGATGTCCAGCATTGCCCTCTCGATCATGGTCGGGCTCGTGGCCACCATCGCGAGTCTTCCACCGGCGGTCGCCGTCGCCTGGTATCTGGAGCGGAGCAAGCTACCCGGCAGGGAGCTGGTTCAGACTCTCGTGATGCTGCCCCTCGTCCTTCCGCCTGTGGTCGTGGGCTATCTCCTCCTTCGCATCTTCTCGCCGCGAGGATTCCTCGGAGAGTTCCTCGAGGTCGCAGGCATGCCCGTGGCCTTTCATTGGCTCGGGGCCGTCGTGGCGGCCGCCGTGGTCGGCTTCCCGCTCTTCGTCCTCATGGTGGCGCAGGCGATGAAGGCCGTGGACTGCCGGTACGAGACGGTCTCGCGGGTCTTGGGGCGGTCAGCGTGGGGGACATTCTGGCGGGTGACGCTTCCTCTCTCCTGGCCCGGCATCCTCTCGGGGGCGGCGATCGCGTTCGCAAGAGGTCTCGGAGAGTTCGGGGCGACGATCGTCCTTGCCGGCCGAATCCCCGGCGAAACGGAGACCATTCCGCTCAGGATCTACGCGGAACTGGACTCGCCCGGCGGAGAGGCGCGGATCGCCGGCCCCATCGCCGCCTCGATCCTCCTCTGTCTCGCTTGCGTCGTGGGAGCGCGGCTGCTCGACCGCTGGTACCGAAAGCGGCTGGAGCTCGACCGATGAAGTTCGAGATCGACGCCACGGTGCGCCGGCGTTCCGGGTTCGTGCTCGAGGCGCGGTTCTCCTGCGATGCCGAATCCCTGGGCCTTGTCGGCCCCAGCGGGAGCGGCAAGTCGACGCTCCTCGATGCCGTCGCCGGCATTGAGAGGGGGTCGAGAGTCGTCCTGAACGGCGTGGACTGCTCGGAGGTTCCTCTCGCGCGGAGAAACATCGGTTACCTCACCCAGGACGCTCTCCTCTTCCCGCACCTGTCCGTGCGGAGAAACCTTTCGTACAGCCCCAGGGCTGGGCCCGTCGAAGCGGTGGCCAGGACCCTCCGGATCGACCACCTCCTCGACCGCATGCCCCGCCACTTGAGCGGAGGAGAGCGGCGCCGCGCGGCGCTGGCGCGAGCCATCGCCTCTCGGCCGCGCCTCCTTCTCCTTGACGAACCCTTTTCGGGACTGGACGAAACGCGACGCCGCGACGCGATGTCCCTTCTCAGCGAAATCCGCAGGACCTTCCAGCTTCCCCTCGTCATCGTCAGCCACTGGGCGGACGAGATCATCGGCCTCACGGACTGGGCGGTCCGCCTGGAAGAAGGGAGAGTCGTTGCCGCCGGTCCAAGCGCAAGCTTGCTGCGCGGCGGCGAAGTCCAAGTGGACAACTACCTCAAGGGGCACGTGACGGGCCCAGGGCGCCTCGATGTGGGCGGCGTCGAGCTGGTCGCCGCGATTCCGGAGGGAGTCGGAGGGGACGTGCGCGTGGCCGTCTACGCGCACGACATCCTCCTCGGGACTCGAGAGCCTCGGGACCTCTCGGCGCGCAACGTGATTCCCGTGACCGTGCTCTCCGCGCCACAGGGGGGAGAAACCGTCCTCCTTGAAGTGGGGCCACCGCCCTTGCGGGTGCTCGTGACGCGCGAAGCAACGGAGTCGCTCGGGCTCAAGTCGGGCGTGCGAGCCTTTGCTGTCCTCAAGGCCACGTCGTTCGTATACTTGGGCGCCGCATGACCAATCGCATTCACGTAGTGGTTGAGGCCTGCGACCCGCGCGACTCGATCGCCTGGCTGCGACTGGGGCGGATGAAGATTGCAGCTCGGCTCTGGCCAGAGGCGAAACAGGGGCAAACGACCACGATCTGGATCCCTCCTCAGGATATCGTCCTCTGCGAGGGTCATCCGGGGCGGACGAGCGCACGCAACGTGCTCCCGGGCCACGTTCGCTCGCTCAGGAACGTCCCTGAAGGAACGCACGTGACGGTCGATGTCGGATTCCCGCTGACGGCGCTCGTCACGCGGCGCGCAATCCGGGATCTCGAGCTTCGCAAGGGACGGCCGATTTTCGCGCTCGTGAAGGCCACAGCGGTGGCTCCCGTCTGGGACCTCACCGCGAAGATCAGGGTAAGTCTCGTGGGACGAAGAGGACTGCTCGAGCCGGGACAGATCGACTTCTTGAACGCCATCGATCAGACCGGATCCCTCTCGGCCGCCGCGCGGGAGCTCGGGATCACCTTCCGCACCGCATGGGGCTGGGCGAGGTCTCTGAACAAGGTCTGGGGCAGTTCATTGGTCGCGAGGGCTCCTGGGGGTCGAGGAGGAGGGGGAACCTTGCTGACGCCCGAGGGCAAGGCTGCTATTCAGTTCGCTTCGAAGGTGGAAAGGGCAAACGGGTCATACGAAGTCGATGCCCCCGACCGCGCACGCGGTTCCGGATGAAAGCCGAGGACTCGGTCCTTTTCCTCTATTGAATCCTCGCGATTCTTCTACTCAAGATGGAGGGAGCCCCCGAAGTGGGGGCGACCTCGTGGTGAGAAGGCCCGTAGAACGTGGAGGTCGGGATGAATGACGATCGTGCTTCCCGCGAGCGCGGGAATCCCCGCGAGAGAATCCTCGTCGGCTCCCTCGTCGTCCTCATCGGCATGGCCCTCCTCGCTCGAGCGGTTTCGGCCCATCCCGGCTCCGCCATCGTCGTCGACGAGAAAGGGCAAATCTTCTTCACGGACACCGGTCACTGTGTCTGGAAGATCGACTCCGAGGGCAAGCTGACGCGCTTCCACAACAAGGGAGCGCACTGGATGGCCCTCGACCGGATGGGCCGGTTCCCGCGACCGGATCTCGACAAGTGGTTCGCGAAGCGGATCACGCCCTGGCTCTACAAGGTCCCTCTGGAGGATTCGGACCGCGGGTCGGCGCTCATCCTGGCTGACGGGTGTCCGCTGGCGGTCCACGGCGACGGGGACCTCTACTACGCGAACCGAAACCTGGAAATCACGCGGTTGTCTCCGGACGGGAAGCTGACGCCCCTCGCGTCGAACCTGAGCGAGACCACGGAGAAGCTCAGGGGAGTCAAGGGGCTGGCGTCGGGGCCCGATGGGTCGCTCTATGCGGCCTGCCCCAGCGCCGTCCTGAAGATCGCAATGGACGGCAAGGTCACGACGATCGTCCACCCGATCGCGCTCAAGGACTGCGACAAGAACCTGCCGCAGGATATCCCGGAGCCTTATCTCAGAGGGCTGGCCGTCGACTCGCGCGGAACGGTCTACGCGGCCGCCGCGGGCTGCCGCCGCGTCCTGAAGATCGCTCCAGGCGGCAACGTCGAAGTTGTCCTGAAGTCCGAGCCTCCTTGGTCGCCGAACGGCGTGGCGGTCCATCGCGACGCGGTTTACGTCCTCGAGAACACCAATCCGAACGCAGCGGCGGGTGCCGACGAATGGGTGCCCCGGGTGAGGAAGCTGGAGCCGGATGGCAAGGTCACGACGCTCGCGACAGTCTCGCGGGAGGAGAGAAAGCCTCCGGCCAAGTAGAACGGAGTCGCTTTGTTTGACCGGAACCGTCTTTCTACATCGATGTTGAAGAAAGTGTCTGGGACGGATTCAGAAGGAGGCTCATCATGTACACGGCACTCTTCGTCGCTGCGCTGGCCAGTGTGGTGCTCTCCCAAGACCCGGCGGCCGAGCCCCTCGATCGAAAGGCTCCGCTCGCGGCCCGCTTCATCCTCAAGAACATCCCCTGAGGGGGCTGCGCCGCCACCGTGCGTGGCGCTTTGAAGCCCCTTCCCGGCGTGGGCGAGGTGACCGTGCGGCCCGGGAGGAGAGCCTTCTCGGTCTACTATGACCCCGCGAAGTCCAAGCCCGACGAGATGCTCGCCGCCCTCAAGAAGGCTGGGGAGGAGGCCCGCCTCCAGGCGCCCCGCGCCGGCCCGGCGCCGACGGCCGACCCGCGCCCTGAGGAGCCGGTTCAAGCGGTCCTGAGGGCATTCGACCGTTTCCCCGTCGTCGCCGTGGCCGACCCCACCGCGCTCGAGGAGGAACATGAGTTCCTCGCTTCCCTCATCCGCCACCCCGCATTTCCCGAGAAGGCCGCCAGCCTGGTGCTGGATTTCGGGAACTCCCTCCACCAAGGTGTCCTTGACCGGTACATTTCAGGGGAGGAGGTGCCGATGGAGCAGCTCCGCGGGGTCTGGCGAGATGGTCTCTACTCCCCCTTCAGCTCCTGGGAGGCCCCTGTCTACGAGAGGCTCCTCGGCACCGTCAGGGCCGTCAACCGATCGCTTGCGAAGGAGAAACGGCTGAGAGTGCTTGTGACCGGGCCGCCCATCGACTGGAGGAAGATCGAGACCTCCGCCGACCACGGGAAGTTCCGCGAGGCCCACGGGAAGCCGGAGAAGGCGCTCCTGGCCTCCACGATCGAACGAGAGGTCCTCGATCGGGGGCGAAAGTGCCTCGTCGTGGCCTCGAGGGAGGATGTTCTCCGCAAGAGCGAGACCGGCGCGGCGGCGCGCCTGGAGAAGCGCCGCCCGGGCTCGGTCTTCGTGATCACCCCCCACCTGGGACTGGGTGACCGGAACGGCGAGCTGGAACCGCGCCTCACCCGCTGGCAAGCGCCCTCTCTGGCCATACTGAAGGAGACCTGGCTGGGGGCCATCGACGAGGACGAGTTCACCTTCGCTGAAGTGGCCGATGGCTACCTCTACCTGGGACCGCGCCGGGCGCTGACCATCTCCCGGCCCTCGCCCGAGATCTACCGAGATGACCGCTACTTCGCCGAGCTGGAGCGGCGCTACCGCATCCAGGCCGGAGATCCGAGCGCGAAGCTCGACCGCGAGCCGTTCTTGAAGGAGAAGCCGAGGCGCCTCGAGGAGTCGGACTGAAAGGTCGCCCTGTCGGATTCGGATCCCGGATCGGGAAGGCCTCCGGCCATATGGAAGCGAGTCACCCGCTCATTTCCTCGCGCGGAGGTCCACGCAGACGAGCTTTTTCTCGCTCCGCGCATAGAAGCGCCCCCCGGCCAGGGCCGGGTAGGCGCGGACCGTTCCATCGAGGATGCGGGCGCGGGCCGTGGGCTCGAAACCCTTGGGACTCGCGGGGGCCGCGATCAGCTCGCCTTGGTCGGTGAGGACCAGCAGCCGGTCGCCCGCGAGGATCAGGGTGCCGCCGCCGAAGCGGTCCTTCGTCCAGACGACTTTCCCCGTCCGCAGCTCGACGCAGCGCAGGTTCGGGCCGTACTCATGCCGACCGTCGAAGCCATAGAGGTGCCCCTCCCGGTGGACGCTGGTCGCGTAGTGATTCGAGAGGGCCTCGTCGGACCTCCAGACCTCCTTGAACGAGCTTCCCTCAATCTTGAGGAGCGCGGCGCCCGTCTGGTAGCTCGCCGAGATGAAGACGAGGTCGCCGACGACCATCGGCGTAGCGGCGTTGACCGACGAGGCGATGCGGGCCCGGAAGGGAAAGCGGAACCGCACCTCCCCCGTCGCCGGATCGGCGTCGACGAGCCCAGCTCGGGTGAAGAAGAACGCGTGGCGGCTCCCGCCGATGGTCGCCGCGACGGGCGATGAGTAGCTCGCCTCATCGTTTGTCGCCGTCCAGAGGACGCGGCCCCCCTCGCGCTCGAAGGCAACGATCCCCGCGCCGTCCTTCCCGCCAATGTTGATGAGGACGCGGCCCCCCTCGACGAGGGGCGAGCAGGCGGCGCCGAAAAAGCCCTTCGCCGCGCGGAACTTCTCGCGTGTGTCGACGCTCCAGACTTCGTTGCCCTTTTCGAGATCGAGACATCGGAGCCTTCCCTCGGTGCCGAGCGTGAAGAGGAGCGAACCGTCGATGGTCGGCGTCGCGCGCGGCCCCTCGTCAAAGCCGAAGTCGTCGCGGTAGGCGGTCGGCGCCGCGGAAGACCAGCGGGCTTTGCCGGTCGCCGGGTCGAGGCACTCGACGACTTCGCGGTCATCGATCCTGTGAAAGAGGATGAGCCGCTCGCCGGCCACGACGGGCCCGCCGAAGCCTTGGCCTACGTCCTTTCGCCAAAGGATGGGCGGCCCATCGGCCCCCCATGAAGGGGCCAGGCCCGTCTCGTTCGTTGCGCCGTTGCGCGCGGGGCCTAGGATCTGCGGCCAGTCGGCCGCGAAGCCGCCCGCGGCCGCGAAACAGGCCGCGAACAGCGGCGCGAGGCGCTTCAGCGGCCCTTCAAACCAGCTCGGGCATCGGCTTGAACCCATCGACCAAGTACTGGGGCCGGCCCGAGAGGTCCGGGAGCGTCGTGTGATCGAGGTCGATGCCGAGGTTGTGGTAGAGCGTTGCGAAGACCTCGCCGAACTCGACCGGCCGCTGGACGGCCTCTCCGCCGAGGCGGTCGGTGGCGCCGATGACCTGTCCGGTGCGCATGCCGCCGCAGGCGAGGAGAGCGCAGGAGACGCGCGGCCAGTGGTCGCGCCCCGCGTCCTTGTTGATCTGCGGCGTGCGGCCGAATTCGCCCCAGACGACGACCGACACGTCCTTGTCGAGTCCGCGCGCGTGGAGGTCCTCGACGAGCGCGCTGACCGCCTGGTCGAGGAGGGGCATGTCCTCCTTCCCCTGCTTGAAGTTCGCGTTGTGCCAATCCCAGCGGCTGAAGGCAAGCGTCACGCAGCGGACGCCCGCCTCGACGAGCCTCCGGGCGATGAGGAACTGGTCGAGCGTGCGGGGGCCTCCGTCGTCGCGGTTTCCGGGGAACCCGCGGCCGTAGCGAGCCAGGATGCGCGGATCCTCGCGCGTGATGTCGAGTGCTTCGGCGAGCTCTCCGCTCGTCAGGACTCCGAAAGCCTGCCGCGTGAAGGCATCCATGCCTTCCATCTGGCCGCTGGCGTCCGCCTCGCGACGGAAGCGGTCGAAGCTCGCCAGGAGCTGCCGGCGGTCCCGCAGCCGCTCAAGGGTGATCCCCTTGAGGATCATGTCGTTCTTGCCGTCGCCTGAAGGCTTGAACGGCACGTGGGCGACGCCGAGGAAGCCCGGCTGGCCCGGATCGGCCCACGGCCGGTGGCCCATCGGCGGCGAGAGGCCGACGAAAGGGGGCACGGCGGGGTTGACGGGACCGTGGAGCTTCGAGAGCGTGCTCCCGATGCAGGGCCAGCCTCCTTGAGGCTGCCGCTGGTGGCTTCTCCCGGTGAAGCACTGGAAGGTGTAGTGATCGCCCGTGGCCCCGACGACGCTGCGGATGACGGCGAACTTGTCCATCATTCGAGCGATGCGCGGGAAGTGCTCGCAGATCTCGATCCCAGGAACGTTCGTCTTGATGGGCTTGAACTCGCCTCGGATCTCCGCCGGGGCGTCCATCTTGAGGTCGAACATGTCCTGATGGGGCGGTCCGCCGGGAAGGAAGACCATGATGACCGCTTTGTGGGACCTCCCTTCGCCGGAGCCGGACTCCGACTCGGCGCGGAGGATCTCGGGCAGGGAGAGGCCCCCGAGCGCAAGTCCCCCGATCTGAAGGAAGGATCTCCGGGAGATCCCATCGCAAAAGCGTTTCGAACTCGACTCGCCAAGGAGTGAAAGCATCGGACGGTCTCCTATTCTCGCTCCTATTTTGAGCCGCCCCGCGGGGATCGACTCCGGCGCGGGGTTCGGTTCTTCAGCGGCGCCGCGAGAGGACGGCATCTAAGCCGAACCCGAGGGGTGGTGTCCAGCGGAATTTCCGGCGCCCCCTTGGTGGGGCGGAGCGGGACTAATTCCAAACGGAAAATTCTATTTACACGGAAAGGGGGGTGATGTTGAATACCGCGCACGGGGTCGCTCACGGTTCTGTTCAGTCCTGTTCGCCCGAAAGGAGCTGCTCATGTTCGGTCCCCTTTTCCGTGGCTCGCGTTGTCGTTCCGCCGCGCCTCGCAGAGGAAAACGAGGCGTGCGGCTCGGTTCCCCGTTCCTCCTCGCGGTCCTCGGCTTCCTCTTTCCGCCGCGAGCGGTTGCAGCATCGGATGTGTCCCTGCCTCCGATCGTATTCGTCTCGCGCGAATTCTTCGACACCCTCGAGATGGCGAGGGAACCGGTCCGGCGCGCCTCGAGCGGCCGTCTCCTCCTGCGCGAAGCCGACGGCACCGTGCGGACGTTGAGCGCGCCCGCGCAAGAGGGAAGCGGGCCGGAGGGAACCACCTCGCGAGCCCCGGCCGATGTCCTCGACCCGGATGTCTCCTACGACGCCACCCGCATCGTGTTCAGCGGCTATTGCGAGGAGGAGAGCGCCTGGAGGATCTACGAGGTCGGCGCCGACGGCTCCGACATGAGGCAGATCACGAGGAGCCACCGGTCCATCGACCTCGGCCGCTTCGGGGAGGCGGCGCCGCTCTTCGAGAGCTACGACGACCTCGATCCATGCTACCTTCCCGATGGACGCATCTGCTTCGTATCGACGCGCCACCCGGGGACGGCCCCGGACGAACGGTTCCGTTCGACGAACCTCTACGTCGTCAACGCCGACGGATCCAGTCCTCACCGCATCACATCGGAGCGGTTCGCCGCGGATACGCCGGCCGTTCATCCGGGGACCGGGCAAATCGTCTTCTCCCGCTGGTGGCGGAGCGCTCCGCCGCCGCGCGGTTCCGGCGGCAACCCAAATCCGCCGGTGCCTCAGCCTCCGCCTGCGCCGGACCCGGTCCCGCCGGGCTCGCCGCAGTACTACCAGCCGGACGAACGAGTGGCGCGGAACGACGATTCGGATCCGACCCGCGTGCCGCCCATTCTCTCGGGAATCTCCGACAGGGCGTTCCCCGGCGTCAACAACTGGTTCCTCGCGGTCATCAACCCGGACGGCACCGGGATGGCGATGTACCAGGGGGTGGGGCTCGATCGCGCCGCGGGGCAGGCCTACCGCCCCGCCTTCGAGAGCGGAGGAAGCGCCCTTGCCCTCTTCCTCCCGCAGGCTCCGTTTCACGGTGTTCCGGGGGAGAATGGGATCCGGCGCATCCATCAGGGAGCGGTCGCGCCGGAGATGGTAGCCGGAATCCAGTTCTTCGGCGGACAGACCGGGCCCGAGGGCACCGATGGAGAGTTCACCGGCGCGTCCCGCTTCGGTTTCGAGAGCGCGGTTCCGCTTCCGGACGGCCGGATCCTCGCCAGCGCCAAGCTCGGCGCGGCGGGGACGCATGATCTCTACATCGTGGAGCCGGCAAGAGGCGGGCGGCCGATTCATCGATTCTTGCTGGGGGACCCGAAGACCGCCGAGATCCACGCCGTGCCGGTCGTTCCTCGCCCGGTCCCGCCGACGATCGCGGACAAGGTCTACCGGCCGCTTTCGGACGATGTTCCCCGGACGCTTGCGGAAGCCTACGCCATGAACGGCTCGTTCACGTTCCGCGTGGAGAACCTCTTCGCGAACGGAGGTCTGAGCATGCGCATCCCGAACGCTCCTCCGCTTTCGGAAAAGCTGAACATCGAGTTCTTCACGAGCTTCCAGCGCACGAGCATCCGGTCCGCGGATCCGCCGATCCTGATCCGGCGCTTGGAGATCGGCGCCGACGGCAAGGTGGAGACGCAGCTCCCCGCCGGCGTGCCGCTCTTCGAGGTGCTGCGGCGGAGCGATGGCACGATCCCGAGGTCGCGGGACGGCCAGATCTTCCATGTCGGCGGCTTCAACTACGGCCAAGCGGACCAAGTCGGCCGCTGCGTGGGCTGCCACGCGGGCCACTCCATGGTCAAACCGCCGCGGGATGCATCCTGGATCAACGTGGCTCCCAGCGCGCTCGTCACGGCCGACTCGAGGCTCGCCCTCGGCGGTTCGTTGCTGAGGACCACGGCACTCATCGACCACAGCACTGAGCCCGTCCGCGGCGAGTGGGCGGCCGCCGCTATTTCCGAGAGCGCCCAGCTCGCCTTCACCTGGCAGGTCCCGGTCCGCGGCCGCAAGGTCCTCCTCCACCGGCCGATTCCGGGAGAAGGCCCCAACGGCACGCGAAGCCTCCAGCTCACCGCTTTCACCGCCTCAACCTCTCTCCGCGGAAAGGAGCAAGAGTTCATGACAGTGCGAGTCGACCTCGCAGGGCCGGTCCTCGAAGCTTCCCTCAACGAGGAAAAGCCCTTCGACGAGCTCCGCATCTTCCTCTTCAAGGCGAATACGACCGGCCTCTATGAAGGCGTCCGCACGCTCGCGCTTGCCGAGGTGGAGGTCCATGGTCGGCCCGCCGCCGAGCTGGGCCCGCTGATCGAGTTCACCCGCGGCGACGCCAACTGCGATGGCGAGGTCGACCTCAGCGACTCGGTCTCGACCTTGGACGCCCTCTTCCAGGGCGCTGGGCCGGTCTGCTGCGAGGCGGCGGCGGATGCGGATGGCGATCTGACCGCCGACATCAGCGATCCCATCTTCCTCCTCAACCACCTCTTCGCGGGCGGCCCGCCGCTTCCAGAGCCGTATCCGCGCTGCGGGAGCGCTCCCGAGCGCGGCCTCTCGTGCGGCGTCGCCTCCTGCAACTGACCGTTCCGATCGTCGATCGTGAAGCTCCCTCGCCCTTCTCTACGGGGCGAGGGGGCCGCCTTGGGCTGTAAGGCGAGTCGGCGAAAAAGTTTTCTTTACTTGAGCGCGGATCGGGGCTCCAATGCAGGCCTCCGGGGTCTCAGCAGGCTACCTCTCCGAAAGGAGATCCTTATGGTCGGTCCAATCATCAAGGGACCATGTGGGTGTTCGGTCGGGCCTTGTCGGCGTGGACGAACCGTCTCGTCCGGCTTGGCGTCTCTTCTGGCGGCCATTCCTGCCATCCTCACAGCCTACTCCACCGGGCCGCGGCTCTCCGCGGCGGATCGAGAGGGTGGGCTGCCGCCGATCGTCTTCGTCTCCCGCGCTGTCGCGGATGTGCACGAGCCCCAAGCGCCGGTGGTTCATCGCCGGTCATCGGGCCGGTTGCTCATCTGGGGAGGCGAGGGCAGCTCCACCGTTCGCGCTCTCGTCGATGCGGGAGCGCCCGGGGCCGCCGAAGGAGCGCCGGTTGACGTCCTCGACCCGGACGTCTCCTACGACGGCACCCGCATCGTCTTCAGCGGCTACTCCCGCGAGGAGCGGGCCTGGAGGATCTACGATGTCGCCGTCGACGGCACCGATCTGAGGCGGATCACGACCAGCGATCGCTCGATCGATCTCTCCCGCTTCGGTTCCGCGGCGCCGCTCTTCGAAAACTACGACGATCTCGATCCCTGCTACCTGCCCGATGGGAGGATCTGCTTCGTCTCGACGCGCCATCCGGGGACGGCCCCCGACGCGCGCGTTCGCTCGACGAACCTCTACGTCGTCAAAGCCGACGGATCGAATCCTCACCGCATCACTTCGGAGCGGTTCGCGGCCGACACCCCCGCCGTGGATCCCGTCAGCGGGCAGATCGTCTATTCCCGCTGGTGGCGGAGCGCTCGACCAGCGCCGGCCTCCGTCATCAATCCGGCCAACCCCGCCGCCGGCATGCCGGCCCAGAATGGCGACGTGCCCCCGGGCTCGCCAGGATACGGCGGGGCGGCCAAGCGCCATGATCAGCCTCCCCCGCCTCTGCCGAAGCAGAATGATTCCGATCCCTCCCGGATACCGACCGTTCCGGAGACCGTGCTTCTGGGGATCGCCGAGAAGGATTTTCCCGGAGTGAACAACTGGTTCCTCGCCAGCATCAACCCCGACGGGACTGGAATGGGGATGTTCTCGGGGGCCGGGCTCGACCGCGCCGGCACGCAGGCCTATCGCCCCGCGTTCGATCCGGGCGGTAGCGTGATCGCGTTGTTCCTTCCGGAGACGCCCCTTCACGGGATGCCGGGCCCGAACGGTCTGCGTCGGTTCGAAAAGGGCGCCCGCGAGCCGGAGATGATCGCCGGGATTCAGTTCTTCCCGGGTCAGGAGGTCCCCGACGGCGTCCTTCCGGAGTTCACGACCCAGCTCCGTTTCGCGTACGAAAGCGCCGCGCTCCTTCCGGATGGCCGGATCCTCGTCAGTGCAACGAGCACCGCGGTGCTGGACTACAACCTCCACATCGTGGACGTGTCGCGAGGGAATCCGGCGTTTCATGAGACGCTCGTCGCCTTCCCAGGAACGGCCGAGCTTCACGCGGTGCCGGTCCTTCCTCGCCCCGTGCCTCCCGTGATCCCCGACAAGGTCTACCGGCCGCTTTCCGACGATGTCCCGCGGAACCTGGCGGAAGCCTTCGCCATGAACGGGTTCTTCACCTTCCGCGTGGAGAACATATTCGCCAACGGTCCGCTCGGCGTCCCGATCCCGAACGCTCCGCCGCTCGGGGAGGAGCTTACGATCGAGTTCTTCACGAACTTCCAGCGGACGAGCACGAACTCCGCAGACCCGCCGATCCTCATCCGGCGCGTCGAGATCGGGGCCGACGGGAAGATCGAGGCTCAGCTCCCCGCCGGCGTTCCCCTCTTCGAGGTGCTCCGGCGCGGCGATGGCCGCATCCCGGCCTCGCGCGACGGCCAGATCTTTCACGTCGGCGGCTTCAACTTCAACCAAGCGGGCCAGGTCGGCCGCTGTGTGGGCTGTCACGCGGGCCATTCGATGGTGAAGGTCCCCAGGGAAACGTCGTGGGCCAACCTGGCTGGGAGCGCTTTAATCAAGGCCAGCTCCGCGCGGACGATCCAAAAACAGTTGATGCGTCCGGAGGCTCTCGTCGATCACCGCACCGATCCGATCGTCTCGGAGTGGGCGGCCCACCCGGAGGCGTCGGAAGCCGAGCTGGTCCTGAACTGGCAGGTCCCGATCCGAGGCCGCAAGGTCGTCATCCATCGGCCGCTTCAGGGTACAGGAGCGCTCGGCGACCGCACGTCCCAGGTGATGGTCCTGGCCATCTCGACATTTGCGAGCGGAAGAGGGCCATCCGCAGGCGCGAAGCACCATGGGGAGTCGAGGCAGGTCCGGCTCGATGTTCCGACCCCGGCCATCGAGATCCCTCTTTCCGAGAACCTCGCCTTCGACGAGCTGACCATCAAAATCCTCGCCTCGGACACGATCGGCCTCTACGAGGGCCTCCCCGGCATCGCCTTGTCGGAGATCGAGGTCTACGCACAGCCGGCGGCCGAACTGGGCGCGATGCTGAGCTTCACCCGCGGCGATGCCAACGGCGACAGACGGGTCGATCTCAGCGACTCGGTCGCGATCCTCGGCGCACTCTTCCTGGGCCAGGGACGGCTGGCCTGCGATGCGGCGGCCGATGCCGACGGAGACCGCACGGCCGACGTCAGCGATCCGATCTATCTTCTGAACCATCTCTTCGCCGGCGGCCCGCCGCTTCCGGCGCCGTTCCCGGATTGCGGCCAGGCGCCCGAACGCGGCCTCGGGTGCAGCCCGGCCTCTTGCGACGATTGAGATAGCCGTCCGGTGTAGAGTGAGAGCAATACCTCCGCCGCCGCTCAAACGGGCCGCGCGGCGGAGGCGTTCTTTTGCCTCCATCCTCGGGTCGGGTATGATCCGAGCCCATGAGCGGGCGCTTGAAGAAGCTTCTTGAGTTCCACGCGGCCGATCCGAAGGACCCCTTCTGTGCTTACGGCATCGCGCTCGAGCACGCAAAGGCCAAGCGGATGGAGGAAGCCATCGACTGGCTCGAGCGGACGATCGAGATCGACGCTCGATACTCCTACGCCTACTATCAGATGGCGAAGCTCCTCGCGGAGAAAGGCGACACCGCGGCCGCGCGAGACGTGCTCAGGACCGGCATGGCAGCCGCACAAGCCTCCGGGGACCAGCACGCGCGGTCGGAGATGGAAGGGCTTCTCGAGAGCCTGGGCTGATCGTCACCTCTCCCACCTCTTCATCCCCTCGACGATCCCGAGCATCTTCTCCCGCTGCTTCTCGAAGAGCGCGAAGACCGTGAGGAGGACGATGCCGGCGGCGAGGCCCACGATCCACCAGAGCCACGGCCAGCCGAGGCTCGCCGTCGCGTGCCAGACCATCGCCAGGAGCGAAAGAAGCAGGAACCCCGTCCCGAGGAGAAGGAACGAGAGGATGCGCGAGGCGATCCCGATGAGCACGCCGAGGATCGAAAGCCCCGCGAGGACGAGCGGCATCCAGGGCGTCGACCTCACGCCGGCGATGAAGACGTCGGCGGTCGAAGAGATGTAGATCGCCAGGATACAGCCCGAGCGGATCGCCGTGAGCTGCGCCGGCGCGAGCGTCTTGCGGTTCAAATACGCCGCGGCCAGCACCGAAAGCGCGGCGGGGATGAGCCAGAGTTGCGGGTGCTGGATGAAGGCAAGGCCCTGCGTGCGGTGCAGGAAATGCCAGAGTCCGCCGTTGGCCGCCAGCGCCCCGAGGACGCCGAGCCCGAAAGATCGCCGCGTCACCGCGAGAATCCCATAGAGACCGCCGGCGAGAAGAAGCTGGAGCGAGAAATCGACCGGCGCGGCGAGCGCTTCGACTCCACCACTCTCCGCGAGCCAGTAGCCGAGAACGGGGAACACCGGAAGGAGAACGCCCGTCCGCCCGAGAGGCGACGCCAGGACCATGGCGTTCCGCCGGCGAAAGAATTCGCCGAGCCCCACGCTCAAGAACGCGAGCGCCATGACGATGAGCGGCCAGTACCGGCTGAGGAACCCGCTGAAGAGCCACGGCATGGTGAGCCGGATGTGGAGCAAGAGGAGGCCGAGGAGGACTTCGGCGGCGTAGACGTAGCCCGAGCGCCCCTTTTCCGAGAGCCCGAGCGGGTCTCTGCCAGGTGCGACCGCAAAGACGATGCCCGCCGCCGCGAGCCCGAGGATCGCCAGCGCCACGACGGCGATGGCGGCCCGGTCGAGGACGACGCGCCCCTCCTCGACCTGCATCATCACTTCGGCGCCGAGGACGAATATGAGCGACCCGCCGGCCGCCGCAAGGAGCCACGGCAGGGTCTGGCGGAGGGGAAGCGACCACGAGGCGCCGGCCCGGGGGAGCTTCCCGGGGAGGAATCCGTAGAGCGCCGCCATCGCGCCGCACGCCGTCATGAGGAGGACGGCGCGGTGGAGCACGCTGTCGCTCGCTCCCTGCGGCTCGATCCAGGCCCACGCCCAGACCACGGCGCCCGCGGCGCCAAGAGAAAGCGCGAAGACCCGCAGCGCGCGGTCCTTTCTCTCTTGAGCGGCCTCGGGCGGGTCCGCGCTCGCTCCCGTCCCGACCGATCCGGCCAGCAGTGCCGGCGCCGCCGCTGCGAGCACCGCCGCGAGGCCAGTGGCGAGTCGAGCGAGCAAAGCGGACTGCGAGTCGACTCCGAGGACCATGGGATGGCTCGTGAGGACGAACTCGAGGGCGAGCGCGCCGCCTCCTACCGCGGAGGCCAGAGATAGCGGCACGAGGCCGGCGAGTCCCGCGATGGGCGATCCCGGTCCGTCCGCGATGCCGATCCTCCGGACAGCGCCCAGCCATCGCGGGCACAGTCGAAGGAGGACGGCCGCCAGGATCCCGGAGGCGGACAGGACGGCCGCACCCCAGGACGCAAACCATGGGGCGCCCAGGTCGAGGCCGGCCATGACGAGCCCCGCGCCCGCAATCCCGAGGATGAAGATGCAGGCCGGCGCGAAGCCTCCCCGCGCGTCCCAGAGGCACGCGAGGCCGAGCGCGAGGGCCGATCCCCAGGCGGACCAGCTCAAAAGCGGTCCGGCGGGTGGGTCCATGCCCGGAGCGCCGAGCTTCCCGATCGCGGAGGCGAGCGCGCGCCAGGCGGCGAACGCCTGGATCGCAACGGAAAGCATGGCGGCGAAGCGGTGATGGCGACAATGGAAGACCTCCTCGAAGCTCCGCCCGCGGCCGAAGAGGCTGATGGCGAGCACGGCCGCCGCCGCGGGCAAGGAAAGCGCGATCCCGTTGACGTGGAGGAGCGCAAGGAACTCCTCCTCGTGCCAATGCTCGACCAGGGGGTGCGTCACCCACCAGACGGTGGCGGCGCCGTTGGCGAGGAGCGCCGCGGCGTAAACGAAACGGCCGGCGCCGAACCTAGCGCCGATTGCGCCCGAAAGCGCGCTCAGCGCCGCCAGCGACCCCGCGGACCACCAGCAGGGCCGCAAGGGGTCGCCGAAGCAGCCCCGAACGGCCCAGACGGTCGCGAGAAGGCCGATCGCGCATGTCCAGCGCGCCCAACGGAGGATCCGCTGGGTCTCTTGAGGGCCGTCGAACCCCCGCGCGGGGATGAATCCGGTGGCGAAGACGAACCAGGCCGATCCCGTCGTTCCGGCGGCGAGCGCGCGGTAGAGGAGCCAGTTCCCGCCGTCCCTCTGGGCAAGGGAGCACGCCGTGAGGCCGGCAGCGGCGAGCGCGGTGAATGCAGCCAGGGCCGGATCGAGAAGGGGGCCTCTCCGCCAGCGGAGAAGGGCCCAGGAGCCGGTCGCGGCGGCGGCCGCGAGCCAACCCAGGACATCTCCCGCTGCGGCGATCTCGTCGACCACTCTTTCGGGCCGCAGAAAAGTCCAGAGCACGCACGCGGCGACCGGGAGCGATGCGATTACCGGCGAAATCGCACCCTGCAGGCGGAGAAGGAGCGGCTGCGGTTCCCTCGACCGCCTCCGCCGCGCGATCGCCCAGACGGCCGCCGCCGCCGCGGAAGCGATCGCGTTCCACTGAAAGAGGTGGATCGCCTCGATGCTCCCCAGCCGCGCTCCTCCGCCCGGATCCGACGTCAGCGAGAGCACGTAACCGAGGGAGACGGTCATGTTGAGGACGCAGGCCGCGGCGAAGGCGAGCAGGGACGAGCGCTCGCGGGCGGCATGACCCGCGAGGCTCAAGCAAACGACCGCAAGCGGGACGCCGTACGAGACGAGCGCTCCCATGCCGCCGAACCACGAACCCGCATCGGGCCGCCCGATCGCCGTTCCCGAGAGGAGCGCGGGAATCGGATACACGGAAAGGTACAGGATCGGCAGGACCGCACCGGCGAGCCCGAGGATCCGAACCTGGAGAGCGAGATCCCGCTCGGACGATGCCGCCGAGGGTCCGAGGAGGCGCACCGCCGGCTGGACGAGCCGGCGACGAGCCCAGAGCGCCGCCGAGAGGAGGATCCAGTAACCGGCGAGCGTCCAGCGGAGCGCCGACGCTCCCGCGCGGGCATCCTCGAAGGGCCCCGCCAAAGCCAAGCAGGCCGCGAGGCCGATCGTCTCGAGCCCGAGGATGCCGCCCGAGCCGAATTTCTCCCGCAGCCGGACGAGGAAGGCCGCGGTCAAGGCTCCGAGGAGCGCCCAGGCCCCCGGCCCGTAGGCGTGCGAGTACTCCGAGCGCGGGACCGCCTCTTCGAAGGCACGCCCGCTCGCCGCAAACTCCTGCACGATTCCCGGCCAGGCCCCCCACGCGGTCAAGACGACCGCGCCGGCCGCAAGGACGCCGGCGAGGCGGCCATCGAAGCTCCGCGAGCGCTCGTTCTCGACGAAGAGCCCGCGCCAGCGAGACCCCGCGCCGAGAAAACGGCCCGCCAGGAGCCGCGCCGCGGAGCACACGAGGATGAAAAGCGCCAGCGCGGCGCCGACCCACTCGAGCGTCCGCGGATCGAAGAGCGGGCTTGCCTCGCCTGCGAACCAGGCCTCCGCCGAGACCCGCGCGACGACGGCGGATGCGAGTGAGCACGCCAGCGCCGCCTGTCCGAGCGCGACGAGGACGGGTCGGACCGCCGCGGCCGCGCCCAGGAGCCAGATGAGCCCGAGCCAAAGCGTCCAGACCGCCAGGAGCCCCGCGGTCTCGATCGACGCGCCGGCGCCGATCATCCAGACCGCCGCGCCCGAAGTGACGAGGCTCGACCTTACCAGCGGAGAGGCGAGGATGCCCCGGGCGCGTTCCTCGTCCTCGGCGACGACGCGGGCGACGAGGGGAGCGAGAAATCCCGCGAGGACGGCCAAGCTCGAGTGCGCCAGGAGCGCCGCTTGCCAAGGCTGGGCGAGATCGAGCGGTTCCCGCCAGCGGAACGCGAGAGCCTGGGCGAGCCCCAGATAGACGAGCGCGGATCCAAGCCAGCATAGCCACCGCCGCCCCCGTATCCATGCAAGGGACAGCGCCGCCGCGGCGCAGGCCGCGTAGATCCAGACGGAGTGCACATCGTCCACGCGGCCGAAACCGAAGGCGGTCGCGAATCCGAGGCTCAGAACGGCGGCTCCCGCCGCGCCGATGGCGTAGAAGCAGCCGTGGGAGACCAGCCCGCGCTTCCGCAGGATCGCCGCCGCGCCCCACAGGCCGGCCGCGAAGCCGGCGAGCGCGGCGCCCGAGAGGGAAGTTGCGATCTCCCCGAGAACGATCCCGGCACTCCTCTCGAGCCAGCTCAAGCTCCCCGCCGCGACGTGAAAGGCGGGGAGGAACCCTACGGCGAGGGAAACCGCCGCAAGGAGATGCGCAGCGGGCACCTGGAGCCGGAATCCGACGCCGGCGAGAACGAGGGTCGCAATCGACGCCGCGGAGGCCATCGAAGCCGGCTGCGGCCAGCCGGCCGCGATCCCCGAAAGTAGAACGAGCGCTCCCGTGACCGCGATGACGGCGCCCGCGAAGCGCTGCGGTCCGAGGCGCGGATGCTTCGCCCTCTTCCAGATGAGGAGCCCCCCGGCGAGGGCGGCGACACCGTGGCCGCTCACGACGATGGCGAGATCCTGGAGCGCACCGGGGCCCCGGCCGCTGCGGTAGATGAGGAACCCGGTCGAGAGAATGGCCGCGAAGCCTCCGAGGCCGATGAGAAAGAAGACCGAGTTGACCTTCGCCCGGCCGAACCCGCGCCAGCGGCCGGCGGTCCAGGACATCCACGCGGCGCCGCAGACTTGAGCGGCGAGCGGTGCGGCTCCGAGGGCGAGAAAGACCGCGAGCGAGCCATCCTTCTCGACGATGCGCCCCATGACGAGCTGTGCGGCCGATGGGATGAGTACAGCGGCCGCGAGCACCGGCGCCCACGGCGGCGCGAGGATCCGCGCGGCCTTCTCGACGAGGAAAGCGAAGCCGCAGGCGGCGGCGACCTCCGCGGGGATGGCCCACCAGACGCCCTCACCGCCCTGGCGCGAAAGCGCCGCGATCGCCAGAAAGTTGAGGGGGACGAGCAGCGTGGAGATCGCGAGCACGCTCCGGCTCGTCGTCGGGAGCTTCCAGCGCCGCGCCATGAAGAACCCGGCGCCGAAGAAGGCCGTGTTGATGCCGATGAAGGTCGCGAACTTGCCGATGGGATGGCTCCCAATCGCGTCCCAGAGGCTCACCACGAGCGCCGCGGAGCAGAAGACGATGAGCATGCCGGCCACCAGCTCGCCCCAGCGGATGTTCTTCGCCTGGAAGAACGCCGCGAGAACCTCGCCGAACGGCCGACGGGGCCGCGCGGGGGCCGGTGGAGGCGACGGAGGCGGCTCCGGAGGCGTCGGCTGAGGAATCTCAGGAACCAGAAGCTCGGCGGCTGCCGGGGACGGCAAGGCGAGCGGTTCCGGGATGGGCGGCGGCGTCCTCGCGGCCGGAGGGGGCTCCACGGGGGCGGCGGGCGGGACCGCCGGCGGTTCCGCCACGAGGCCGGCCAAGATCCGAGCCCGCTCGACCCGCAGGTGATCGTGGAGGGCCTCGAGCGCGGCGTCGTCGAGCGCCCCTCTCTCCTTCAGGCGCCCGAGCGTCCGTCGCGTGGTCTCAACGTCGGCGAGAAGCGATTCACGAGATCCATCGGGCCGTTTCAATGGCTGCGGATTCCCGAACGAATTCTGTGTCCACTGCGGCTTCGGCGCTCCGAGGCCGAACAACTTCTTCAGGATCCACGCCGACACGATCCACATCAGATGCCCCACGAGCATCACGCCCCCGAGGATCATGATGATGACGACCACGAACTCCGTCATGGCGTTCCTCTCTCCGGTCCCCGGTCTTCGGGGACGCCGGATTCACCCGGAACCGGATCTACTCGGAATCAGAAGCAACGCCCGTGCCCCCGGGCCGCCCCAGGAGCTGCTTCACCATCTCTCTGTCGAGCTTCGCCTTCACCGTGCGGCGGTCGAGGCGCAGGCGGCGCGCGGCCCTCTCGAGGCTCCCCTCCTGAGCGTAAACGAGCGTGCAGTAGCGCCGGAGGAGCTCGTCCGCGGGCAACGAGGCCGAGCGCACCGCCTCGGCCAGGGCATCGCGCGGCTCGGTTGCGCGGGCTCTCGAAGCCTCGGGGGGCCGGTACTCCTTCCGGATGAGGACGTTTCGGACGCACTGCTCCAGCTCGCGGACGTTGCCCGGCCACGCGTAGTCGCGATCGAGATGCTTCTCGATCCAGGCCTCCACCTCCTCCGCGACGTCGGCCCCTTCATCGCCGAGGATCCTCTGGACGAGGTGGGTGATGAGGGCCCGCAGCTCCCTCGGATCGTCCTGGATCCGCTCCCTCAACGAGGGCGTCTCGATGATGTCCGAGCAGAGCCGGTAGTAGAGGTCCTTGCGGAAGCGCCCGGACTCCATCTCGCCGGCCAAGTCGCGGTTCGTGGCGGCGATGAACTTCCCCTCGAAACGGCGCAGGGCGGTCTCTCCGAGCGGGGTGAACTCGCGCGTCTGGAGAACGCGCAGGAGCTTGACCTGGATGGAGAGGTCGAGGTCGCCGATCTCGTCGATGAAGACGCTCCCGAGAGGCGGACAAACTTCGAGCCAGCCGCGGCGGTCCGCGACGGCGCCCGTGAAGGAGCCCCGTTTGTGCCCGAACAGCTCCGATTCGATGAGCGTGGGACTCATCGCCGAGAGGTTGAGGGGGAAGAAGGATCCGCCGGAGTCCGCGGCGAAGGACCGCGTCTCGGGATCGAAAGGGATGTAGCGCGAGAGGCCGACCGCGCTCGCGACCAGCTCCTTGCCCGTCCCCGACGGGCCCGTCACGAGGGTCGTGTAGTCGGCCATGCGACGGAAGAGCGTCCGGCGGTAGCGGCGCGTGTCGTGGGTGAAGATCGACTGCCAGATCTCCGCCCGCAGGCGCACGGCCGGGGCGGAGGCGCCGACGATGAAGCGAAAAATGTTCTTGAAGGCGCGGCGGATCTGGAAGAAGAGGGCGAAAACGTGGGTCAGTTCCGCGGGGGCCGTGGCCGTCCGCCCCGGAATGCTCAGGAACCGCGCGGCGCTCGCGGCGAAGTCGTCGTGGATCGCGACGGTCGACTTGCGGCCCGGCCGCAGCGCGATCCCTTCGTCGATCGTCCGGTCGAAGCCCTCTCGGTTGCATTGGTAGAGGACGAAGAGGACGAGGTCCTCGTAGAGGGTGAGTTCCCCGTCGGAGGCCGCTTCGCCCTTCGTGAGGCGCTCTCGAACCCGCTCGATGAGCCGGTCGGAGCGCTGGAAGATCGCCTCGACGTTGGGATGGCGCCCCTCCGAGGAGGCGTGGAGGTTCCAGTTCGCGCGCTTCTCGTCGAATTCCGGCCCGAGCGCCTCGCGCTCCCTCCCGATCCGCTCGGGGAGGAAGGGGTTGGTGTACGCGAGGTCCGAGACGGCCTTGGCGAATCGGCGCTCGGCGGCGTTGAAGAGGGCCATGGATCGCTCCCCGACCGCGGGAACCCCCGCGATCGGGCAGAGATTGTAGCCAGAGGGTGCAAGAAATGTCAGGTGTTCCTGCAAGCCACTGCACCTCTCTCTCGCGGTCCGACGGCGCGGCGCGTGCACTCCTGAGGCTCCCGGAGGTGACGAATGGAGATGCGGACTCGGACGATGGCGGCACTGGTGTCTGTTTTTCTCGTTGGAGGCTGCTCATCCCATTCGAGGCGGGAAGAGAGGCCGGCCGATGAGATCGAAGGCGTCTCCGAGGAGCGACCGCGGGACAATCGATTGACCCGAGGTCCTCTGGCCGTGCTCCTTCCCGTCAACCTTGCGCCCGACATCCTCTCGAACACGAAAGCATCCGCAACACCCTCGCAAACTCCGCCGCCGTGAGGCACCCTTAGTGCTCACGTTCATAAGTCCGGCTAGGGTTTGCCGGAGCGATTTTGGCGTCAGGCGAGGCGAGACGAGGAGGCGATACGGCGGAGAGTATCGTCGACGAGGAGCAACGAAGCATGGCGC
>Ga0187893_10001424_pt1 | contig 57588 bp, 44 predicted proteins | sample MA1701074metaG_FD_139574 | JGI IMG/M metagenome (GOLD analysis project Ga0187893, IMG submission 139574) | White microbial mat communities from a basaltic lava cave in the Kipuka Kanohina Cave System on the Island of Hawaii, USA - MA170107-4 metaG ...
CTAGTGCGAATCTTCCACGCCAGTGCTGTTGTCGCCGAGCATCGCCGATGCTTCGAGCCGCACGCTCAGGTGATCGACCCCGCGCACTTCGACGGTATCTGGCGACGAGGCACGCCGGCGTCCGTGGCCACCCAGAGCCCATTGGCGGCGCTTGGCCGGAGCTTGGCCGACTACGAGCGGGCCGTGGGAGGTGGGCAGTGAGCGAGCTCATCCACGCCCGCGTCGTCGACCGCCTGCAGAGACTCTATCTCGGCCATGTCGCGCAACGACTGGATGCCATTCTCTCCACGGCCGCCCGAGACGAGCCGACCTATCTCGACTTCCTCGACCGCCTGCTCGAGGAAGAGGTCGCGTCCAAGCAGCGTAAGCGCGTCGCCATGGGCATCCAGATCGCCCACTTCCCGGCGGTGAAGACCCTCGAAGACTTCGACTTCAAGTTCCAGCCTTCCATCGACGCCAAGCTGGTCCGGGAGCTGGCCACCGGTCGCTACGCTAGCCAGGCAGAGAATGTGCTCGTCTTCGGCCCGCCAGGCGTCGGCAAGACCCATCTCGCCATCGCCCTGGGTCGCGCTGCCGTGGAGGCCGGTCTGTCGACACTCTTCACCAGCGCCACGGCCCTCCTGTCCACGCTGGCCAAAGCCGAGACCGAGGGCCAGCTCGCCGACAAGCTCGGCTACTTCGCCAAACCCAAACTGCTGATCATCGACGAGCTCGGATACCTGCCCTTCGAGAAGCGCAGCGCACACCTGTTCTTCCAGCTCGTGGCTCGCCGCTATGAGCGTGGCAGCATGCTGATCACCACGAATCAGATGATCGCCCAATGGGGCACCGTCTTTGGCGACGACGTCCTCGCCGCCGCCATCCTGGATCGGCTGCTCCACCACTCGCACACCCTGCTCATCCAAGGAGACAGCTATCGATTGAAGCAAAAGCGAAAGGCAGGACTGCTGGGCGGCGGCTCTACCGCCGTTCGCAGCTAAGGGGGACCTGTGGAAGCTGACGCCCTGTGGAAGCCAAACGGACGGCTCCCACGAGGGCTTGGAAAACGCTGCGCGTTTCCCCACAGCTCCCACAGGTCGCGGCTACTGGTCAATAATCAGGGCCCGGCCAGGGGGTCAGTCCTACTGTCGTAACGGGGTCAGTTCTTCCTGTCGTCCCACACGGACCTGGTCCCCACGCCGAATCAATGGGCTGCGGCGCCTTCGGCGCCGATGATGACGGAGGGCTTTCTTCGCCAGCAAGAAAACCGCAGGTTTCGGCGAGCGCCTACATCCCGGCGGCCGGGGCGGCAACGTGATCGAGCCATCGGGGATCGCGCGCTGGGTCCAACGCGCGAGGTGGGAGGGGCATTTCGGGACCCAAGTTGGAACCCAACTTGGACCCAAGTAGAGGAGGCCTGCCCGTAAGTTCTTGAAGGATGGTGGGCGCTGTAGGATTCGAACCTACGACTTCCACCGTGTGAAGGGTGCAGGTGCAGCGACGCATGCCTGCGGACGGTCCTTCTCAGTCAACCTGCCCCGCGCTCCGCGGCCATCCCCTACTCCAGGGCAGTTCACCGAGGTTCAGGGTGTTCCCGCCGAAATAGACAAGAAATAGACAAATCCGCGGTTCAGCGAGATTCAACGTGCGGCTAAGTTGTTGCCGGAGTTGGTGGAGCTGACGGGGATCGAACCCGTGACCTCGTGAATGCCATTCTCTTGGGCTCCGGCTGCGCCGCGATCGAGAGCCGCCGAGCCGCATCGACCCAGGACGGCGAAGTGATCGCTCGCCTTCGGGGATCTTCCCGTCGCAGCCGCCGAACTGGAGGAGTTGTCAGATTGCGTCGGGGCGAGCCGCGTGATACCTCACGGCCAACCAGTGGGCAAGAAGCCCAGTTCCCCAAGCAAGCAGCACCCAGACGATCCAATACGGCTCGCCGGTCCACAGATTGATGATCGACAGCAGCAACGTGCTCGGGACGATTGCGATCGCATGGATGCGGAGCCCACGTCTCTTCTGTGCCACGCTGACGTTCTTCATGTGCCCTCCATATGAAGTGAGATGCTCGGTTCACGCCGCAGGGCGGCGGGACTCGGCGCGCGCCGGGAATCGGCGCCCCGACCTACCATCCCCGCCGAACGTGCTCATCGATCGGTGACGCGCTCCTCCCCCTCCAGCCGGAGCTGCGGCGCGGCCCTCTGCGCGGTTGCCGCCTCCCCGATCAACGTCGCGACCGCCTGCGGTTTGGCGACGTAGATGGCGTGACTTCCGGGGACCGTCCGCACCGTCGCGCCGGCCCTGGCGGCCATGGCGCGCTGGGCGTCAGCCGGGATCATCCGGTCGTCCTGTGCGACCAGATACCAGCTCGGCTTCACCTTCCATGCCGGGCTGCTGATCGTGCCCGAAAGAGCCTGGACACCCCAAGGGAGCTGGGAGTCCGCCATGAATCGCGCGACGTCGGGCGGCACGTCCGCAGCGAACGCCGCCGGGAACTGCGCCTTGTCGAGGAACAGGAAGCCCTCCGTCGACGCGAGGATCGGCGGCTTCGGCGCGTCCGGCGGCGCGGCGGTGTTCAGGGACGCGACCGATTCGCCGCGGTCGGGCGCGAACGCCGCGACGTAGACGAGCGCCGACACCTTCGGATCGGCGCCGGCTTCGGTGATCACGACGCCGCCGTACGAATGGCCGACCAGGATGACGTCCCCTTCGCAGGCGGCGATGGCGCGCCGGGTGGCGGCGACGTCGTCCGGCAGCGAGATCGTCGGGTGCTGCACGACGACGACCGGGTAGCCGTGGTCGCGCAGGATGCGGTGGACGCCGGCCCAGCCGGAACCGTCCACGAAGGCACCGTGCACCAGCACGATCGTCGGCCCGCAGTCAGCGCCGCGCGAGGCGTCGCCCGGTCCCGCGTTCAAGGCCAGGGCCGCCAGCGAGGTCGTCACGCTCTTCATCGCGCGCCTCCGGTGCCGGTTCGATTGCCGAGGATCTCCAAGCGCAGGACCTTCACGCCGCCAGCGGCCAGCTCCGGCAGCCTGGCGAACCACGCCTGCACGTGAGGTGTCGCGTTGTGGGCTTCGAAGTGCGCCTGGCTGGCGAAGATCTCGTAGAAGACGAAGTGCCCCGGCGCCTCGCGATCCTCGTGCAGGAAGTAGAGGAGGTTCCCAGGCTCGGCGCGGACCTGCGCCACGAGCCCAAGCGTGGCCGCGCGGAGCTCCCCTTCTTTGCCCGGTTTTGCGCGGACCTCGGCGACGACCACGTAGGCGCCGTCCGGGATCTCGCCGTAACGCAGGCCGTTGGCCTCTCGCGCCGTCGCGGGCGCGACGCCGAGCGTGACGGCAAGGAGCGCGATCGAGAGGGGACGAATCGAGGATGAGCGATGCATGTCGGACCTCCTGGTCATTCGAAAGGGACGTCTCCTACCGCGGCGGGGCGGCCACCAGGCGCCGGCGAGCTTCCAGCGCCTCGTCGAACGTGCGCTTCACCGGCCCCAGCGCCTGGACGAACTCGAGCTGCTCGCCCTCGGGGCCCTTGCAGTAGATGAGCCTCCATCCGTTCGACTTGCCCTCAGTGATCCCGTTGCTGTTGGCCTCGGCCGGTGCGGCCAGCCGCTCCTGCTCCGTCGTCACCGTGATGACGCGGTTGGCCCGGACCTGCGTCATCCCACGGCGCGCGGCCTCGGCTTCGAGGTCGGCGATGAACCGATTGAAATCGACGTCGTCGCGGATGTGGAAGCAGATGTGCATCATCCGCGGGAAGGCGGGGCTCATGTGCTCGAGGGGTTCGGCGAAGGCGCTGCCGCTGCCGGCGGGCTGCTCGGCGTCGCGGTACTGCAGCAGCTCGATGACGACGTTGTCGAACTGGATGAAGCGGACGTCGAGACGCTGCGCGCCGCCCCGCAGGTCCGGCACGCCCATCGTGCGCGGGTTGACCCGTCGCACGCGCGCTTCGATCTCCTGGTCGGTCAAGAGCGTGTTGTGGATGCGCTCGCCCTGGAAGTCGCCGTCGCGCATGACCTCGGTTCCGCCGAGCACCTCCGTGTAGAACGCGAAGGCACGGTCCATGTTCTGCACCGTGAGCCCGAAGTGCTGCACGCCCCGGAGCCGCGCGCCGAGCGGCCCGCTCCGCTGCGCCGCCCCTGGGGGCCGCGCCTCCTGCGCAGACGACGGCGTCCCGGCGGCGGAGGCCGCCAGTCCGACCAGCGCGACTCCGGCGGCTTGCAGGACGCTCCTTCGCCCCAGGTCCGTCTCGTTGGTGTCTCGATGCCTCATGTCCTGTCTCCTTTGGATGTGGTGCGCGCCCTCCACAAGCGGATGGTCGCGAGCGAGGCTTGCGTGTAGCCGGCAGGATCCGAATTGCCCCCGAACGGGGCGCGGCTCGTCAGCGTGCTCGTCGTCAGGAGCCCGCCGACGAACGGACCCGGCAGGCCGCCCAGCACGAGCTGGCAGCGGACGGGGAAGAGGCCCTTCTCGGGGAAGTCGATCGCGAGGGCCAGGCACTCGCCGTGTCCGTGAAAGGACAACGCGCCCAAACGGGCTTCCGCGTAGAACCTCTGCCGCGCGCGCTCCGGGGTCGGGCCGAAACACGCGTGCAACTCGGCGACGCGCGCGAGCTTCGCATCGACGACCCTTCCGTTCTCCGGATCCGAGCGAACGCTCCAGAACGAGAAGAAGCGCTCGCCGTCCGTGGAGAACGCCTCGAAGCCGGTCCTCGACGGGACGCACCAACCGGCGGTGGGCTCCCGGCGTTCGCGAATGCTGCGCAGGACGTAGATGTCCTCCGGCGCGGCGTCCGGGGTCGAGGCGCTTCCGGCCGGCGCGGATCGGGGCGCCCAGCCGATCGTGGGTGCGTGCAGGCTGTGGACGTAGAGGCGATCTGCCGTTTCGGTGGCGCCGGTCGTTTCGGGATAGGCGCCGCTCGGGTCCTGCAGGTCCTCGACGACGCGGCCCTCCTCGTCGAGGGCGAACACGTGGCCGTACGGCTTGCCGAGCGGCAGCAGCACCCGTGGCAGCCGCAGCAGGACCTTGCGCAGGAACGGCCGCCCGGCGAGCCCGTCCGCGGCCGGGTTGCGCGGCCGGAACAGCCCGACCCAGATGCGGCCCTCGCGGCCTCGCATCAGGTTGTCGGGATAGCCGGGCAGGTTCTCGAGCAGTACCCTCGCCTGTCCCGAGACACTGCGCACGTCCAGGTCGCGCGCGCCCGCGTCGATCTTCCAGATCCGGTAACGGCCTGTCTCGGACACGAACAAGGAACGCCCGTCGGAGGACACGGCGATCCCGTTGGCGAACGAGAGGCCGTGCGCCACCACGCGGAGGCTCGAGGCAGCCGGATCATAGGCGAGCACGCGGCCGCTCGCGGCCTGCTCCAGGATGTCGAGCACGCTGGCCTCGTACGTGCCGCCCCATTCCGCGGGCGAGAAGCGGGTGGACGCGTCGGTGAAGTAGATCGTGCCGTCCGGCGCGACGACCACGGAGTTGGCGTAGCGGACCGGGTCGTCAGGGCCCACGCGATCGGCCAGCAGGCTCACGCGGCCGTCGGCCGCGACGGCGAGCAGCCCCTTCATGGCGTCGGCGGCGATCAGCCGGCCCTGCGCATCGAAGTCGAAGCCGAGGACACGTCCGCCCGTGTCCGCGAAGGCCTCTTGGCTTCCGCCGTCCCGGTCCATGCGCAGCAGGGCGCCGCTCGTCATCGCCGCGTAGAGCCTGCCGTCCGGTCCAAACGCGATGTGCTCCGGGCCGAACTCGTCCCCGAGGTCGATCGTGCGCAGGCCGGACAGGCGCGTGTTCGGCGCATGCGGGCCGGTGTAGCCGAGCGGCGTCGGGGCCGTCCAGGCGACGGGCTCGGCGGGCACGGGCCAGAAGCAGAGATACGCAGCCGCTCCGGCCAGACCGAGTCCGGCGGCGCCGGCGACCAGGACCGTCTTTCCCTCGAGCCTCATGCAGGATTCCTTCGATCGTCGCGTTCCGGGAACGGGTTGGGCCTCGTGGTGTCAGCCGACGGGCGGAGGGGCGGTCTGGTCCGGCGCCCAGCCGCCGTGGAAGGTGAACGGCACGCGTACCGGCAGGGGGATCGTCGCGATCGGCTCGCCCCCGAAGTCCTGCGCCTCGAGGATGACCACGTCGCTGCGGTGCCGGTCGGAGTCGTAGACGCAGGAGATCACCCAGCCGTCGTCTTCGTCGGCAGCGCCCGGCTTGCGCACGAACACGGGCTCCGAGGTCATGCGCCCGCGGCCGTAGTCGTGCACCTCGGTCTTCCCGCGCCGCAGGTCGTGCTTCATGGCGGCGCCGAACTCCACGCGGTCGCCCCAGTGGGCCGTGTAGAGGTAGCGATAGTCCTGCCCGCCGTGACGGCCGTTGATGCGCGGGAAGTCCCAGCCCCGGTCGTCCAGAACGGTCTCGGAGAGGCGTCCGGTCGTGCGGTCGAGCGTCCAGCGGACCAGGATCGGCGCGCCTTCGTTGGGGCCGTTCTGGTCGGTGCGGAACATGCTCGCGTGCTTGGGCAGGTCGACGATGGTGAGGTCGCCGTCGTCGTAGGCGTTCGCGAAGTGGAAGGCGAAGCAGCGCGGCGTCTCGAACCACTGCAGGCGCGAGACTTCGCCGTCGCGCGGCAGCAGGCCGATGCGGGAGGGTCGGCCCTCGTCCCACAGCCACGGCAGCAGCGTGCGCGAGCGTTCCGGCTGGAAAGTCACCGGGAAGTCCGGGACCACGATGAACGACCGCGTGAACGCCATGTCGTGGATCATCGGGAGGTGCGGCAGGTCGATCCGTGCCTTGGTGGTGGCGCGCCCGTCGCGGCCGACCGAGATGTAGCGGATCGGCTCGAGCGCCTCGTAGGCCAGGACGTGCTGCTCACCCGTGGCGGGGTCGTACCTGGGATGGCCCGAGAAGCCGGCCTCGAGCGTGCCGTCCAGGTCCGTGCGCCGGACGCTCTCGAGCTCGTATCCCAGCTCGACCGGGAGGTTGCCGGCCTCGACCACCGCGCAGAGCCGGCCGCCGATCACGGTGACGTTGGTGTTGACGCTCGTGTCGCGCTTGCCCTCGCCTGGACCGCCGATCGGCGCGACACGCCGGGTCCGTGCCGTCTTCGTGTCCAGGACGAAGCGGCTGCGGAACCACTCGGCCTTGCCGTCGCGCAGCCGGAGGCCGTGGGCCATGCCGGCGCCCGCGAACCAGTGATGGCCTCGGAGCCAGACCGGGTCCGGCTCTTCGACCGGGTTGGGGCCGATCCTGAGGAAGCGACCGTTCAACGTGTCGGGAATGCGGCCGACCACCTCGAGGTCGAAGGCGGTGACCTCGTTCATGAGGGGGGCGAAGTTGCCCGTGACGTAGGGCGCGCCGGTGCTGTCGGCGGAAGAGAGGTCGGTCGCTGACATCTGCATGCTCGGTTCCTCCGTGAGAGAGCGCTGTGGCATGCAAGGGAATGTACGGAGCCGTCGCGCGGCGCGCATCGGCTAACCGTGGGGCGCGGAGCCCCCACGATCGGGTGGGTGGCGCCCCACCCAGTTGGCGCATGCGCTTCGTGCAGAGACCCCGTAGATTCCAGGATCAGTGCGGCTCCCGTACGGTGGGAGAGCCCCTGGGATGGGAGGACTACGTCCAGCTTTCCGAAGATGCCTACTGCTCGACAACTGTTGAACGCACTCCTCGAGGCCACGGTCCGCGCGCCGGAGGCTACAGTCCAGCTCTTCGTGGAGGATGGCGTCTACGAGGCCCCCTATCTCGAGAGCCTGGGCTTGCCGTGGCGGTACCGCGGCCGGGATGAAGTGGGCCGAGTGCTCGCCGCCAATCGCGAGCTGTTCCCGCGCCGCGTGTTCGACGACGTCGTGATCGTCGTCGAAACTGCGGACCGTGTCGTCGCCGAGTACCAGTTCACCACCCGGTCGGCGAGGACCGGGCGCATGATCCACCAGCTCATCGTCGGCCGGCTCGAGTCGGCAGACGGAAGGATCACCCTCCTCCGAGAGGCTGTGAATTTGGTCGAGGTGGCTCTCGCGCTATATCCTCATGGTCTAGCGGACTATCGGGTGCCATCTGAACGGGATATCTGGCAGGAGCCCTGAATGATCGTCGCAGCGCCGGTTCCCGCTGCGACATATCAGTAAGTGGGGTCCGCGATGTGGCGCACCGCGACCGCCGTCGTGTTCTGCGCTGCGCTGGTGCTTCCCGCTACCGGCCAGGACACCCGGCCCCATCATGCGAGCCGGATGCTCAACCCGCAGCGCCTCACCCGGAACGTGGCGCTCGTCGATGGACGCGACCTGCAGTTCAGGCGGCTTGGCGCCGAGGGACTGCGGACCCTGGTGGCGCAGATCGTGCAGGACGATCGGGGCTTCCTGTGGTTCGGGACGGCGCGTGGGCTTTACCGATACGACGGCCACGAACTGCGAGTGTTCCGGCATGACGCGCGCCAGAGCGGCAGTCTCAGCGGCGTCGTTGTCTATTCGCTGCTGAGAGATCGCACGAACACGCTGTGGGTCGGCAGCGACGGCTTCCTCGATCGCCTGGACTCACAGAGCGAGACCTTCACGCCGCAGCCCGTCACAGCCCAGGGAGGGCGGCTGGGTCCGATCAACGTCTCCTGCATGACGCAGGACTCCTCCGGGATGCTGTGGCTGTGCACCCGCAGCGGATTGTACAGAGTCGATCCACGGACGCAGTCGGCCACCGTCCTGCGCCATCGCCCCGGGCATCCCTCGTCCCTGTCCGGTGATGCCATCCAGTTCGTGGGCGAAGACAGGCGAGGCGCGCTTTGGGTGGGCACTGCCGCCGGGCTCGATGTCCTCGACCGTTCATCGCAAGAGACGACGAGTCACCTGCCCCTGCCCGAGGCTTCGAGAGCCATGGCACTTCACGAGGATCGGTTCGGTGTGTTCTGGATCATTCACGGCGCCGACGGACGGCTCGCGGTGTTCGACAAGTCGGCCAACGCCTTGACGACATGGCAGCCGACCCCAGTCGCAGCCGGCGGCGACCCGGTCATGTTCAGCTCCTTGCTGGAGGATCGCGCCGGAACGATGTGGTTCGGGACCCTGAACCATGGAATCCTGAAGTTCGACCGCGACCGAGACCGCTTCGTCCGGTACACGACCGATCCCTCGAACCCGCACAGCCTGTCTGATCGCCGGGTCAACGTCCTGTACCAGGACCAGGAGGGACTGGTCTGGGCCGGCCTTCATCAGTCCGAACCCAACTACTTCCTCCCGCAGCCGCCGTTCTTCCGGAGCCTCCAGGCCGCAGCAGGGCAACCGACGCTGGTGTCCGCGATTCTCCAGGATAGCGCGGGACTCGTGTGGCTCGGTCTCGATCGCGGCGTTCGTATGCTCGACCGGAAGACGGGGTTGAACCGCGACGTGCCGGCCCTTCGCGGGGACGAGACGACCTCGGCCGTGGAAGGTGCGCCGGGTGTGTTGTGGTTCGGAACGGCGGGACGGGGGCTCCGGCAGCTCGACCAGCGGACCGGACGCGTGAGGACCTTCCGGCACCAGCCGCGACGCGCGACCAGTCTTCCCAGCGACTTCGTCGAACAGGTCAAGGTGGACAGGCACGGAGCCATCTGGGCGGTTACCTGGCGCGGCCTGGCCCGATGGGAGCCGGTCTCCGCGCAGTTCGTCACCGTCATGCCGGTCGGGGCGCCGCAGGAGCTCACCCTTCACACGGCCACCTTCGCGCGGAACGGCATCGTGTGGATCGGCAGCAACCTCGGGCTGCACAGATTCGACCCGGCCGCGCAGCGATTCCAGTGGTTTCGCCACGACAAGAGCGCCGAGACGTCCTTGAGCAACGACCGGGTGAACTCGATTCACGAGGCAGCCGACGGCTCCATTTGGATTGGCACCCAGGCCGGTTTGGACCACTGGGACGCAAACGGCACAGCGATCCGGCGCTATACGCACGAGGACGGTCTGCCGGGAGGCACCGTCAGCTGTATCCTCGAGGACGACGCGCGCCAGCTCTGGATGAGCACCGACCTTGGTATCGCCCGACTGGATCCCGCGACGGGACGATTCAAGACGTACGGCACGGCGGACGGACTGCCTGGCCTCAACATGACAGGTTGGGACGCCTGCGCACGTGCCGAGTCTGGCGAGATGTTCTTCGCCGGGTTCGCGGGGGCGGTGGCGTTCTTCCCCCGAACGGTCGTCGACCGGGACTACGTGCCGCCCGTGGTCATCACCCGCCTCCGGCTCCTCGATGCGACGCAGGAGGTCAATGGCACGCGAGCGTCCGCCATACCAGCGGGTCGCACATCCGAGATCACTTTGCGGCCTTCGCAGAGCACTTTGTCGGTCGAGTTCGCGGCGCTGAGTTTTCTCAGCCCGGACACGAACCGCTTTCGCTATCGCCTGCAAGGACTCCAGGAGGAATGGACGGAGGTCCGCAGCGACCAGCGCGTCGCGACCTACGTGGCACTACCGCCGGGCTCCTACTCCTTTCAAGTGCAGGGCGCCACGGAGCACGGCTCCTGGAGCCCCTCCGCGGCGACGCTGCGCATCGTCAAGCTGCCGCCATGGTGGAAGACCTGGCCGTTCTACCTGCTGGCCAGCGGCCTCGTGGGGGTCACGCTGTTCATGGCGTACCGCATGCGGCTCCGGCAGCTCACGCATTCCTACAACGTCCGGCTCGAGGAGCGCTGGGCCGAGCGCACCAGGATCGCGAGGGAGTTGCACGACACCCTGCTTCAGGGCTTTCAAGGCCTGATGTTCCGCTTTCAGGCCGTCCGTGAGTTGCTCCCTGCCCAACCAGCCAAGGCCATTCCCGTCCTGGACACGGCCCTGCTGAAGGGCGAGGAGGTGATCGACGAGGCACGCAGCGCGGTGAGCGACCTGCGGTCGGCGGAGCGGGTCGATCGTGATCTGGATGCCGGTCTCGCGGCGCTCGCCGCGGAGGCGGCGCACTTCTCCCTGGAAGGCAGGGCGCCCGCGTGGGAGCTGGTGACGAAGGGGCGCGTCCGAGAGATTCCGGGGACGGTTCTATACGAGCTCTACCAGGTGGCGCAGGAGGCGATCAGCAACGCGTTCCGGCACGCACGGGCCGACAACATCACCGTCGAGGTCTGCTACGGCCGCGATGGCTTGCGCATCACCGTCGCCGACGACGGTGCAGGGTTCGACGAGGCGCTCTTGTCGTCGGAGCGCTACCCGGGGCACTTCGGAGTGCAAGGCATGGTGGAACGAATCGAGAGGCTGGGTGGCGGGCTGGCGCTGCGAAGCCGGCCGGGTCAGGGCACCCGGATCGTGCTCTCCGTGCCTGCCACCGTCGCCTATCGGAAGGCGCCGAGCGCCGGCGGTGGTCCATCCCCGTGGTGGCGCGTTCGTGGGAGGAGCGGTGGCCGTGACTGAAGCAATCCGCGTGCTGATCGTGGACGATCACCTCCTCCTGCGCGACGGGATCGCCGTGCTCATTGCCAACTGCGACGATATCGTCGTGGTCGGCCAGGCGGAAAACGGGAAGGAGGCGATCGCCGCGCACAGGCAGCTCCGGCCCGATGTGACCCTGATGGACCTCCAGCTGCCGGACATGGATGGGGTGGACGTCATCAAGGCGATCCAGGGCGAGGCTCCGCACGCGCGCATCATCGTGCTCACGACCTACTCCGGCGATACCCGGGCCCAGAAAGCCCTGAAGGCGGGCGCTCGGGCGTACACCTTGAAGAACCACGTGCGACGGGACCTGTTGGATACGATTCGGCGGGTCTTCGCCGGGCACAAGTACATCGACCCGGAGATCGCCAGTCAGATCGCCGAACACTCAGGCGAAGACGGTCTGACTGCACGGGAGCTGCAGGTCCTGGCGCTCATCGCAGGCGGACGGTCGAACAAGCGGATCGCGGAAGAACTGGCGATCGCGGAGGACACGGTGAAGGGACACGTGAGCAGCATCCTCTCCAAGCTGAATGCGGAGGATCGGACGCACGCGGTGACGCTGGCGATCCGACGAGGCGTCCTCCAGATCTGACCTGCGGGACGGATACCTGCTCGCCGCCGTCGCGCGGTCTATTCGCCGCGTTGCTTCTCCGCTGGCAGGCCGTTCTCGAGCACGTCCTGCATCGCCTCGACGAAGGTGTCGACCTCCTCGAGCGTCGTGTAGACGTTCGGCGTCACGCGCAGCCCCTGGTAGGGGAACCGCGGCTCCGGGTACGCGCCCCCCACGATCGCGGTGATGACGATGCGGTACTTGTCCATCATGAACCTCGCCAGCGCGCGCGAGTCGACGTCCTCGATCCCGACGAGAGCCAGGCCCCAGGTCTGGCCCGGCTCGAGGCTGGAGTGGATCTTGATCCGCGGGTTGGACCGGAGCGCGTCGGCCCAGCGCATCGTGAGGTAGCGCAGCCGGGCCGCCTTGCGCTCGGCCCCGATGCCCTGGTGGAAGGCGAGCGCCTCGGCGATCGCAGCGCGGATCCCGGCCGGGTGCGTGCCGATCGCCTCGAACTTGCGGATGTCGGCGTCGTCGCGCGCCGGCGCGGCCTGCAGCGGCCAGGTCTTCGCGATGCGCTCCCGGCGCACGTAGAGCAGCCCCGTCCCCGTCGGCGCGAGCAGCCACTTGTGGAGGCTCGTGCCGTAGTAGTCCATCTCCAGGTCGCGGAGCTTGAACGGAAACTGCGCGAGCGCGTGGGCGCCATCCACGATCGTCAGGATGCCGCGCTGCCGCGCCAGCCGCGCGAGACGCTGCACCGGGAACAGCTGGCCAGTCAGGTTGGTAATGTGGCAGAAGTGGAGGACCTTCGTCCTCGGCGAGATCGCCTTCTCGAAGCGCTGGTAGAGGTCGTCGTCCGTCGTCGGGACGGCGAACTGGAGCCTGGTCACCTCGATCTTGTCGCGGCGCAGGCGCTGGTCCCAGGTCGTCAGCATGCGCGGGTAGTCCTGCTCGGTCGTGACCACCTCGTCCCCCGGCTGCAGGTCGATGCCGTTCTGGGCGATCTGCAGCGACTCGCTGGCGTTCCTCGTGAAGGCGATCTCCTCGGGCTCGCAGCCGAACTCCTTCGCCATCGCGCGGCGCATGCCCTCGAAGTTCTGCTCCGTCTGCGCGCGGTAGACGATCGGCAGCATGTTGGCCATGTCCAGGTAGCGCTTCATCGCCTCGTGGACCCCGCGCGGGCTCGGGCAGTTGTTGCCGTTGTTGAAGTTGATCAGCGTGCGGTCGAGCGTGAACGCCTGCTGGATCTCGCGCCAGTACGTCTCGTCCTGCGCGACCTCGTCGGGGCTCCGGCCGGCGACCGCGGCGGTAGCGGCCTCCACCTCCGCGATCCCGTAGGCCTTCGCCGCGAAGGCCGCCGCGCCTACTGCGCTGGTGGTCCCGAGGAACCTCCGGCGTGTCCACATGATTCTCCCCTCGCTCGGTTGGCTAGCGCGTATCGTACGCTGCCCCGTCGAGGGCCAGGCGCGACTCACCAGGCTTGGCGACCCCAGGCCATCCGACGAATCAAGACACGAACAAGACACGAGACGCCTTGCGCTGGAGGGCCGTCGCTGTAAGTTGTTGCTGGAGTTGGTGGAGCTGAGGGGGATCGAGCCCGTGACCTCGTGAGTGCCATTCCCTGGTCCGGCCTGCGCCACACGGGTACGTCTTTCATCCCGGGCGGCTTTCGCCCCTACCGCCTGGTTCCGGGCGTCCTTGGCGGCGACGCGATCGAGGCAACAGGGATCGCGCACTGGGTCCACTGCGCGACGGGGGGAGCCGCATCCCTGGACCCAAGTTGGACCCAACTTGGACCCAAGTAGAGGAGGCCTGCCCTTAAGCTCTTGAAGGATGGTGGGCGCTGTAGGATTCGAACCTACGACTTCCACCGTGTGAAGGTGGCACTCTACCGCTGAGTTAAGCGCCCGAACGAGCAAACAGTCTAGCCAGCGGTTTCCGGAGCGTCAAGGCGGCCCGGCGGGCCGCTCAAAAAACCGCGATCGGGTGTCGATCCGCGCCGAGACGGTTCGACTATCCTCCGAAAGGGAGGACGCGCCGCCATGCAATACATGCTGCTGATCTACGACGACGAGACCCGCTGGGGCAAGTTGCCCGAGGCCGAGCAGGGCAAGATCATGAAGGAGTTCCGAGAGTTCACCGAGGCCATCGTCAAGAGCGGGAACTACCGGGCCGGGGACCAGCTTCATCCCGCCTCCACGGCCACCTGCGTGCGCTGGAAGCAGGGCAAGCCCCTCACGACCGACGGGCCATACGCGGAGGCCAGGGAGCAGCTCGGCGGGTACTACTTGATCGAGGCGCGCGACCTCGACGAGGCCATGGCGCTGGCGAAGCGCATCCCCGGCCAAAGCCTCGACGCGACCATCGAAGTCCGGCCCGTCTCCCAGCGCGAAGCGTCGGCCTGACGAAGCGCTGCGCCGCGGCCTCCCGTCGGTGTAGGCTGACGGCCCGGGCGCGATGACGGTCGAAGAGGTCCACCGAGAGCACTACGGGCGCATCCTGGCCACGGTGATCCGCCTCGTCGGCGACTTCGACCGGGCCGAGGAGGCCGTGCAGGAGGCCTTTGCCGTCGCGGTCGAGAGCTGGGCGATCGGGGGAGCGCCGCAAAACCCCGCCGCCTGGCTCGTCTCCACCGCGCGCCACAAGGCGATCGACCAGATCCGCCGGGACGCCCGGCGTGACGCGCGGCGCGAGGAGCTGGAGCGCCACCTCCGGGGCCGCGCAGGGGAGGAGCCTCCGGAAGAGGAGGACCGGCTGCGCCTCGTCTTCACCTGCTGCCATCCCGCCCTCGCCCCGGAGGCGCGCGTCGCCCTGACGCTGCGGACGCTGTGCGGGCTCACCACGGAGGAGATCGCGCGGGCGTTCGTGGTCCCGGTGCCGACCTTGGCGCAGCGTCTGGTGCGCGCCAAGGCCAAGATCCGCGACGCCGGCATCGCCTACCTAGTGCCCGCCGGCGACGCGCTGCCCGAGCGCCTCTCCACCGTCATGGCGGTGGTCTACCTGGTATTCAACGAAGGATACTCGGCGAGCTTCGGACCCGCCCTGCTGCGCGGCGAGCTGAGCCGCGAGGCGATCCGGCTGGGCCGGATGCTGGTGGAGCTCATGCCCTCGAGCCCCGAGGTCAAGGGCCTGCTGGCCCTGATGCTGCTCCACGACGCCCGCCGCGCGACCCGGGTGGACGCGTCCGGCCTGCCGCTCACCCTGGAGGAACAGGACCGCGCGCTCTGGGACCGCGGCCAGATCGCGGAGGGCGCGCGGCTCGTGGAAGCGGCGCTGCGCGCGAGCGCGCCCGGGCCCTACGCGCTGCAAGCCGCGATCGCCGCGTTGCATGCCCAGGCGCCGCGTGCGGCGGAGACCGACTGGCCCCAGATCGCCTCGCTCTACGGCCTGCTCGTCCGCATCCACCCGACGCCCGTGGTCGAGCTGAACTTCGCGGTGGCCGTGGCGATGGCGGACGGCCCGCAGCGCGGCCTGGACCTGCTCGAGCGCATCGCGGGCCGCGGCGAGCTGCAGCGCTACCACCTCCTGCCCGCGGCCCAGGCGGACCTGCTGCGCCGGCTCGGGCGCGCCGGCGACGCGGCGGCAGCCTACCGTCGCGCGCTCGCCCTGGTCACGAACGACGCGGAGCGCCGCTATCTGGAGAAAAGGCTCGCCGAGACCGCCGCCGTGTCGCGGGCGTAGACTGAAACGCGATGCGGGCGCTCGCCGCCGCGACCCTGGCCGTGCTCACGAGCGGGCCCGTCCTCGGCCAGTCCATGGCCGAAGCGGCGCAGAAGGAGCGCGAGCGCCGCGCCAAGGCCAAGGAGCAGGGTGCGACCGCGGCCGTGATCACCGGCGACGAGCTGAAGGCCAACAAGGGCGCGCTGGCCAACGACCCGAAGGCGGCGCCCGCGGGGACGCCGTCGCCACGGACGCCGGCACGCCCGCCGCAGTCGCCGGAGCCCGACCGGCGCGTGCTCGAAGAAGAGTGGCGCCGCAAGATGGCAGCAGCCCACGAACTGGTCGAGCGCTGGCAGGAGTTCTTCGACGCCTGGAGCGTCCAGCACCTGGCGCCGAACGAGTACTTCGTCGACGAGAACGGCAGGAAGCTCGTTGGCAACGCCGAGAACCTCCGCAAGCTGATCGCGCGCGCGAAGCTGAACCTCGAGATCGCGAAGCAGAACCTGCTGCTGCTCGAGGAACAGGCCCGGCGCGAGAACGTCCCGCCGGGCTGGCTCCGCTAGCCGCGCCGTTAGTGGAGCGGGCAGCGCTCCATCGGCTCGGTGCCCACGATGAACGCCTCGGAAACGACCCGCGGGCAGCGCGGCTGGGCGATGAGGCCCGTCTCGCGGTCCAGGTCCACGAAGATCACGTTCTCGGCGGGCACCGGGAAGGAACGCGACTTGAGGCCCGCCAGGGCGCCCTTCATGAACTGGACCCAGATCGGCAGCGCCGCCTTGGCGCCCGACAGGCCGACGGGGGTGTTGTCGTCAAAGCCGACCCACACGACACACAGCAGGTCGGGCGTGAAGCCCGCGAACCAGGCGTCGCGCAGGTCGTTGGTGGTGCCGGTCTTGCCCGCCGCGTCGGCGGAGAAGCCCAGGCTGCGGGACGCCGCGGCCGTGCCCTCGTTCATCACGGCGCGCATCATGTTCACCACCAGGAACGTGGCTTCCTCGTGTACGACGCGCGCCGGCTCGGGAGCCTCGTGCTGCTCGAGGGTCTGGCCCGCCGCGTCGGCGACACGCAGCACGGAGACCGGCTCGACCTTGAGCCCGCCGTTGGCGAGCACGTTGTAAGCGGTCGCCATCTCGAGCGGCGTCGCCTCGAAGGAGCCCAGGGCCACCGCGGGATAAGGGCGCACGTCGCCCGGCATCTGCAGTCGATTCGTCCACAGCCCCGCCACGCGGTCGTATCCCACCATCTCGGCCACCTTCACGGTGGCCACGTTCAGGCTCTTGGCCAGCGCGCGCCGCAGCGTGACGTTGCCCTGGTAGTCGTCCTCGTAGTTCTGCGGGATGTACTCCTTGTCCTCGAAGAAGAAGACCGCCGGCACGTCGTCGACCACCGTGGCCGGCGTGATGGGCGGCAGCGCCGGGTCGTCGAAGGTGGCCTCGAAGGCTGCCAGGTACACGAAGGGCTTGAAGGTGCTGCCGGGCTGGCGGCGCGCCTTCATCACGCGGTTGTACTGGCTCGAGCCGTAGGAGCGGCCGCCCACCAGCGCCACGATGGCGCCACTCTGCGGCTCGATCGCGATCAGCGAGCCCTGCACGGGCGCCTTGGGATTCCGCTTCTTCACCAGCTTGTCCACCTCGGCCAGACCGTTCGACAAGGCCGCCTGGGCCAGGGACTGCAGGGGCAGGTCGAGGGTGGTGAAGATGGACAGGTTGCCGGTGGTGAGGTGGCGGGCCGCGTAGCGCTCCGCGAGCTGGGCCCCCACCAGGTCCACGAAGTAAGGCGCCTCGGCGCTGTCGAGTGTCGGCGACTCGACCAGGAGCGGGGTCTGGATCGCGGCCGTGGCCGCGGCGTCGTCGAGGAAACCCGCGTCCAGCATCGCCCGCAGCACGGTGTCGCGGCGCTCGGTGGCGCGCTGGGCGTGGCGGTAGGGGTTGTAGGGGTTCGGAGACTGGATCATGCCCGCGATCAGCGCCGCCTCGGGCAGCGTGATGTTGCCGATGTCCTTGCGGAAGTACATCCGCGCGGCTTCGCCGACGCCGTTGATGCTGAAGGACCCCACCTGGCCGAGGTAAATCTCGTTCAGGTACAGCTCCAGGATCTCCTTCTTGCTGGCGCGGCGTTCCAGCACGAAGGCGAGGAAGGCCTCCTGGGCCTTGCGCTTGATGGTGCGCTCCGGCGTGAGGAAGAAGTTCTTCACGAGCTGCTGGGTGATGGTGCTGCCGCCCTGCAGGTAGCTTTCGGCGCGGATGTTGCGCAGAGCGGCGGCGACGATGCGCAGCGGGTCGAGGCCGGGATGGCTGAAGAACCGGCGGTCCTCGATGGCCAGCACGGCCTTCACCATCACTTCCGGCAGCTCCTCGTATTTCACGAGCCGGCGCTTCTCACGGCTTTCGTCGAAGAGGTACGTGATCAGCTCCGGCTCCAGGGGCTGGGTGGGGTAGCGCTTCTTCGACTTGAGGCCGCGCAGCTCCTTGAGGCGCTCCTTGTCGAAGACCGCCGCGAGGGCCTCCTTGGCGCCGCCCTCGCTCGGCCGCGGAACCAGCACCACGGCGCCTTCGCCTAGCGAGAACTCGCCGGGGCCCGCGGGCAGGCCCGCTTTCTGCTCGTACTTCAGCCCGTTCAGCGCCTTCACCAGGCCCGCCCGGTGGAGGGCCATGCCCTCGCGCAGCAGCAGCGGCCGCGAGTAGACCCGCGAAGGGATCTGGCCGCGCTCGCCCTTGAGGCGCTTCTCGACCATCACGGTGTACTTGACGTACTGGTAGACCAGCAACGACGCCCCAACGACCAGCGGCAGCATCACGGCCGTCAACAGCGCGACGACGATCTTCAGGCGGCGTGCCGAGTAGGTATTGCCCGAGGGTTGGCCCAAGACCTTTCGATTATAAGATCCGCCCCCTAATGCCCCGTTGGAGCGCGCCGGCGCTCGCCCTCGCGCTGCTGCTGGTGGCCTCCCCCCTGGCTGCCCAGACCCGGCCGCTCCTCACGGAGCCGGCGAGCACGGCTCCGGCGGGCAGCCTGGTGTTCGAGACCGGCTTCGACTGGATCTCGAACGAACGCAACCCCGTGACCCTGGCGCGCCGCACCCGCTGGGAAGGCCCGCTGCTGCGCTTCGTCTATTCGCCCGCGAGCAACGTCGAGCTGGATCTCGAGTGGGTGGTGGCCGTCGGGGCGTCCTCGGATCCCGATTTCGGCAGCACGTCCGGGCCTGGCGACGTCAGCCTGCGGACCAAGCTGCGCTTCGTCGAGGAAACGAGCGACAGACCGGCCGTCGGAGCGCGGGTCAGCGTCACGCTGCCCGAGACGAAATCCCTCGAAGGGCTCGGGCCCGACACGCTGCGCGCCCGGGTCGAGCTCCTGTTGACGAGGCACTTCGGCCCTGTCGGCCTCCACGGGAACGCGGGCCTGTTGATCGAGGACCTGCCCCGCGACGAGCCCGAGCAGGTGGACTTCTTCACGTGGGGCGTGGCCCTCGAGCATCGCCTCGACGCGCGGTTCACCGCGCTGCTCGAAGCGACGGGTCGCTCGGGGCCCGGCGAGCCCGAGGCCCGCTCGCGCGCCGAGGCGCGTCTGGGTGCCCGCTTCGACCAGAAGCGGCTCGCGTTCGACTTCGCCCTGCGCCGCGGCCTGAGCCAGGCCGACGGCGACTGGGGCGTCACGCTGGGCCTGGCCTGTCGGGTGCGCGAGGCGAGGGCGACTCGAAGCTCGCCCTGAGGTCGGAGACGTGGAGCGGGCGCGTTCCGTGGTCGATGCGCTGCTCGCGTGCGGCTGGAAGAAGAGGGAATTCCGCACCTGGGCCCAGAAGCGGGGATTGCTTCCCGCGGGATCGTGAGGCGCTGCAGGTCGCCCGCAGGTCACACCGTACGAGGCGCCACGGCCGCTCGCTTCCGCGTGTTCTAAGGGATCACGACGACGTTGACGTCGCCGCAACGCCGCAGGTTCCTGTCTCCGGTCAGGAAGGCATCGGCTCCTCGTCGGGGACGCGAACGATCACCTGAACATCGGTCGCCACACCAGGAAGCGGCTCATCCAGTTCGACAGTCGTGTCGCCGACCACGTGTCCTTTGACTATGACGGTGCGCGCCACTGAAATCGCCTCCGGAGGAATTGTACGCCCACCCCAGACGCCTCCAGGCGGGCACAGTAGGATCTACCCATGCGGCTGACGAACTGCCTCTGGTCGATCGCCGCCGTGGCCGCGAGCGCCGCCGCGCCCGAGCCACGGCCGTTCAGCGTCGTCGAGGCCGGCATCCCGGAACTGCAGGCGGCGCTGCGTCAGCGCCGCGTCACTTCCCGTGAGCTGGTCGCGCAGTACCTGGGGCGGATCGCGACCTACGAGGACCGCCTGAACGCGACGATCGCCGTCAACCCGGCCGCGCTCGAAGAGGCCGACCTCCGCGACCGCGAAAGGGCACTGGGGAAGCCGCGCGGACCCCTCCACGGCATCCCCATCGCGATCAAGGACAACATCCACACCACCGACATGCCGACCACCGGCGGCGCGCTCGCCTTCGACGGCCTGGTTCCGCCCTACGAGGCGACGCTGACGCGGAACCTGCGCGAAGCGGGCGCGATCGTGATCGCGAAGACCAACATGACCGAGCTGGCGAACTGGGTCGCGGGGGCGCCCGCGCCCATGCCCGCCAACTACAACGGGCTCGTGGGTTACGGCGTCAACCCCTACGATCCGCGGCGTGATCCCCGGGAGGCCACGCGCGACGGCCGGCCTGCCCTCTCGACGGGCGGATCCAGCTCCGGCGTCGGCACGGCCGTCAGCTTCTGGGCCGCCAGCGTCGGGACCGAGACCTCAGGATCGATCCTGAGTCCTGCCAACCAGAACATGCTCGCCGCGGTGAAGCCGACCGTGGGCCGCATCAGCCGCTACGGCGTCATCCCCATCACCGCAGACCAGGACACGCCGGGGCCGATGGCCCGGACGGTCACCGACGCCGCGATCCTGCTGGGCGCCCTCGAAGGCGCGGCCCCCGACCCGAACGACGCGGCGACGAACGCCTGCACGCCGCCGCCGGGGCGCGACTACACGAAGTTCCTGCGGCGCGATGGCCTGAGGGGCGCGCGTATCGGCATCCCCCGCGCGTTCTACTACGACAAGGCGACGCCGCCGGGCGCCACCGAAGCCCGCGGCGGCCTGAACCCCGACCAGGCGAACCTGATGGCCGAGGTCATCGAGGTCCTGAAGCGCGAGGGTGCCGAGGTCGTGGATCCCGCGGACATCCCGAGCGTCGTGGACCCCGACCCCAAGCGCAACATCCTGCTCTGGAGCACGTGCTCGGGCATCGACGGCGCCAAGGGCAAGGACGCCGAGTGCTCGGTCGTATTCAAGTACGGGATGAAGCGCGACTTCAACCTGTGGCTGGCCAGCCTGGGCGCGAGCGCACCGGTGAAGACGCTCGGCGAGCTGCGCGTTTTCAACTTGATGCGACAGAAGGCCGGGGCGATCAAGTACGGCCAGTCGCAGCTCGACATCGCCGACGAGATGGACGTCACGGCGGACCGCGCGCGCTACGCGGCCGACCGCGCGAAGGACATCGCCCTGGCCGGCGGCCACGGGATCGACGAGGTGATGAAGGCCCACACGCTCGACGCGCTGCTGTTCCCGGGCGCGTCCGGCGCTTCGATCGCGGCCAAGCCGGGCTATCCCACGGTGATCGTGCCGGCGGGCAGCGTCAAGAACGCGCCCGATCCGGCGTTTCCCGAGGGGTTCGACGCGAAGCCCGCGCCGTACGGGGTCAGCCTCACGGGCCTGGCGTGCAGCGAGCCGCGGCTGCTGGAGCTGGCCTACGCCTTCGAGCAGGCCACCCGGCGCCGGGTGCCGCCGGCTCTTCAGCGGTAGCCGAAGAACAGCTGGCAGACGACCGCGCCGACCGCGGTCATCGACCAGCCCCAGGCCATCAGCTTGCGGAACAGCGCCCGGCGCTCCTCCTGCGCGGCCGCGGCCAGGCACAGCGCCCCGAGCGTCGAGAGCGGCGAGAGGTCCACTAGGTGCGAGCCGACGTTGATCGAGTACGCGATCATCAAGGGGTTGCCACCGCCCAGCTTCTCGACCAGGCCGGGGATGCTGGGCAGGAACGCGGGCAGCACGACGCCCGACGAGCTGCTGTACACGGAGATCACGCCGGTCACGAAGGCGATCGCGCCGGTCACCCAGCCCGGCCCGGAGAGCTGAGCCAGCAGGCTCGTGAACAGTTCGAGGCCGCCGGTCTTGGCGAGCACTTCGAGCAGCACGGTCACGCCCGAGACCATCAGGATCACGCCCCACGGTATCGACTGGATCGCCTGCTCCTCGTCGGCGGCGCGCGCCAGGGAGAGGATCGCCGCGGCGACGAAGGCTCCCATCCCCACGTCCACGCGCCACGCCACCGCGCAGACGACCAGCGCCGCGATCACGACGACGGTCAGGCGTTGCTCGGGCGTGAAGGCCGCGGGCCGCGCGGTCAGCCTCGCGTCCGCGTCGACAGCCCGACCGCGGCGCAAGAGCGCGATGCCGCCGAACAGCAGGTAGCCCGCGATCGCGACGAAGGTCTGGGCCGCCATGGTGTTGAAGAAGTTGGCCCACTCGGCGCCGGGCATGCCGCCCCGCGCCATCAAGTCGCGCGCGATGATGCCGGTCGGGGCCAGCGGGGACAGGCCGCCCGCGTTCACGCCGTTGCCGAGCATGATCGCCATCAGGAATCCCGAGATGCCCGCGCGCCCGGCGATCCCCATCGCGACCGGGGCCAGGAGCGCCGCGGCCGCGATGTTCCCCGCCCCGATCGCGGCCAGCACAGCGCCCAGCACGAAGAACACGACCGGGATCAGGCCGGCGTTGCCGTGCGCCAGGCGCACGGCGTGCCCCGCGACCTTGTCGAGGGTGCCGTTCGCGCGCGCCTGGGCGAACAGCAAGGTGATGCCAACCAGGGTGAGGAACAGGCTGGCAGGGAAGCCCGCGACGATGGTCCGGACCGGCAGCCCGCCCAGGAAGTGGCCGATCAAGAAGGCCAGGGCCACGGACAGGAAGCCGATGTTGATCGGGGAGAAGCAGCTGACGACGATCACGGCCAGCAGGGCGAGCAGCGAGACGAGGGCGACGTTCACGAGGCGTCAGCGTCCACGGAACACCGGCTTGCGCTTGGCCACGAAGGCGCGGACGCCCTCCTGAAAGTCCTCGCTCGTGTACGCCTGCAGCACGAGGTCGTCGCCCTGGACCTGCCGGCGCTGCGCCATCAGCCGTCGCACCGCCTCCTTGGTGACGCGCAGCGTGAGCGGGGCATGGCTTGCGAGCTCCAGTGCGACCTCGCGCACCCGCTCCATCAGCATCCCCTGGGGCACGATCTCGTTGACCAGGCCGGCCGTCCGGGCCTCCTCGGCGCCCAGCAGGCGCGCGAGGAACAGCAGCTCCTTCGCGCGCGCCGGACCGACGGCGTCCACCAGGCGCGCCATGTTGGCCACGGACAGGCAGTTGCCGAGGGTGCGCGCGATCGGAACGCCGAACTGGGCGTCGGCTGTGCAGTAACGCAGATCGCAGCACAGCGCGATGGCTGCTCCGGCGCCGACCGCGTAGCCATGAATGGCGGCGACGGTCGGCTTGGCGACGGCCTCGAGCCGGTCCATCACCCGGTCCAGCCGACGCTCGTACTCGAGGGCGTCCTCGGGAGTGCGGAAGGCCTGGAACTGCGAGATGTCGGTGCCGGCCACGAAAGCCTTGTCGCCGGCGCCCCGCAGCACCAGCACGCGCAGGTCCGCGTCGGCATCGACTCGCTCGCAGGCCGCGAGCAGGCCGTCGTACATCTCCCAGGTGATGGCGTTGCGCGCCTCGGGACGGTTGAAGGTGACGAGAGCCAACGGTCCCTCGACCTCGAACAGAAGCGGAGCCATCCTCACCTCCCCGCCGGCCCGAGGGCCACGACGCCGGCCGCCGCCAATGCACTGATCTCGTCCTGCCCGTAGCCCAGCTCGCCCAGCACCTCGGCCGTGTGCTGGCCGTAGAGCGGCGAGGGCCGCGTCACTTGCGCCGGTGTCTCCGAGAGCTTCACGGCTGGGCCCACGACACGGATGCGCCCCGCCTCGGGATGCTCCAGCTCACGGACCAGCTCTCTCGCGCGCACCTGCGGATCGTCGAACACTTCGCCGTAGTCGAGGATGGGCCCGCAGGGCACACCTTCGCCCTCGAGCAGCTCGAGCCAGTGCGCGCGCGGGCGCGTGCGAGTGACGGCCTCGATCTCCTCGGCCAGGCCCTCGCGGTTTCCCACCCGGTCGGTCGCGTGGGCGTACTCGGGCCGCTGCAACAGGCCCGGGCGGCCGATCGCCAGGGCGAGGCGCTCCCAGGTGGCCGAGCTGGCCGCACCGAGCGTGATGTACCCGTCGGCGCAGCGCACGGCCTGGTAGGGCGCGAACATGCGGTGGGCCGAGCCGGTGCGCTCCGGGATCCCGCCGCCCGAGAAGTATTGCGCCGACTCCCAGACCGACAGGGCGATCCCCGCATCCAGCAGCGAGGCATCCACGTGCTGGCCCTCGCCGGAGCGCAGGCGATGCACGTAGGCGGCGAGGATGGCCTGGAGCGCGAGCAGGCCGGCCGCCAGGTCGGTGACGGGCACGCCGCACTTGGACGGCGCGTGCCCGGGCTCGCCGGTCACCGACATCAGGCCCGACATCCCCTGCGCCACCAGGTCGAAGCCGCCGCGCGCGGCGTAAGGCCCCGTGTGGCCGAAGCCCGAAATGGAGGCGTAGATGAGGGCGGGGTTTGCCTCGCGCAGGCGGGAGTAGCCGAGGCCGAGCCCCTCCATCGACCCCGGCCGGCCGTTCTCCACCAGCACGTCGGAGCGCGCCGCCAGGGCGCGGAAGATCTCGCGTCCCCGCTCCTGCTTCAGGTCGACCACGATGCCGCGCTTGTTGCGGTTGATGGCCCAGAAGCCCGGGCTCTCGCTGCCGGTGCTGCCCGCCATGGTGCGGGTGATGTCGCCCCCGGGCGGCTCGAGCTTCACGACGTCCGCGCCCAGGTCGCCGAGCAGCATGGTGCAGAAGGGGCCGGCCAGCACCTGCGACGCGTCGAGCACGCGCAGGCCGGCGAGGGCTTGCTTCACGAGGGCGGATCTTGGCACAGTGGGGCATGCTTCCGCGAAACGTCCTGGTCACGGGCGCATCCACGGGCATCGGCGAGGCCTGCGCCCTGCGCATGGCGGAGCGCGGCTGGCGGGTGTTCGCCGCGGTACGCAAGGAGGCGGACGGCGCGCGCCTTCTTGCGCGCGGCGGCGCGGCGATCGTTCCCGTGACCCTGGACGTGGTCGATGCGTCGCAGATCGCCGCCGCGATGGAGACCGTGGGCAAGGCCGTAGGCGAAGCCGGCCTGCACGGCCTCGTGAACAACGCCGGCATCGCGGTCAGCGGCCCCCTCGAGCTGCTGCCCCTCGCGGATCTGCGGCGGCAGTTCGAGGTGAACGTGTTCGGCCTGCTGGCCGTCACCCAGGCAGCGCTGCCGCTGCTGCGCCGCGGCCGCGGCCGCATCGTCAACATGAGCTCGATCGCGGGCCGTGCCACCTCTCCGATCGTGGCGGCCTACGCGGCCTCCAAGCACGCGGTCGAGGCGATCAGCGACGGCCTGCGCATGGAGCTTCTCGGGCAGGGTGTCGGCGTGGCGGTGATCGAGCCCGGTGTCGTCCGTACGCCGATCTGGGAGAAGGGCCGCGCCGAGAGCGAGGGCCGCCTGGCTGCGCTGAACAACGAGGACGAGGCGCGCTACCGCGGCCTCGTCGAAGGCCTGCGCCGGTTCGTGTCGGAGCACAGCCCGAAGGGTCTGCCGCCCGAAGCGGTGGCCGACGCGGTCGAGCACGCGCTCACCGCGGCGCGCCCCCGCACGCGCTACCTGGTCGGGAGTGACGCGCGCTTGCGCGCGCTGCTGGCGTGGCTGCTGCCGGACCGCTGGAGCGACGCGCTCGTGCTGCGGGTCTTTCGCCGCCCCGCCGCCGAGTGAGGTATCCTCCGGTCGGGGGGCGCTAGGCGGAGACGCCCATGAGTACCCGGCGCGAGTTCATCCAGTTGGTCACGGTGAGCGGCGGCGCGCTCATGCTGGGCGTGGGGCGCGTCGGCGCCGACGCGGGACCCGCGTCCTTCCAGCCCAACGCCTGGCTGCGCATCGAGCCCGGCGGTGCCGTCTTCATCAAGGTCGGAAAAAGCGAGATGGGGCAGGGCGTGCGCACCGCGCTGCCGATGATCGTCGCCGAAGAGCTGGACGTGGACTTCGCCACGGTGCGCCTGGAGCAGGCGCAGCCCGGCCCGGACTTCCCGAGCCTGGGCACGGGCGGCAGCCGCAGCGTGATGACGAGCTTCGCGCCCCTGCGCAAGGCGGGCGCCACGGCTCGCGCGATGCTCCTCGGAGCCGCCTCGGCACGCTGGGGCGTTCCCTTGGCCGCATGCCGCACCGAGAACGGCGCCGTGCTGCATCCGGCGACGAAGCGGCGGCTGGCCTACGACGAGCTGCTCGCCGACGCGGTCAAACAGCCGGTTCCGGAAGCGCCGCCGCTCAAGGCCTTCGCCGACTTCAAGCTGATCGGCCGCTCGCAGCCCCGCGTGGACGGATCCGACATCGTGACCGGGCGCGCGCGCTACGGCATCGACGTGCGCCTGCCCGGCATGAAGCACGCGGTGGTGGCGCGGCCGCCCGTGCTCGGCGGCACGGTCACGTCATTCGATGCGACCGCCGCGAAGAAGCTGCCGGGCGTCCGCGAGGTCGTCGAGATCTCGTCCGGCGTCGCCGTGGTCGCCGACAGCACCTGGGCCGCGCTGCAGGGTCGCGACGCGCTCAGCGTCAAGTGGGCCGACAACCCCAACGTCGCCTTCAACAGCGCCGCCCACACGGCGGCCCTCGAAGCGGCCGCAGCGGCTCCGGGCATGACAATCCGCAAGGACGGCGAAGGCCGGGCGGCGCTCGCGGGTGCCGCTCGCACGCTCGAAGCGCTCTACCTGTATCCCTTCGCCGCCCACGCGCCGGTCGAGCCCATGAACTCCACCGCGCTGGTGAAGGACGGGCGCTGCGAGATCTGGTCGCCGAGCCAGGCGCCCAATGCCGTGCAGGACATGGCCGTGAGCCTCCTGGGCATCGCCGCGCCGGCGGTGACGGTGAACGTCACGCTGATCGGCGGCGGCTTCGGCCGCCGTCTCGGTGTCGACTATGACAAGGACGCGGTCGAGGTGGCGCGGGCGCTGCCGGGCACGCCGGTGCAGGTGCTGCGGACCCGCGAGGACGACATGGTCCATGGCTACTTCCAAGCTGCTTCGGCGCACAAGCTGATCGCAGGCCTCGACGCCAGCGGACGCGTAACAGCCCTGGAGCACCGCAAGGTCTCGACACCCCACAACGCCCGCCGCGTGATGACCGACGAGCAGAAGAAGGATCCGGCCGTCCTGAAGGGCCTGACCTGGGGCATCTACGACCAGCCGTACTTCGTTCCTGGCTTCGAAGCGACCTATGCGATCGTCGAGGCGCCGACGCCCATCGGTCCGTGGCGCTCGGTGTTCTCGCCGTCGTCGGTCTTCGCGCGCGAGTGCTTCGTCGACGAGATCGCCCAGGCCACGGGCAAGGACCCGTTGGCGTTGCGCCTCGAACTGCTGGGCGCCGGCGACCCGGCCGTCGCGCCGACTTTCAAGACCAGCGACACCGACACGGTGGATCGCCGCCGCATGCGGCGCGTGCTCGAGGTGGTGGCGGAGAAGGCGGCCTTCGGCCGCGGCGCCCCAGCGGGTCGTGCCCTCGGCCTGGCCGGCAACGTGTTCCACTCAAGCGCCTACCTGGCCTACGTCGTGGAGGTCTCGAAGCCCGCAAAGCCTGTGGCGGGCCGGCTGCCCTTCGTGGTGCACCGCGTGGTGTGCGCCATCGACTGCGGCCTCGTGATCCAACCCGACATGGTCGCGCAGCAGGTCGAGAGCGGCGTCATCTGGTCGCTGTCGAACATGAAGAACGAGATCACCTTCAAGGGTGGGCGCTCCGAGCAGTCGAGCTACGCGGACTTCCCGGTGCTGATGATCGAGGAGACGCCGCCCATCGAGACGCACCTGGTCGGCGCGCGGGAGAACGACCCGTCCGGCATCGGCGAGACCGTGGTGTGTCCGGTGGCGCCGGCGGTGACCAACGCGCTGTCGCGGCTCGTCGGCCGGCGCATCCGCCGACTGCCGGTCAGGGCCGCGGATCTGGCCTGACGCGGCCGGCGCCCAAGCACCTGCCGTAGAATACGCCCGCCGCAAGCACAACACACCGCTTCGTCCTTCAGACGGGAGGCAGGATGGCGCTGGCGAACGGCACGCGTCTCGGGCCCTACGAGGTGCTCGAGCCGCTGGGAGCCGGGGGCATGGGCGAGGTCTACCGGGCGCGCGACACGCGCCTCGACCGCACGGTAGCGGTGAAGGTGCTGCCCGCACACCTCGCCAGCAACCCCAGCCTGCGCCAGCGCCTCGAACGCGAGGCCAAGGCGTTGTCCAGCCTGTCGCATCCCCACATCTGCGGCCTGTTCGACATCGGCCAGCAGGACGGCGTGGACTTCCTGGTGATGGAGCACCTGGAGGGCGAAAGCCTGGCGCAGCGCCTGGTGAAGGGGCCGCTTCCGCCCGACGAGCTGCTGCGCTACGCGCTGCAGATCGCCGACGCCCTCGACAAGGCCCACCGCAAGGGCGTCGTGCACCGCGACCTCAAGCCAGGAAACATCATGCTCACGAAAGGCGGCGCGAAGCTCCTCGACTTCGGCCTCGCCAAGGCCACGGACAGCACCCTTGCCGGCAACGCCGAAGTGTCGCATTCGCCCACGGCCAGCCGTCCCCTGACCGCCGAGGGAAGCCTGATGGGCACGTTCCAGTACATGGCCCCGGAGCAGCTCGAAGGCAGGGAGGCCGACGTCCGCACCGACATCTTCGCGCTGGGCTGCGTGTTCCACGAGATGGCGACGGGCAAGCGCGCCTTCTCGGGCACGAGCCAGGCCAGCCTGATCGGCGCGATCATGCACGAGCAGCCCGCGGCGATCTCCACGATCCAGCCGCTGATCCCGCCGGCCTTCGACCGCGTGGTGAAAGCCTGCCTCGCCAAGGACCCCGAGGACCGCTGGCAGACGGCCCACGACGTGGTGCTCGAACTGCAGTGGGTCGCGGAGGGCGGCTCGCAGGCGGGTCTTCCGGCGCCCGTGTCGGCGCGGCGTCGCCAGCGTGAGAGGATCTCGTGGCTGGCGTTGGCTTTCGCCCTACTCGCCGCCATCGGCTTCGCGATCGCCTTCGTCCGGCGCGCGCCGCAGCCGGCTCCCGTCGTGCGTTTCCAGATCGCGGCGCCCGAGGACTTCACCTTCATCGGCACACCCAGCCTGTCGCCCAACGGGCGCATGATCGCTTTCGACGGGCGCGATGCCTCGGGCCAGCAGAAGGTCTGGATCCGTCAGTTGGATGCGCTCGCCCCCAGGGCGCTTGCCGGCACCGAAGGCGCCACGCGGCCCTTCTGGTCTCCCGACAGCCGGTTCGTGGCGTTCGTGGCCGGCGGCAAGCTGAAGAAGGTGGACGTGACCGGCGGCCCGCCCCAGGGCCTCGCCGACACGCCCAGCGGCTCCGACGGATCCTGGAGCCGCGAGGGCGTCATCCTCCTCGACGGCCGCGGCAGCGACCCGATCCTGCGCATCCCGGCCGCCGGCGGGGAGCCCAAGCCCGAGGTCAGGTCGAACCCAGGCGGCGATGTGGTCGGCGTCGGCTGGCCGCAGTTCCTGCCCGATGCTCGGCAATTCCTATACGTGGTCGTCGCGCGCAACGGAACCAGCAAGCTGATGCTGCGGGCCCTCGACTCGGAGGACTCGAAGCTCCTGCTCGAGACGCCATCGCGGGTCCAGTACGTCGAGCCCGGCTACCTCCTCTTCGTGAAGGAGGACACGCTGGTCGCCCAGCGCTTCGACGCCAAGCACCAGACGCTCCTGGGCGAGCCGGTTCCCCTCTCGGAAGGGCTTGGCATCGACGCGGTCGGGCTCGCGCATTTCACGGCCTCGAACGATGGCAGTCTCGTGTATCGGGCCGGGCAGACCCGGAACCGCCGCTTGCTGTGGGTCGAGCGCAGCGGCAAGGAGGTGGATGCGATCGGGGACCCGGCGGAGTGGGGCGACGTCTGGCCGTCGCCGGACGGGAAGCGGCTGGTCGTCGATCTGAGCGAGCGCTCGACAAGGCCCGACCTGTGGATCCGCGATCTCGTCCGCGGCACCAACACGCGCTTCACCTTCGACCCGGCCTCCGAGACCGCACCCCTGTGGTCGCCCGATGGCCGCCGCATCGTCTTCTCCTCGAATCGCAAGGGGACGTACAACCTGTACGAGAAGGACGCCGCTGGCACGGGGGAGGAACGCGAACTGCTACCCAGCGAGACGTTCGACGTCCCGTCCGATTGGTCGCGCGACGGTCGCTTCCTGGTGTACTACAGCCAGGGCAAGGACACGGATTGGGATATCTGGGCGCTGCCGATGCAGGGGGAAAAGAAGGCTGTTCCGATCGTGAAGACCAAGTTCGCCGAGTTGCGGCCTGGCCTCTCCCCTGACGCGCGCTACATGGTCTACCAGTCCGACGAGTCGGGTCGAGCCGAAGTCTACGTGGTGGATTTCCCCACGCCGAGCAGCAAGTGGCAGGTCTCGACATCGGGGGGCCGGCAGCCGTTCTGGAGCGCCAACGGCAAGGAGATCTACTACCTGTCCCTGGACAACGCGATGATGGCGGTGTCCGTGGAGGCTGGAGCGACCTTCACCGCAGGAACGCCGGAACGGCTCTTCCCGGCGCGGCTCCAGCCCGGCACGCTCCGGGCCCAGTACCGGCCGGCACCCGACGGCAAGCGCTTCCTCACCTTGGCGCCCCTGGGCCGCGACTCGATCATGCCGATGACGGTCGTCCTGAACTGGACGGAGACGCTGAAGCACTGACGCGCCGCGCAATGACAACAGAAGCCACAGAGAGCTCGGGATTGTTGGGCCTGCCCGACTGAAGGCAAGTCCGAGGCCCCGCTACGGCGTCAGTTCCTGGTCCCAGTTGTCCAGGAACGTCAGGACGTCCACCGCCTCCGACGGGCTTGCGACGCGGAAGCGCACGCTGTGGGCGTCGAGGCGCTCCGACCCCGGCAGGTAGGCCGCGACCTCGGCCTGCATGTAGTGCTTGAAGGAGATCTCGAGGGCCACGGGTCCCTCGAGCTTCAGCGGCTTCCTCTCGGCCCGGCGCGCCAGGGCCGCCTTGACCTTGCGGCCGATCAGCTCGCAGGCCGCGGCGGGCGTCAGCGTCTCGGCGGAGTGGAAGCCCAGGGCGCGCTTGACCTCCGCGGTCTCGATCGAGCCGATCTGGGCGCGCAGCTCGGCCATGGCCACGTCGTCGCCCGAGGCCATCACCACCGGCACGCCGAACTGGCCGGCGAGCGCCGCGCTCATGAAGCCTTCGCTGACGGCCTTGCCGTTGACGCCGACGTGGGTGAAGAGCGCGCTGCGGAAGGTGTGGGCGCGGACGCCGCGCGGGTTGTCGGTGGAGGCGTGGTATCCGATCAGGATCGCTGCGTCGAAGCTCGCGTCGATGCCGGCCATCATCGCGAGCGGCCGCGGCCACGAGCGCACAATGCGCACGTCGGCCGGAAACTGCTCGATCAGCAGGTTCTCGCCGTTGCCGTGGGAGTCGGCGACCACGATCTCGGTGGCGCCGGCCTCGCGCGCGGCACTCACGGCGGCGAGCGCCTCGCGGGTCATGAACTCGCGGAAGCGAGCGTATTCGAAGCCGCTCGGCCCGAGCTGGTCGGCGGTGACGACGCCGGCGATGCCCTCCATGTCTATGGACACCAGCAGCTTGAGCTTCCGAGGCGCCTCGGCCGTGGCCGCCGAGGCTCCCAGCGCGAGGCACACGATGGAAAGGACGGCTCTTGTCTTCATGGTGCCAGTGACCCTACCACCGTTGCCCTTGAAATAGCCCTGGGCGCGAGGTAGAGTCAGCCGGTTTTTTCGACCGCACAAATAGTGGCCCCGCAGGGCCGGAAGTCGCTGACGACAGAGAAGATGCTGCCTGCCTACACGCCGGTCCTGTTGTTGTTCGGCTTCGCGGTCGGCTTCGCCGGCTTCACGGTCGCGCTGTCCTATTTCATCGGTAAGCCCCGGCCGAACCCCGAGAAGAACGCCACCTACGAGTGCGGCGTGCCGCCCATCGGCACGGCTCGCGAGCGCTTCCCGATCAAGTTCTACCTCGTGTGCATGATCTTCATCCTGCTGGACGTCGACGCAGCCTTCCTGTATCCCTGGGCGCTGGTCTTCCGCGAGTTGGGCCTGTTCGGTCTCGTCGAGATGGGCATCTTCATGCTCCTGCTCGGCGGCGGCTTCACCTACGCGTGGAAGGTCGGCGCCCTCGATTGGTAAGCGGCCCCTAGAGGTCGAGGAGTGATGGAGTTCACGCCCGAGCGCAAGGCAAAGTTCGAAGGGCTGCTGAAGCGCTACCCCGTGAAGCGCTCGGCCATCCTGCCCACGCTGTACCTGGCCCAGGACCAGGAGGGCTACCTCACCCGCGACGCCATCGAGTACGTCGGCCGGCTGCTGGACCTGACCCCGGCCCAGGTCCACGACACCGCGAGCTACTACTCGATGTACCACTTCAAGCCGGTGGGGAAGACCCACATCGAGATCTGCACCAACCTCTCCTGCGCGCTCTACGGCGCCGACGCCATGGTCGCGAAGGCCTGCGAGCGCCTGGGCGTCAAGGAAGGCGAGATGACCGCCGACGGGCGCTTCACGGTCAACCGGGTCGAGTGCCTGGCGGCCTGCGGCGGTGCCGTCGCGGTGCAGGTGAACGGCGAGTGGATCGAGAACAGCCGCGACGAAGACATCTCGAAGATCCTCTCGGGCTCGCTGACCTACCGCCCCTTCGAGTGGCCGAAGAGCCCGGGCGAGCCGGTGCTGCTGCGCAACGCGTGGAAGCCGGACTCGCAGTCGATCCGGGTCTACGAGGAGGGCGGCGGTTACAAGAACCTGAAGACGCACCTGGCGCTCGGCCCGGACGACATCATCGAACGGGTCAAGAAGTCCACCCTGCGCGGGCGCGGCGGGGCCGGCTTCCCGACCGGGCTCAAGTGGAGCTTCCTGCCCAAGGACAACCCCAAGCCGCGCTACCTGGTGGTGAACGCCGACGAGAGCGAGCCCGGGACGTTCAAGGACCGGCTCATCATGGAGAACGACCCGCACCAGCTCATCGAAGCCTGCATCGTCTCGTCCCACGCCCTGCGCGCCAAGACCTGCTTCATCTACGTCCGCGGCGAGTTCTGGCAGGGCATCCGCACGCTGGAAAAGGCCGTGGCCGAGGCCTACGCGGCCGGCTACCTGGGCGAGAACATCCTGGGCTCCGGCATCGACCTGGAGATGGTGGTCCACGGCGGCGCGGGCGCCTACGAGTGCGGCGAGGAGACGGCGCTGCTCGAGAGCCTGGAAGGCAAGCGCGGCCAGCCGCGCCTCAAGCCGCCCTTCCCGGCGACCCACGGCCTCTACGGCTGCCCGACCATCGTGAACAACGTCGAGACCATCGCCTGCGTGCCCTTGATCCTCGAGAAGGGTCCCGAGTGGTTCGCGTCGTGGGGCACCGAGAAGAACGGCGGGCCGAAGCTGTACTGCGTCAGCGGCCACGTCGAGCGACCGGGCACCTACGAGGCGCCCATGGGCCGCATCACCCTGCGCGACCTCATCTACAAGCCCGAGTACGGCGGCGGCATGAAGGGTGGGCGCAAGCTGCGCGCCGTGGTGCCAGGCGGGTCGTCTACGCCGGTGCTGACTGCGGACGAGATCGACGTCGCGATGGACTTCGACTCGATCGCCAAGGCCGGCTCCATGCTGGGCTCCGCCGCGACCATCGTGATGGACGACTCGGTGTGCATGGTCTGGATGGCCCAGAAGCTCACGTACTTCTACAAGCACGAGTCCTGCGGCAAGTGCTCGCCCTGCCGCGAGGGCACCGGCTGGATGCTGAAGATCCTCGACCGCATCGAGAAGGGCTGTGGCTCCCCGAAGGACCTCGAGACGCTGTGGGGCGTCACCGACTCCATCGGCGGCAAGACCCTGTGCCCGTTCGGCGACGCGGCCATCGCCCCGCCGCAGTCCACCCTGAAGAAGTTCCGCGAGGAGTACGAGTACCACGTGCGCGAGAAGCAGTGCTGGCGCAAGGTGGCGAAGAGCTTCGAGGAAGCCAAGGCCAAGGCCGCGCAGGTGGTGCGCGCGTGAGCCCGGTCCTCCAGGAGGTCGTGATCACCCTGCTCAAGGTGGTGATCCTCACGCAGCTCCTGCTGGGCCTGTTCTCATTCATGACGCTGGCCGAGCGGCGGCTCTTGGCGTTCATGCAGTTCCGGCTGGGGCCCAACCGCACCGGGCCTTTTGGGCTGTTCCAGCCCATCGCCGACGGCATCAAGCTGTTCTTCAAGGAAGAGCTGATGCCGGACTCGGCCACCGCCTGGGCGTTCTTCGCGGCGCCGATCGTCGCGGTGACCGCGGCGTTCATGGCCATCGCGACCGTGCCCTACGGCCCCGAGTTCACGATTCCCGGCACCAGCTTCAAGGTCACGCCGCAGCTCGCCGACCTGGACGTCGGCATCCTGTTCATCTTCGCCGTGACGTCGCTCGGCGTGTACTCGGTCGTGCTGGCCGGCTGGTCCGCCAACAGCAAGTTCTCGCTGCTGGGCGGCCTGCGCTCCTCGGCCCAGATGTTCTCGTACGAGCTGAGCCTGGGCATGTCCTTCGTGGGCGTGATCATGCTGGCGGGCAGCTTCAAGATCTCCGACATCGTGGCCACGCAGGCGGGCGGGTTCTGGAACTGGAACGTGATGCCCTGGAAGCAAGGCCTGGCCGCCGTCGTGTACTTCATCTCGGCCGCCGCCGAGGTGAGCCGCACGCCCTTCGACCTGCCCGAGGGCGAGACCGAGTTGGTGGCGGGCTACCACACCGAGTACTCCTCCATGAAGTTCGCCCTGATGCAGATGGCCGAGTACATCAACATGATCACGGTCTCGGTGCTCACGGCGAACCTGTTCCTGGGCGGCTGGAACCCCGGGCTGCCGTTCCTGCCCACGAGCGGGCTCTGGGGGCTCGCCTACTTCGCCGCCAAGGTGCTGTTCGTGCTGTTCGTGTTCATCTGGATGCGCGGCACCTTGCCGCGCTTCCGCTACGACCAGCTCATGCACTTCGGCTGGAAGGTGCTGATCCCCCTGGCCGCCCTCAACGTCCTGGGCACCGCCACCCTGATCGCGGTGTTCAAGTGGTAGGCGCGTGATGGCGCTTTTCGACCGCCTGCTGCTGTTCCTGGTCTCCGAGGCCTTCCTGTTCTACGTCTTCAGCGGCACGGCCGTGGCCTCGGCGCTCTGCGTGGTCCTGCAGCGCAACCCGATGCACAGCGCCTTCGCCCTGATCGTGACCTTCTGCTCGCTGTCGGCGGTCTACGGCCTCTTGGGGGCGCCCTTCATCGCGGCGCTGCAGATCATCGTGTACGCCGGCGCCATCATGGTGCTGTTCCTGTTCGTGCTGATGCTGCTGAACGTGAAGCGCGAGGAGCCCAGCGGCGGGCGCGCCCTCAAGACCGCGGCCATCCTGCTCGGCGCGCTGTTCGCGCTGCAGGTGGTCGGGACGCTGGCCGGCTTCGGGCTCAGCCCCGCGGCCAACTACGACTCGTCCACCCAGAGCTTCGCCCGGCTGCTGTTCGGCACGCGTTTCCTGTACGTCTTCGAGGCCACTTCGATCCTGATCCTGGCCGCGCTGGTGGGCGCCGTCGTGGTCGCCAAGAAGGACCTGTGACGATCCCGCTGCTGCACGCGCTGTATCTGTCGGCGGCGCTGTTCACGATCGGCATGGTCGGCGTGTTCCTGCGCCGCAACGTGATCACGATCCTGATGTGCATCGAGCTGATGCTGAACGCCGTCAACCTGGCCTTCATCGCCTTCAGCCGCGCGTCCGGCAGCCTGGACGGCCAGATCCTGGTGTTCTTCGTGATGACCGTGGCGGCGGCCGAGGCGGCCGTGGGCCTGGCGGTGGTGATCGCCTTGCAGCGCCACCGGGACAGCCTCGACCTCGACGCCTTCAACCTGCTCAAGTGGTAGCGGCATGAGCTTCGACAGCCTCGTCCAGAACCCGGCCCAGGTCCTGCCCTGGGTCATCCTGATGCTGCCGCTGTTCGGGTTCACGGTCTTGTGCCTGTTCGGCGACGCGATCAAGCGCGACAAGGAAGAGAGCGGTGCCGGCATCATGGCCACCGGCCTGGTGCTGGCCTGCTTCGCCCTGGCGGTCGTGGTGTTCCGCAGCCTGCTGCTGATCGAGCCGGTGGGCGGCGAGCACGGCCTGCGCTTCGTGACGACCCGGCTCGGCCGCGAGGGCTCGGTCCTGGAGGGCGCCAATTGGATCGAGGTCGGGAGCTTCAGGATCCCCTTCAGCCTGCTCGTGGACCCGCTCTCGGCCTTGATGATGCTGGTGGTCACCGGCGTGGGCTCGCTGATCCACGTCTACTCCGTGGGCTACATGGCCCACGACGCAGACCGCGTCCGCTACTTCTCCTACCTGAACCTGTTCACGTTCTTCATGCTGCTCCTGATCCTGGGCGGCAACCTGCCCCTGATGTTCGTGGGCTGGGAAGGTGTCGGCCTGTGCTCGTATCTCCTGATCGGCTTCTGGTTCAAGAAGAAGAGCGCTTCGGACGCGGGCAACAAAGCATTCATCGTCAACCGCATCGGCGACGCGGGCCTGATCCTGGGCATGGCGCTGGCCTGGAACGCTTTCGGCAGCCTCGACCTGTTCGAGCTGGCCGAGCACGCCAAGAACCTCGCCTACGAGCCGATGGCCCAGGCGGGGGTCGTCACCGCCGTCTGCCTGCTGCTGTTCGTGGGAGCCTGCGGCAAGAGCGCGCAGGTCCCGCTCCACGTCTGGCTGCCCGACGCGATGGAAGGCCCGACGCCGGTCTCGGCGCTCATCCACGCCGCCACCATGGTGACCGCGGGCGTCTATCTAGTGGCCCGGATGGCGCCGCTGTTCCGGCTCAGCGAGGGCGCCATGCTGGCCGTGGCCTGGATCGGCGCGATCACGGCGCTGTTCGCCGCGACCATCGCGCTGGTGCAGACCGACATCAAGCGCGTGCTGGCGTACTCGACGGTGAGCCAGCTCGGCTACATGTTCCTGGCCTGCGGCATCGGCGCCTTCGGGGTCGGCGTGTTCCACGTCTTCACCCATGCCTTCTTCAAGGCGCTCTTGTTCCTGGGATCCGGCTCGGTGATCCACGCCATGTTGGGCGAGCAGGACATGCGCCAGATGGGGGGCTTGCGAAAGAAGATCCCGTGGACCTTCTGGACTTTCGTGGTCGGCACGGCGGCGATCTCCGGGATCCCGTGGCTCGCGGGTTACTACAGCAAGGACGAGATCCTGCTGAACGCGCTGGTGCGCGAGCGGCTGCCGCTGTTCGCCATCGGGTTGGTCACCGCGCTGCTGACCGCTTTCTACATGTCGCGGCTGCTGTTCATGACCTTCTTCGGCAGCTTCCGGGGCAGCCATGAGGCCGAGCACCACGTCCACGAGTCTCCGTGGACGATGCTGGGACCGCTTGTGATCCTGGCCGCCGCCTGCTTCTACGTCGGCCAGATTCACGTGAACGAGTTCCTTGGCCCGGCAGTGCGCTCGCCCGACGAGGCGCACCTGCCGCATCCAACCTGGTTCCCGTACGCGGTCATCGGCGTGGCCGTGGCCGGCAGCGTGGGCGCCTTCCTCATCTATCTCGTGTATTCGGGGCTGTCGGCCCGAATCTACGCGGCCCTGCGCCCCGCCGCCCGGGTGCTCGAGGACAAGTACGGCTTCGACCGCGCGTACGACGGCTTCGCGTCCAAGGTGGTGGTGGAGGGCAGCCGCGGCGTGCTGTGGCAGGCCGTGGACGCCGTGGTCATCGACGGCGCCGTGAACGGTGCCGGGCGCATGGTGGACGCGGTCTCGCGGGCGACCCGCGGCCTGCAGACCGGCCTCGTGCGCGCCTATGCCCTGGTGATCCTGGGGGGCGCCGTGGCCCTGCTGGGCTACCTGCTCTGGATGCCCAAGTGATCCCCATCCCCACCAACATCCTCGGCCTGCTGCTGGCGCTGCCCTTCGTGGGCGCCATCGCCATCGGCCTGATGCGCCGGGACGGCGAGCGGGCGATCAAGCTGGTGGCGCTGGGCGTCAGCAGCCTGATCTTCCTGCTGTCGCTGCTGCTGGTCCGCGACTTCCAGCCCATCGCGGCCATGCAGTTCGTCGAGGAGCACGCCTGGATCCCCGACTACGGGATCTCCTGGAAGCTCGGCATCGACGGCCTGTCCCTGTGGCTCGTGATCCTGACCACCTTCCTGACGCCCCTGAGCCTGCTCGGCTCCTGGGCGTCCATCCACGAGCGCGTGAAGGAGTTCAACATCTTCATGCTGCTGCTGGAAGCGGGGATGCTGGGCGTGTTCTTCGCCCTCGATCTGTTCCTCTTCTACATCTTCTGGGAGGCGATGCTGATCCCGATGTACTTCCTGATCGGGATCTGGGGCCACGACCGGCGCATCTACGCCGCGGTGAAGTTCTTCCTCTACACAATGGCGGGCAGCGTGCTGATGCTGGTCGCCTTCCTGGCGCTCTACGTGCAGACCGGGGCCAGGACCTTCGACATCGAGCGCCTGGTCGAGATGTCGCTGCCCGGACCGATGCAGATGTGGCTGTTCGGCGCCTGCGCCCTGGCCTTCGCCATCAAGGTGCCGATGTGGCCCTTTCACACCTGGCTGCCCGACGCCCACGTCGAGGCGCCCACCGCCGGGTCCGTGATCCTGGCCGGCGTGCTGCTGAAGATGGGCGGCTACGGCTTCCTGCGCCTCGCCATGCCCCTGTTCCCCGCGGCGGCCGTGGCCTACGCGCCGTGGATCGCGGCGCTTTCGGTGGTGGGCATCTTGTACGGGGCGCTCGTGTCCCTGGTGCAGCCCGACATGAAGAAGCTGGTGGCCTACTCGTCGGTCTCCCACCTGGGCTTCTGCATGCTGGGCATCGCGGCCCTGACGCCCATGGCAGTCACGGGCTCGGTGTACCAGATGCTGAACCACGGCATCTCGACCGGCGCCCTGTTCTTCATGGTCGGCATGCTCTACGACCGGCGCCACACCCGCGCCATCTCCGAGTTCGGCGGCCTCAAGAGCGTGATGCCCTGGTTCTCGGCGCTGTTCCTGATGGTGTGCCTGTCCTCGATCGCGGTGCCCGGCTTCAACGGCTTCGTCGGCGAGTTCCTGATCCTGGTGGGCTCCTGGCCCACCCAGCGCACGGCCACGATCCTGGCCAGCCTGGGTGTGGTGCTGGCTGCGGCCTACCTGCTGTGGATGCTGCAGCGCGTGCTCTACGGCGAGGTCCTGAACCCGAAGAACGCGGAGCTCAAGGACCTCGATGCGCGCGAGCTCGGCATCATCGTCCCGCTGGTCGCCCTGACGCTGTTCATGGGCGCCTTTAGCCCCTGGTTCACCCGCAGCATCGAGCCCAGCGTCGCGGCGCTGCTGCAGAAGGTGCAGCAGAAGGCGGCGGCCGGCGTCACCGCGGAGCTGCGCCCGTGAACGTAGAGCTGCGGCCGGTCCTGCCGGCCCTGATCGTGGCGGTCACGGGCCTCGCGGTCCTGCTGGCCCAGGCCTTCACGCCCAAGGGCAAGGCGGCACCCAGCGTGGGGTTGAGCCTCCTCGGGCTGTTCGCCGCCTTCGTCTCGATCCTGCTGATGGCCCGCGGGCCGGAGTACGGTCTCGGCACCACGACCGGCGGCACGCTGGTCGCCGACTCGTTCGCGCTGTTCCTGCAGGCCCTGGTGGTGGGCGTGGGCATCCTGACCGTGCTGCTGTCGCCGTCCTACCTGCGCGCCAACGGGCTCGAGCGCGGCGAGTACTACACGCTGACCCTGTTCTCCCTGGTCGGCATGATGGGCCTCGCCTCCACGACGGAGCTGATCTCCCTGTTCGTGGCCCTGGAGATCATGTCGGTGGCGCTCTACGCCCTGTGCGCATTGCGCCGCGACCAGGCGGAGAGCCAGGAAGCGGCGATCAAGTACTTCGTGACCGGCGCCTTCGCGTCGGCCTTCTTCCTGTACGGCATCGCACTCTTGTACGGCGTCAGCGGCAGCACGTCCCTGGGCCGCATCGCGTCTTCGGTGGCGAGCCCCGGCCACGAGACGCTGGCCATCCTGGCCGCCGGCCTGCTGCTGGTGGGGCTGGGCTTCAAGGTCGCGAGCGTGCCGTTCCACATGTGGGTGCCGGACGTCTACGAGGGCGCGCCGACCGTCGTCACCGCCTTCATGGCGGCGGGAGTGAAGGCCGCGGCCTTTGGCGCCCTGATCCGCATCTTCGGGGCCGCGCTGCCCAGCCTCGCCGAGAGCTGGCAGCCCGCCGTCGCCGCGCTCGCCGTGGTGACCATGGTGATCGGCAACCTGGGTGCCATGGCCCAGACCAACGTCAAGCGCATGCTGGCCTGGTCGTCGATCGCCCACGCCGGCTACCTGCTCACGGCCATGGTGGCGGCCCCGCGCGTCGCGGCCGAGGCGATCCTGTTCTACCTGGTCGGCTACGCCGCCGTGAACCTGGGCGGGTTCGGCGCGCTGGCCGCATTGTCCAAGGACGGACGCGAGCCGATGTCGCTCCACGACATGGCCGGCCTCGCGCAGCGGCGCCCGTCGCTCGCCGCCGCCCTCACCGTGTACCTGGTGTCGCTGACGGGCGTGCCGATCTCGGCCGGCTTCGTGGGCAAGTTCTACCTGTTCGGCGCCGCCGTCGGGGCGGGCCACGCGATCCTCGCCATCGTCGGGGTCGTGATGAGCGTCGTCTCGGCCTACTACTACCTGCGCGTGGTCGTGCACATGTACATGAAGGAGGCCATCGGCCCGGACGATTGGGCCCCGGTGGCGACCGGTCCGGCCGTGGCGATGGCCGTCTCGACCACGATCGTCCTCGGCCTGGGACTCTACCCGGCGCCGCTCCTGGCCCTGGCCCGAGCCGCCGCCCGCGCGATCTACTGACGCGCGGCTAGTCCGACAGCGCGAGCAGTACGCGAGGATCCACGGCGATGCCGTGGAGGTACACCGCCCAGTGCAGGTGCGGGGCGTGGACCAAGCCGGTGTCGCCCACCAGGCCCACGGGAGCACCGGCCTCGAGGCGCTGGCCCTCCGAGGCATCCTCCCGGGCGAGGTGGGCCAGCAGGCTCACGATGCCCTGGCCGTGGTCGATGACGACCGTGCCGCCGGTCAGCGTGCGCGATCCCGCGAACAGCACCGTGCCCGCGGCAGGCGCGGTCGCGACCATGCCCGCGGCGCCCTCGAAATCGAGGCCGCGGTGGCGGTCGCCGTACACGGCGTCCATCAACTCTTCGACGGGGGAGCCGCCCACCCAGTTCTGGGGCGACCCGAAGGACACGGCCGGGCTCACGCCCAGCGGTGGGCGCAGTGGCAGGCCCGCGACGAGCGCCGGGGTCAAGGTGCGCAACAGCATCAGCAGGCGCCGCGACTCCGTGACGACGCCTGGGGTCGAGAGCAGGCCGCGGCGCGCCTCGGGAATCGTCACGCTGCGAGGCGGGTAGTCGGCGCTGCCGATCTGGATCTCCATCGGGATGCGCTGGCGTCCGCGCCGGCTCGACAGCTCGAAGCCCAGGGTGTTGGGGCCGCCCGGGCTGTCCACGGGTACCGGGACGAGCGCCCGCGGGCCGAGCCTCGACGGGAAGAAGGGCGCGCGACGGCCGTCGAGGACCGCGTAGGCGGTTCCGAGGCGGCTCTTCGACGCGAGGCGCGCGATGATGACGCCACCCGGCCGCGCATGGGTGAGGTCGGCGCGGAACGTCACCGAGCCGACGGTGCGAGACACCACCTGCGCTGACGCGCCCGTCGCGACGAGCACAAGGCCCACGGCGCTGGCGAGGCGGCGCGCGTTCACGATGCCTCCGACAGGCGCCGGAAGGCCGCGAGCAGGATCTCGTCCTCGCCGGGCAGCAGCGTGCGCGGGTCGATCAGCACGCGGTCCTCGGAGACGCGCGCGATCACGGGCGGATCGCCGGCGCGTAGCGCCGAAAGCAGTGGTCCCGCGCCCAGGCCCTGGCGGGACACGGCCACGAGCCAGGTGGGCAAATGGGCGCTCGGAGCGGCGCCGCCCCCCGTGGCCGAGTCGCCCTCGACGGGCTCGAACGCGAAGCCGGGCGCCACGGCCGTGAGCCGGGCCGCCAGGTCGAAGGCCACGGCGCGCAGCGCCTCGGAGTCCTGCGCCAGCATGCGGACCACGGGGACGCTGGCCGCCGCTCGGCCCGCTTCGTGGTCGTCGAGCACGACCTCGAGTGCCGCGAGGGTCATCTTGTCCACGCGCAGGGCGCGGTACAGGGCGTTGCGGCGCATGCGCTCGCACAGCTCGCGGCGCCCCACCAGGATCCCCGCCTGGGGCCCGCCCAGCAGCTTGTCGCCGCTCATGGCGACCACGTCGACGCCTGCGGCGAGGCAGGCGCCGGCCGTGGGCTCGCCGGAGAGCGATGGGTGCGGCGGCTGCAGCAGCCCGCTGCCGAGATCCTCGACGAGCGGCAGGCCCCGCTCGCGGCACAGCGCCACCAGCTCTTCGCGCAGCGTCTCCTCGGTGAAGCCCGTCACCTCGAAGTTGCTGCGGTGGACCTTCAGCACCAGCGCGGTATCGGGGCCGATCGCGTTGCGGTAGTCAGCGATGCGGGTCTTGTTGGTGGTCCCCACCTCGATCAGGCGTCCGCCGCCCTTGCGCAGCACCTCGGGGATGCGGAAAGAGCCGCCGATCTCGATCAGCTCCCCGCGGCTCACCAGCACCTCGCAGCCCTCGGCCAGCGTGTTCACCGCGAGCAGCACGGCGGCGGCGCAGTTGTTGACCACGACGCTGGACTCTGCCGCGAGGAGCCTGCGCAGCTTGTCCTCGGCGTGAGCCTCGCGCTGGCCGCGGCCGCCTTCGGCCAGGTCGTACTCCAGGTTCGAGTAGCCAGAGGCGATCTCGGCGACGCGGGCTGCAGCAAGGGCCGAGAGCGGGGCGCGGCCCAGGTTCGTGTGCACCACGACGCCCGTCGCGTTGACCACGCGCACCAGGGAACGGGCCTGGCGCGAGAGCAGCGCGCTGGCCACGGCCGCTGCCGCGTCCTTCCGCAACGCCTCGATCTCGCCCGATGCGCCGGCCGCAGTCCGCTCGCGGGCCTGGTCCACGAGCGCCCGCACGGCGCCCAGCACCAGGGCGCGGCCATGGCGTTCCACGAGGGCGGCCACTCCAGGCTGCTTCAGGACCTCGTCGACCGAGGGAAGGCCGCGCCGCAGGTCGACGCTCACGAGGCATGGATTATACTCGTGCGCGATGGGCCGGGACCGCGCGAAGAACTTTGCCGACCGGCTTCCCGACGTGGTTCCGCGCGTCGAGGCCGACATCTCCCACCTGTCCGACGAGATGGCCGACCTGCTGTATCCCGGGCGGCGTCCGCGCCCGCTGCGCGTCGGCGTCGTGTTCGACTCCTTCGGCGGGGAGAACTACCCGCGCGCCCTCGAGATCGCGCGCCGCTCTCCGGTGTACGAGGAGCTGCGCGAGGGCCAGCGCCTCCGCCACCGCGCGGAGTTCGAGACGACGGACGCCCGCACCCTGCGCGACTTGTACGCGATCGTCGGCGAGCTGCCCACGACCGACGTGCTGGTGGATGGCAAGAACGTCCCCTACGGCCGGGAGCTGTGGCTCCCGCTGTTCTGGATCTTCGTCTAACGCGGCCAGGGAACCTGAGCAGGTGGCCTTCGAAGACGACCTCGCGACCATCGAGAAGGGCATCCGCCAGCTCCAGATCGAATGGGAGAAGTTCTTCGGCGGCCTCGAACGCAAGCCTCCCCTCGACCTCAAGGCCCGCCTGGAGCGGCTGATCCGGAGCTACTCTGGGCAGGAGATCCGGAACGCCACCGAGCGCTTCCGCTACCAGACCCTGACGGCGCGCTACAACACCTTCAACGAGCTGTGGAGCAAGCGCCTGCGCGCCAAGGAGGAGGGGCGGCCGCTGGGCCTGCACGGCCGCAGCGAGCGGCTCCACGAGCAGTACGTGGCCGAGACGGCGCCGCCGCCCGGGGACGACGCCCTGCCCGAGCTGGACCTGCCGCCGCCGCCGGCGCCGCCTCGCAGCGGCGAGATCCGCGTCGAGAGCCCCGAGCTGGACCGCGAGGCCGTGCGCGCGCTCTACGACCGCTTCCTGGACGCGCGCAAGCAGGCGGGGGAGAGCGGCGCCGTGAAGTTCGACAGCTTCCAGAAGCTGATCGGCCAGCAGACCGTGCGCATCCTCACCGAGAAGGGGGCCCAGGCCGTGGACTTCAGGCTCGAGACGAAGGACGGCAAGGTCAGCCTCAAGGCCAAGGCGGTCAAGTAGCATGCCGATCCGCCGCGTCTCGGCCCTGCTCCTGCTCCACGCTCTCGTGGCCGCGCCGGCCGGAGCCTGGCCCGCGTCGCTCCAGACCGCGCTGCTGCGGGACGCCTGCCGGCTGGTGCCGAAGACCCTGGCCCGGCTCATCTCCGATCGGGAGCGCGAAGTCGTGGCCGAGGCGCAGCGCCTTCCGTTGGACCTGGGCCGGGTCCTGGGCCAGGACGCGCTGTCCGGGCGCCTGCAGCCCGAGACGCTCGCGGTGCTCGACCGCCACATGGACGAGGCCGTGGACGTCCTGCGCCAGGGTCGCATCAGCGAGGGCGTCGTCAGGCTGGGCGCGACGTTCCGCATCCCGGCCGACCTGGCGGACGCGGGGCTCGCCTCGGGCGCCGACGGCTACCCGCCGGGCCTCACACGCGAGTACTACGCCTTCGTGGAAGCGAACATGCGTCGCCTGCCCGTCACGCTCGGCGACCCCGATGCCCTGAAGCTCGAGCGCGCCCAGCTCGCGCCCTACTGGCAACGCCTGCTCGACCAGGGCCGCGAGCAGTCGCCGCTGCTGCGCAGGGAGCTGTTCCAGCGCGGGCGTGTCGTGGACCACCGCGGCCTCGACTGGCGCTCCCCGGTGTTCGCGGTGGCCCAGGTCTCCTACTCGCGCGCGGTCACGGGCATCGCCGCCACCTGGCTGGTCATGTGGCGGCAGGCGCGCGGCGACCAGACGCGCCAGCCCGAGCCGCGCATCGTCGTGCCGCAGGACGCGCCGCCGCCCCCACCCTCGTCGCCTCCGGAGGACTGAAACAGGCATGAGCAGCCCGCGCGCCCTCGTCTCCGTGTTCCGCAAGGACGGCCTCGCCGAGCTGGCCAAGGGCCTGGTGAGGCGGGGCTTCGAGATCGTCTCGACCGGCGGCACGTCCGCCGAGTTGAAGAAGCACGGCGTGCCCGTCACGAGCGCTTCCGAGGTGACGGGCTTTCCCGAGATCCTCGACGGGCGCGTGAAGACGCTGCACCCCAAGATCCACGGCGGCCTGCTCGGCAAACGCGACGACGCAGCGCACCAGAAGGCCATGGCCGAGAACCAGATCACCGCCATCGACGTGCTGGTAGTCAACCTGTATCCCTTCGAGGACAAGGTGGCGAAGGGTGCGCCCTTCGACGAGGCGCTGGAGAACGTGGACGTGGGCGGTCCGGCCATGCTGCGCGCCGCGGCCAAGAACTTCCGCGACGTGGCGGTGGTGGTGGATCCCGCCGACTACGACCTGCTGCTCGAGCAGCTCGACCGCGAGGGCGGCATCGACGCCGCCACGCGCCTGTACTTCGCCCAGAAGGCGTTCCGCCACACGGCGCGCTACGAGGCGGCCATCGCGGCGTACTTCGCCCAGCTCGAGGTGAAGGACCTGGGGTTCGGCGTCGCGGAGTCGGAGGACGTGTTCCCGTACCGCCTGTCGCTCACCTTCGAGAAAGTCCAGGACCTGCGCTACGGCGAGAACCCCCACCAGCGCGCGGCGTTCTACAGCGACCTCGGCTCCACCCTCTACTCCGTGGCTGCCGCACGCAAGCTGCAGGGCAAGGAGCTGTCGTTCAACAACATCCTCGACCTCGATTCGGCCTGGCGCCTGGTCACCGATCTCACCGAGCCGGGCTGCGTGGTCGTCAAGCACACGAACCCCTGCGGCACCGGCACGGGCGCGACGCTGGCCGAAGCCCTCGACCGCGCCTGGGAGGCCGACCCGGTCTCGGCCTTTGGCGGCATCGTGGCCCTGAACCGGCGCGTGGACGGCGGTGTCGCGAAGAAGCTCGCGGCCGTGTTCGTCGAGGCCGTGATCGCGCCGGGCTTCGAGCCCGACGCGAAGCAGGCCTTCGCCGCCAAGAAGAACCTGCGGCTGATGGACATGGACACCACCGGCATCCACCGCGTCAGCGGCTTCGACCTGAGGCGCGTGATGGGTGGGCTGCTGGCCCAGGAGTGGGACCTGCACCGCCTCGACCGGCAGAGATGCGAGGTGGTCTCGCGCCGCAAGCCCGGCGAGGACGAGTGGAAGGCCATGCTGCTGGCCTGGACGGTGGTGAAGCACGTCAAGTCCAACGCCATCGTCTACGCCAACGCCGCCCAGACCGTGGGCGTGGGCGCCGGTCAGATGAGCCGCGTGGACGCCGCGCGCTTCGCCGCCCTCAAGGCCAAGCTGCCCCTGGCTCGGTGCGCGGCCGCTTCGGACGCATTCTTCCCGTTCCGCGACGGCGTCGACGAGATCGCCAAGGCCGGGATCACCTCGATCATCCAGCCCGGCGGCTCGGTGAAGGACGACGAGGTGATCGCCGCCGCCAACGAACACAACCTCGCGATGGTGTTCACCGGCGTGCGGCACTTCCGGCACTGAGCCGGCCCGTCACTCGATCGTGAAGTCCTCGTCCGAGACGTCCGCCGCTGCCGGGTCGAGCACCCAGGAGATCCGCACCCGGGCTTGCGTCGTCACCCAGCCCGCGCTCACGGTCTTGGCCTGCGAGCCGTCCGCCGGCGTGCTGGCGAAGAGCACGGTGGGATAGGTCAGGCCGCCGTCCCGCGACAGCTCGATCTTCACCTTCTCCAGCGCCCCGAGGTTGTCCGTCCACACACTGGTCTCGCTCGTTCCCTTGGTCCAGACCTCGCTCGCGAGGTTGGGCGAGACCACCACGACGAAGGGCTCGGCGATCGCGAAGTCGGCGCTCTCGTCAGCTAGCGACGCGTCGGTCGTGCGCTCGATCCGTATGCGCGCGCTGGCGGTCGGGGAGGGCAGGGTGGGCGTCGTGACGGTCAGGCTGCCGTTCAGGGCGTTGGCGCTGGCCGCCAGGATCGTGGGGAAGCTCAGACCGCCGTCGGCGCTGAGGCTGACCTTGACCTTGTCGCTGGCACCCAGGTTGGTCGCCCAGGCGATCGTCTGACGCGTGCCGAAGCCCCACTGGGACGCCGCGGTCGGAGCGCTCAGGGACAGGAGGAGCGGATCCAGGGTCAGGCCAGAAAGCGCGTCGGACACGCCAGTGTCGGCCGTCCAGCTCGCGCGCAGGGTTGCGGCCGAGCCGGCCGGGCCGGTCACCGTCCAGTTGAAGGTGCCCGAGGTCGCTCCTGCGGCGACGCTGGCCGCGATCAGCTCCTCGAAGGTGCCGTCGCCGTCGCGGTCCAGGTCGAGCCTGAGCGTCGCGCCCGCGGGCAGCGTGTGGGTCCACTTGACCTGTTGCTTCGAGCCGATGCCCCAGTTCGTGGAGACCGGCGCGGTGAGCGTGATCGTGCGCAGCTCGCTGATCGTGAAGTTGGCGTTCGACACGTCGAGCACAAGGTCGTCGAGGGTCGAGACGCGGATCCGGGCGCTCGTCGTCGCCGGGCCCGTCACGGTCCAGTCGAACGTGCCGCTGGTGCCGTTCGTTTGGGTGACTTCGGCCAGAGGCTCCCAGCCGCCGGCCGGGTAGCTGCGGTTCAGTTCGACCTTGACCTGCAACCCGATGCCCAGGTTGTGGTTCCACTTGACCTGCTGTGTGGAGCCCACGCCCCAGTTCACAGTGGCCGTGTTGGGCGCCGTGACGGTGATCGACCCCGCGCCCGCGGAGATGCGGAACGCCGCGTTGCTCGCGTCCCTCACCGCTGAGTTCGAGAGCCAGGTCACACGCACCTTGGCCGTGGGCCCAGCGGTCGCGGGACCGCTGACGGTCCAGTTGTAGACGCCCGAGGAGTTGGCGGTGTTCGGGGCCGCGGCGGCGATCAGCTCCTCGAAGGTGCCGTCGCCGTCGCGGTCCAGGCGGATCGCCACGCTGCCGGCGATCCCGAGGTTGTGGTTCCACTTGATCTGTTGCACGGTGCCCACCAGCCAGTTCACGTTGCTGTTGGGAGCCGTGACCGTCACGGAAGCCGTCCCGCTGAGGATCTTGAAGGGCGCGTCCGAGCTGTCGGAGGCGGGATTGCCCGATGTGTCCGTCGCGGTCACGCGGATGAGGACCGACGCGGCGACTGGGGAAGGTGCGGTCCAGACGCACGATCGCGCCGGCTCGGGGACGTCCTGGCACTCGGCGATCGGGTCGAAGTTCAGCCCGCCGTCGGTGGAGACGTCCACGTCGAAGGATTCGAGGGCCGTGTCGTCCGCAGCCGTCCACTCGACCAGGAACGCCGAGCCCGTGTAGAGCTTCTCGCCGCCGTTGGGCCGCACGACGGTTACGGAGGGCGGCGTGGTGTCGCCAGCCACGTCGAAGCGTTTCGCGAAGATGCCGAAGCCGCTGCCGTCCTGCCCCTCGCTCTGCCACGCGACGACGAAGTCGCCGTTCGACGACATCCCGACGGCGGGCCAGTTCTGATAGTTGGGCGTGTAGGAGTTGAGCTGGAATTCGCCGTCGACCGGCGTGCCCGCCGCGTCGTACTTCTGGGCATATACGCCGCCGCCCCAGCCGTCCTGGATTCCGTAGTTGCCGAAGACGGACCAGGCGACCACGAAGTTGCCGGCCGCGTCCGATCCAACCGAGGCGAGCTGCTGGACGTCCGGGACGGTGGTGTTGACGCGGAACTGCCCGCCGACGGGCGCCCCGGCGCCGTCGAATCGGCGGGCGAACACGCCGTTGTTGTCGTCGGAAGCCGGGCCGTTCCACGCTACGACGAAGCCGCCGCCCGCGGCCTTCGCGACGGAGGGACGGCTTCCGAAGCTGCCGAAACTCGTGTCCGAAGGGATGAGGAACTCGCCACCGGCCGGAGCGCCCGCGGCGTCGAAGCGCTGGCCCGTGAGCTGTCCGCCCACGCCCTGGTAGCCGCTGCTCCACGAGACGACGAAGCCGCCGCCCTCCTGCATGGCGACGTCGGGTTTCGCCTGGTAGCCAGCGACAGTCGTGTTGACGAGGACCTCGCCGCCCACCGGCGCGCCCGACGCGTCGAAGCGCTGCGCGTAGATGCCCGTGTCGAAAGTGGGGGGATTGTCCTGGCCCTGGCTCTCCCAGGTGACCACGGCCTCGCCGGTGGGAGACATGGCGATGGTTGGCACGCGCTGGTGAAAGAGCGTGTACGAGTTGACGAAAAACGCCGCGCCCAGGGGAGTTCCCGAGGCGTCGTATCGGCGAGCGAGGATGTCGGCGAACTCGGGATGGGAGGACGTGGTCCTGTCCCACACCACCGTGAAGTTGCCGTCGGCGTCCGTCGCGACGTCCGTGTATCCGATCCCGAACGGGCCGCTCGAGACCACGAACTCAGGGCCGAGGGCGGCGCCGCTGGCGTCGTAGCGCCGGCCCAACACCCGGACCAGCTCGTTCCAGACGACCACGGAACCGCCGCTCGCGTCCACGGCGACGGCCGGCAGCAACTGGTTGCCGCCGCTCGTCGTATTCACCTGGAACTCGCTGGCGGCTCCGACCGGCGTGGCATCGCAGACGTCGCCCAGGCCGTCGCCGTCGGCGTCGCCCTGGGCGGGGTTCTGTGTCGTCGGGCAGTTGTCGTCGCCGTCCAGCACGCCGTCGTTGTCGTCGTCGGGATCGCAGGCGTTGCCCAGCCCGTCGCCGTCGGTGTCGGCCTGGTTCGAGTTGGCGACGAGCGGGCAGTTGTCCACGGCGTCCCTGATCCCGTCGTTGTCGTCGTCGTCGTCGCACACGTTCCCGATCCCGTCGGCGTCGTCGTCGGCCTGGTCCAGGTTCGGGACGAAGTCGCAGTTGTCGCTGGTGTCGGGGATGCCGTCCTCGTCGTCGTCGGGGTCGCAGGCGTCGCCCAGTCCGTCCAGGTCGTTATCGGCCTGGTTGGAGTTGGGTGTCGCGGCGCAGTTGTCGCAGACGTCGCCCACCAGGTCAGTGTCGTCATCGGCCTGGTCGGCATTGGCCGTGACCGCGCAGTTGTCGAGCACGTTGGGCGTGCCGTCGGCGTCCGTGTCGGGCTCGACGGCATCGGAGAACCGCCGCCCGAAGACTTCCTGAGCCGGGTAGTTCGACTGCTCCCAGGCCATGACGAAATTGCCGGCCCCGAAGGCCGCCACGTCGGAGACGTTGCCGGCTGAATTCGGGATCGGTGGGAAGGCGCCACCGATCGGGCTGCCGGCCGCGTCGTAACGCTGCCCGAGGAAGCCCGAGCCATCCCTCCAGGACACCAGGAACGCTCCGTCCGCGCCCATCGCGACCGACTGCGTGGATTGGCGCCCATAGTCGCTGGCGGGGTCGTTCACCTTGAACTGCGGGCCGGCGGGAGTGCCGTCAGCCAGGTAGAGGCGCGCGACGGCGTCGTCACTGGTGCTGGTGTAGCTGGTCCACGCCACCACAAAGCGCCCGTCCGGGGCCATCGCTACGTTCGGCTCGCTCTGGCCCCGCCAGGTGTAGGTATTGACCACGAACTCGCCGCCGATCGGGGCCGCGCTTGCGTCGAAGCGCCGTCCGCGGATCTGCTGGCCGTATCCGTAGGGTGTCGACCACACGACCACGAAGCTCCCATCGTCCGCGGCCGCCACGTCGGGAGTGTTCTGGCCGACCGCCGTGGTGCTGGCCTGGGACTCGGTGCCGATCGCGGAGCCATCGGGCGCATAGCGCTGGACCATCGTGCCCTGGGTGTAGTCCAGCCAGCTCACGATGAAGTTGCCGGAGCCGTCGCTCGCGATCGCCGGCCGTCGCTGGAAGCCTGTGGCCGTGGCGTTGACCTGGAACTCCGATCCCGCCTTCGAGCCGCTCGGCGCGTAGCGCTGAGCGAAGATCCCCGCGTAGCTGCCGTCCTGGTAGTGGCTCTCCCAGGTCACCATGAAGCTGCCGTTCGGTGCGACCGCGACGTCGGGTCGGAACTGCTGACCCGTGATGTACGTGTTGACCTGGAACTCCAGGCCACGGGGCGTGGCATTGGGGGCGAAGCGCTGGGCGAAGATGCCCCAGGCCGAGCCGTCCTGGGACGGCCCGGTCCAGGGTCCGCTCCTCCAGGCGACCACGAAGTCGCCAGTTGGGGAGGCGGAGACGGCCGGATACATCTGGTAACCGGTCGTGTATGTGTTGACCTGGAACTCGCTGCCGACGGCCTGGGCGTGGGCCAGGGCCGGGGCGACCGCTGCGGCGAGGGCAAGCAGGGCACGGGTCCGCATGGCAAAGACCTCCCCAACAGGGGCGACTGAGAGATCGCTTACCATGAGCAGACGCCGTTTGCCTTCCGGAAGGCTCACCAGGGGCCGTAGAATCCGGCCACACGTGAGCCGACCTCGACAGGCCCTTCTGGCCGCAGCCCTCCTGACCCTCGTCGGCCTCGGGCTTGCCTGTTCCCGGGGCGGGCCGGGGCGCGTCCTGGTCCTGGGCCTCGACGGGATGGACCCCCGGACCATCGACCTGCTGATGTCCGAGGGCAAGCTGCCGAACTTCGCGAAACTGCGGAAGGACGGCGCCTACGGCCGGCTCATCAGCGCCAAGCCGCTGCTGAGCCCCGTCGTCTGGACCACCATCGCCACCGGCAAGACGCCCGATCAGCACGGCATCGGCCACTTCGTCGCACTCGATCCGGACACGGGGGAGTCGCTGCCGGTGACGAGCGACAACCGGCGGGTCAAGGCCGTCTGGGACATTGCTTCCGAGAAGCAGAAGAAGGTCGGCGTGGTCGGCTGGTGGGCCACCTGGCCGGCGCCGCGCGTCAACGGGTTCGTCGTCAGCGACCACACCTGTTACCACTTCCTGTTCCCGCAGGGCGCCACCGGCGCGACGGACACAGGGGGCTTGACCCACCCGCCCGAGCTGCTGGCGCGCATCCAGCCCTGGATCCGGCGCCCGGCCGACGTGAAGGCAGCGGAGGCGGCCCGTTTCATCGACGTGGGTGCCGAGGCGCTGGCACGGCCCTTCGAGTTCAGCGACGACGTCAGCCACTTCAAGTGGGCGCTGGCGACGGCCGACAGCTACAGGCGCATCGGGCTCGAGCTGTGGAAGTCCGAGCGCCCCGACCTGCTCATGACCTACGTCGAAGGCACGGATTCGGTGGCCCACCTGTTCGGGCACCTGTTCCGCGCTCCCGCGCTGCAAGGCGAGCTGGCGAACCAGCAGCGCCAGTTCGGGCGGGCGGTCGAAGAGATGTACGCGTGGGCCGACCGGCTGCTCGGCGAGTACCTGGCCGCGATCGACTCCCGGACCACCCTGGTGGTGCTCTCGGACCACGGCTTCGAGCTGGGCGCGACCCAGGACGACCCCAGCAAGACCCGCGACATGCGCCGGGTCAGCGAGCAGCTCCACAGGCTGGAGGGCATCCTCTACCTCTACGGCAACCGCGTGAAGCGGGGCCGCCTCGATCAGCCCCGGATCGTGGACGTGACGCCGACGCTGCTGGCGCTGCTCGGCCTGCCCAAGGCCGGGGACATGCCCGGCCGTGTGCTCACCGAGGGCCTCGATCTCCAGGTCCCCGGGCCGGCCGTGGCGTCGTACGAGTCCGGCGCAGGAGCCGGCGCCGGGCCCTCAAAGGACGCGGCCGTCAACCCCGAGATCCTCGAGCGCCTCAAGAGCCTCGGGTATATCGGCGACACGGCGCCCTCGCCCGGGGCCCCGGCCCCCAGCCTGCCGCGGTCACCCCAGGGCGAGCGCAACCTGGCCGCCCTGGCCTTCGAGGCCGGCCGCTTCAAGGAAGCCGCCGACGTGTACGAGCGGCTGCTGAAGGACGACCCCAAGGACGCCATGCTGCACACGAGCCTGGCCGGCTGTTTCGGTGCGCTGGGCCGCTACGACGACGCGGCGCGGCACCTGGACATCGCCATCAAGCTCGAGCCGCTGAACGTCGAGGCCTACCACAACCGCGCGGTCGTCTACGAGCGCCAGGGCAAGCGCGACGCCGCTGTCGAGCAATACCGCGTGGCGATCCGCTACAACCCGCAGTACGAGCCGTCGCGCCAGGCCCTGGTGAGGCTCACGGGCTCCGCGGACGTGCGCGCTCCGCAGTCCGAGGCCGAGCGCAAGGCATCGGTGCTCGCCGAGGCGGCGGGGCAGGCGGCGCGGCGCGGCGCCTACGACGAGGCGACCAAGCTCCTCGCCGACGCGGAGAAGGCGGCGCCCCGCTACGTGCTCGTCTACCAGTACCAGTCGAACGTCGCCTACTTCAAGGGCGACCTGCCGGGAGCCATCCGCGCCCTCGAGAAGGGCCTCGCGATCGAGCCCGACAACGCTTTGTTCAAGACGAACCTGAAGCGCATCAAAGAACAGCAGGGGAAGAGCGCGGCCAAGTGACGAGCCTCCGGCTCGCCGTCGCCGTCTTCCTGGTCTACGCCTGGGGCGCGTGCCCGACGATCTACGTCGGCGACAGCGGCGAGCTGGTGGCCGCGGTGTACGTCCTGGGCATTCCTCACCCGTCCGGCTACCCGCTCTACGTGCTGCTCGGGAAGCTGTTCACGCTGCTCGTGCCCTTGGGCTCGATCGCCTATCGGATGAGCCTGTTCAGCGCCGCGTGCAGCGCGACCGCCGTGGGCGTCGTCCATTCCACCTGCCGGCGCGCCGGCCTGGGGCCGGTCGCCTCGCTGACCGGCGCCTTGCTGTTCGCCTTCGCGCCCAGCCACTGGGGCGAGGCGAACGTGCAGCGGGCCTACTCGCTGAACGCGCTGTTCGTGGCGGCCGCCACGGCCGTGGCGTTCGAGTGGGACCGCACCCGCCGCCCGCGCCTGCTGGTCGCGGCGTTCGTCCTTTGCGGTCTGGGCGCGACCAACCACACGTTCATGGCCGTGTACGCGATCGTGCTGGCTCTCTTCGCGGTGATCTCCGAGCCGAGCCTCCTGAAGCGGCCGCGGACGCTTCTCGAGGCCGCGGCCGCCTGCGCCGTGGGCCTGCTGCCCTACGCGTTCCTGCCGCTCCGCTCGCGGATGGAGCCGCCGCTCGACTGGGGCAACCCCGACAGCCTCGACCGCTTCGTCGCCGTCGTCACCCGCCGCGACTTCTGGGACCGCAAGTGGCTGCAGGGCCCGGCGGACCTGGTCCCGATCGCCGCGGACTACCTCTCGGGCCTGGGCGCGGAGCTGCTGTGGGTCGGGCTCGCGCTGGCGGCGGTCGGGAGCGTGGAGGGCCGGCGCAAGCGGGCGCCGGTCCCGCTGCTGCTCGGCGTGATGGCGGCCAACCTGGCGACGATGGCGGCCCATGGCTCGCGTACCGACATCTTCGTCTGGCACCGCTACTACATCCCGTCGTACCTCGTAGCGGCACTGCTGGTGGCGCTCGGCGCCCAGGCCCTGGTCGAACGCCTGCCGAGCGCGGCCCGGGCGGCGCCGTTGTTGCTGCCCCTCGTCGCACTCCTCGTGGGCTTCCGCAGCGCCGACCGCAGCCGCTACCGCATCGCCGAGAGCTACAGCCGCACACTGCTCGCCACCCTCCCGCCGGGGGCCCACCTGGCGGCCAGCGACGACAATATCCTGTTCGTCCTGATCTACCTGCGCCTGGTCGAGGGCCTGCGCCCCGACGTGGACCTGATCCTGCAGGGGGTCGGCGATGCGGAACTGCCGCCGTTGCGTTTCGACCCGGACGACGACCTGCTGTACTTCACGCACCATCCGAACTGGAGCATGGCCGGCCTCGAGATCGCGCCCGCGGGCCTCGCGCTCGAGCCCGTCCGTGCCGGCCGGCCGTGGCCCGAGCCGCCACCGCTTCCCGACGTGCTGGAAGGCGAGGACGACCCGCGCGTGCCCAAGGACTACCTGACCCAGAACCTGATCGGCGAGTTCCACTACATGAAGGGCGTCAGCCTGGAGCGCCGCGACTGGGCGCGCGCCTCGGAAGAGTTCGAGCGGGCGAAGCGCGCCTCGCCCGAGAACGACGTGCTGTTCTTCAACCTCGGCCTGATCTACCGCCGCAACGGTCGCCTGGAGGACGCGCTCGAGGCGTTCCGTCGCTCCGACACGATCAACCCCAGGGCGATCGCGAGCCGCAGCCGCGCGGTCGCGGCGGACAAGGTCCGCGAGCTCGAGGCCGAGCTGGGCCGGTCGCGGACGCCCTAGGGAGCGACTGCAGGCCCCAAGAGCGCGCGGAACTGGGCCTCGAAGGCGGCCAGCGGCTGTGCGCCGGCCATGCGGTTGCCTTGCAGCGTGCCCTGGGTCACGCGTCCGACGATGAACGAGGGCGTGCTGGAGATCCCCGCCGCGATGGCATCCGCCACGTCCTTCTCGACCTCGGCCCTGAAGCGCTCGGTGTCCAGGCACGCGTCGAAGGCCTTCGAGTCCAGGCCCAGCTCCGTCGCGCGCCGCTTCAGGGCCGGGGCCGAGAGGTCGCTCGGGTTCGCGAACAGCGCGTCGCGCATCTCCCAGAATCGCTGCTGCTCCCCGGCGCAGCGCGCGGCCCGCGCGGCCGCCGGGGCCTGGGCATGCGTCTGGATCGGCAGGTCGCGGGTCACGAAACGCACCTTGCCGGTGTCGATCCAGGCCTTCTTCATCGGGTCGAAGGTCTGGTCCCGGAAGCGCTTGCAGTAGCCGCACTGGTAGTCCGTGAACTCCACGATGGTGACGGGCGCGTCGGCCGAGCCCAGCGAAGCATGGTTGCCGAGCCTCATGGACACGGCCTGCGACACGGGCGGCCGCATCGCTGGCGAGCCCTGTCGCACGAGCTGCTGGAGCAGGAGCTTGATGTCGCGCAGCTCCTTCAGGATCTCCTCGTCGCGGTCGCGCGGCGGCGGGGCCTGCGCGGCGAGCCAGACCGGCCAGGCCAGCATCGCCGCCACCGCGACCAGCGCGCGCGTCCCGGGTCGGATCACGGGCTCTTCACCTGGGCGGAGATCATGGCCCGTGAACCTCCCTAGAACAAGTGAACGGCCGACGCCTTGAACGTGAGATGCACCCTGGCTCCAGGGACCAGGCCGAGCGCTTCGGCCGAGGGTCGCAGCACGACGGAGACCAGCGTCAATCCGCCGGAACGGACGTGGACCCTGACGAGCGCTCCCACGGGCTCGAGGCTCGCGACCACGCCCGCGATCGAGTTGGCCGCGCTGGACCGCAGCGGTTCCTTCGAGATCAGGATCTCCTCTGGCCGTAGCGACGCGCGGGTCGCGCTCGCCACCTGTGGAGCGACGCGCAGGTCGATACGGCCCGAGGCTACTTCCAGACCAAGCGGTTTTCGTAGATGTCGCTGGCCTCGGAGAGCAGCTTCACCTCGAGGACCCACGAGGTCACGTCGTCTTCCCACGTCCCGGTGACGGTCGCCACCAGCGCCCGCTGTCGCTGCTGCACCTCCACGGGCTTCCAGTCCACCTCGACCTTGGTCTCCTTGTCGTTCACGATCCGCTTGACGTTCACGTTGCTGATCTTGATGTTCTTGTTCTTCTTGGGCGAGAGGTTGCGGACGAAGATCTCGACCTTGTACGGGTCGCCGGGCTTGACCTTGCCCGCGCTGCTGTCGAGCTCGGCGCGTCCGGGGACGCGGGCCGCGCGCCTGACGTTGGACTCCTCCACGTCCTCGAAGCCCGCCATGGTCTTGAGCCGGCCCTCGGCGCCTTCGGACGACGCCAGGTCGGGCACGAAGCTCCGTGTCAGGCCGCGCAGAGTGGTCGAGACCTTCGCCTTGCCCTTGCGCGCGGCGCTGTTGTCGGGATCGAGGGCGAGGGCATCGTCGAACAGCTCAGCGGCCTCGCGCCACTTGGCTTCGGTCGCGTTGCGTTGGGCTTCGGTCAGGATGGCCGCGACCCGCGCGGCGTCGACCCTGGGGGCCCCCGCGGTCGAAGGCGGCGCTGGCGGTGTCGCGACGGGCGGCTTCGCTGGCGTGGTGGCGGCGGGCTTCGCGACCGTGGTCGGTGGACTGGGGACCGGGGCCAAGGTAGTCGGCTGCGGAGGCTGCGTCCTCGGCGGAGCCGGAACCGGCGTCGGCGCGAGGGTCGCGGGGGGCGGCTCCGGCGCGGGCTTGTCCGCGCCGCGGCAGGCGATCGCAGCCAGGCCGGCAATGGTCAGGGCCGCGCGAAAGGGGCGGCTCGCCCGCCTATTCATAGCGCTGTGCTCCTCTTGATCAGGCTCAGGAACTCCTCGCGCGTCTGTTGCTGGTCGCGGAACACGCCGCGCATGCAGGACGTGACGGCCACCGAGTTCTGCTTCTCCACGCCGCGCATCATCATGCAGAAGTGCATGGCCTCGATCACGACCCCGACACCGCGGGGCTTCACGTGGGTCTCGATGGCCGAGGCGATCTCGACGGTCAGGCGCTCCTGCACCTGCAGGCGTCGCGCGAACATGTCCACGAGCCGCGGGATCTTCGACAAACCGGCCACCTTGCCGTTGGGCAGGTACGCGACGTGGGCCTTGCCGTAGAAGGGCAGGAGGTGGTGCTCGCACAGGCTGAACACGTCGATGTCCTTGATGATGACCATCTCGTCGTACTCGACCGTGAACAGCGCCTTGTTGAGGATCGTCTCGGCGTCCTGGGTGTAGCCCTGGGTGAGGAACTTGAACGTCCTCTCTACTCGCTCCGGGGTCTTCTGGAGCCCCTCGCGGTTCGGGTCCTCGCCGGCGCTGGCGAGGATGGCGCGGACCTGTTCGGCGATTCCGTCGGATCGGGACATCCCCGAAGTCTAACGTGAAGCGGCCGCGGCCCGGAGAACCGGGCCGCGGTCGGGTCCGGTCCGGCCTACGGCGTGATGGTGAACGGGGTGTCGCTCGTGTCCTGGCTGTCGGGATCGCCGGGGGTGCGGGCGACGCAGACGCGGTTCATGTTGCCCGTTCCGGAGACGCTCCACAGGTAGGTCCCCGCCGTGGCCGTGGACGCAGCCACGCCGCTGGCGACAACGGCATCGTCGCAGTCGA